>ENA-ORUW01000096-ORUW01000096.1-human-gut-metagenome-genome-assembly--contig:-NODE-96-length-101296-cov-110.467172_pt1 | contig 101296 bp, 88 predicted proteins | sample MGYA00242088_ERZ509227 | MGnify/ENA primary metagenome ERZ509227 (study PRJEB26280, sample SAMEA2338816) | human gut metagenome | biome: human gut; feature: human-associated habitat; material... | reverse complement strand
AAACAAAGGTGGAATACCTAATTTCTAAGCATTCCACCAAGTCTTATCATAGAAGGATCCTATTTACAGACTTTTCTTCATACCCTCAGGTATTATTTGGTTTTCTGAGTAACTGACTATTTCTATACCCCCCGCTTTTTCTAAGCCATTCAAGATGGGAAGCCAGTATTTAGAACTTTCATTTTCTCCTACCTCTATGGTCAGCATCTCTTTATATCTATCCTAGTTTACCCAAAAGTGGAATAGGCTGTAAGCTTACGCATGACACCAATAATGAATAGTATCTATGATAAAGCAGGGAATAGACTGTATAAAGAGTACGGTTTTGCCTATCCTCAATCTTTAGCATAATCTAATCGGTAGCATCTGAAATAAAGCCCTCAGAGATTCCAGATTCATAAATATCCTTCCGGCGTTCTTTATACCTAAGGTTACGAGGTGGGTTTGCGGTCCTGATGGTCCTGAATGTCCATGTTACATTGCTACTATATAAGCCGCTATAATTTATAGTCGTTACAGAAACCATCGTAGTTAAAGCGCTGAGATTTATCATATCCCAGATTCTCTCCCTTTTTATCTTCTCTTCTCAAATTGGGGTTATATTACCGAAAAAACTGTTGAATGATGGTGCATTTCCTGTCTGTTAATCAAACCTTATACACCTGTTTCTTTTCTCTTGTCATAATAAAGGGCCTTCTATGATTATTTATTTTATCATTGAAGGCCTCTTACCAATATCTATTTACAAAAAACTTTCATAATTTATAGAAATTTTACGTCCTTATAGAACGTATCATTAAATTTGAGCATTTGCAAAAAATCAAAATAATTGCAACAAACTTTATCTTCCTAATTTTTTATACAATAGTTCATTTTATTCACGGAGTAATACCATCACTATAAGTTATACTAAAATTTACTGTTCCAGTATATGTTCCAGCAAATATCGCATCCTGCGTAGTAATTGTATATTCTTGTTCTAATGTTCCTAGTTTTAACCCAGTTCCTACTGTTTTGTTAAATGTAGCATTAATTGTATTCTCATCATTCTTTGTATCCTTCAGTGCAAGTGTATCACCACCATCACCAGTTAAATTAGACGGTGCTACAGTAACAGTGCCATTATAATCCAATACTGGATTTGCCTTAAGACTAACCTTACAACTACCTGCATTATTGCTTATCTCTACTTTACTAGGAATTAAAACAGTATATGATAATGCCTTAAAAACCTCAACGTCAGCGCTTCCTGTATCTGTACCATTAGTATATTCTTTGTCCTCCGCCAACACCGGCACACACATCCCAACAGTCATAACACCAGCCAACCCCATAGCAACTAAACTTTTTTTCTTCATAATAAAATCCTCCTGAACTTTTTAATTTTTAATTAATTTCCACTTCTAAATCCGCAGCTTTGTTTTCATACACCACATGAAACATCAGCACCCCAGTATATTTCCCTGCACACAGATTTTCATTCTCTTCCGGCAGGACTTTCACCTCTCGTACTTCGCTCCAGCAATCCAGAATTACTTCATTCTGTATTGGTGTAATCAGATTACCAGCTATATCCAGCCGATATTCCCAACTGCTTTCCCCGCAATATAATGCAAAGAAGTTCCTATCCCTGCTTTCCGTTCCTTCCACAGTCACTGCCAATTCCCCTTCTTCATCGGGAATCAGTTTTTTTGTCTGAATGGTAAAACTATCCATGCCCTCTGTTAATTTCACTTCTGAAGGAATTTCAACTACATAGACAGGTTCATTTGACGGTAATGGTTCTTCCTCCTCCGTCATTACACTTGAATCATCAGTTGAATCAATACTACTCTCCTCCGTTTCATCCTGAGGTGGAGTCACCCCATGAGCCTGTTCTTCCTGAATGGAATCATCTTCTTTCTGACCCTCGTTGATCTCTTTGGAGGGGACGCCTTCCTGATTCTGTTCCTCTGATTCTAATCCGCTCTCTTTTTCCTGGTTCTCATCTTCTTTCTTTTTTAATTGCTCATCCGTTATACCGGACTCTTCTTTTGGGGGTTCCTCTTCTTCAGATTCCTCTGTTGCAGAATCCGGTCCCTCCGGCTGTTCCTGACTTTCCTGCTGCTTTTTTAATTCTTCTTCTTTTAATTTTTCCAGCTCATACTTACAGGGAGTTTCCTCAACTGCCGGACGATAAGCACACTCCGGGCAATGTATAATCACGCCTTCTTTATCAATGTCCGTACACCCATGGTCACATGGTATTTCCGGTTGTGCTTCTCTATAGCCACAGGATGCATTGTGATGATGCACACTGTTGCTTTCCTCTGTCTTTTCCTCTTCCCCGGCACTGTCCAACAATTCATTGTCCTCTTCATGTTCCTCATCCGTGCCTGGAAGTTCCTCCGGTAGACCATCCACATACAAATCCTCATTTTGAGGTTCTGTTTGCAAGCCTATCTCTTCCTCTATATAATCAGATGCCACATAATCTGTATCTGCCAAAACCACCCCTGTATTCCCAACCGCCAGCACCGCTGACACAATAACAGAAATTACAATCCTTCTCCGATTCCTGCCGTTCATGAAACACCACCCTTACCTCACATCAAGCACTGTCTCCATATTTGCTCCATTCATAGGGGATAAGTCCACAATGCTTGCTGTCGTGATCCGCAGTTCAGCGGCATATTCCCCAGCATCCAATGCCTTGCTTAATGTAGCTGTTGTAATAGCCTCTCCCGGCGGTACCTGTTTTGACTCGTAGAGCACTTCCCCGCTGTCCTTTAACACAAGCTGAAATGTAAAGTAACAGGGATTCCCTTCCGGGTTGGAAAAAGCCACGTCCACATCGGTCTGTCCTGCCGGTATATAGATTTTCGGATATCCCGGCAATTCTATATTCTCTGCGTTCGGGTCGCCCTTAGGCGCTTCCGGTATGGTACCGTCCCAATCCCCGGCATTTGGGTCAATATCTGCGGACACCTGTTCTTCCTGAGCTTTGTCATCTCCCCCGCCGAACCATCCCAGTTTATATCCTGCCACACCCGCACCGCCTACAGCGATGACACCCACTAAAGCGCCAATCATTATTTTCTGCCTCAGCACCGCTTTCTGAAGCTTCAGAGCATTGTCAGTAACGATTTCACCAGTGCTCTTGTTATTGTTTTCTTCCTCTTTCAATACACTCACCTCTGAACAAGTTTTCGGCCGCACAGATTATATTTTATGTTGATAGGATGTTTTTGTTATTATATATAATAACAAAGAGAGTATGCCTAGGCATACTCTCGCGCGGTTCCTGATTTTTCAGTTTTCGGAGTTTGTGCGGCAAACCCCGGCGCTATGCCTGGTCTCTGCACAAATCTAAAGGGTAAGCTGCTTCCGAAAGGGGCATTCTCTCTGATTTTCCGTACCAAAAGAATGCACTTATCCTGTGATAAGTACCTAACGGACTTTTTATCTCAGAGCAGACTTCCTCTGAAATAAAAACTGCCTGCAGTAATTTGCAGGCAGAAGCGTATCGAATAAAGCAAGGCTCTCAATTCACCTTACATCAAATAATACGGCAACTGGCTGTCATAGTCTGCATTCTAGACCTTAGACCCTTTAGCTTTGTGTCACTGCCTTTCGACAGCTTTACTATTATCGAAAATTTATCTTAATACAACTTTACTCCTTTCACAATTAAATGTCAACACAATTTTACTAAACAACAATATTGTTCTATTTTTGCCAAAGATATACAAATGGACTCTAATATGCGCAATTTCCTGAAGGCACTTTTTGATTTTAAAACTTTCCCCAAGCCCTCTCTCAATTCCCACAACTCTCATACCTCCCAAGCCCCCTCTTCATCACCAACACCGCCGCCCCCAGCATCACCACACACACTGCCGGCATGACTATCACCCCAACACCCATTCCGCTTTTCCCCAGCAGGTACCCCACCGGATAATAGCTGACAAACGCATACGGGATCAGATATCCAAATATCCCCCGCAGAATAGGCGGATAGATCATAAGCGGATACTTAGCCATCTCTCCAATAGAAATGGCAAAAAAATTCAAACTGTTCTTACCACTCTCCATCCAGAAAGAAGCACAGCTTGCGATCCATATCATACAAACCCGGATCACGCAGCATTCCACAAGAAAAACCACCAGACAGACAATTTTCCACAAATTCCACCGGATATCACAGTGACTTACCCCCAATGCAAACACCGCGGCGGCAATCCCCATCTTATTCAGCCCGTCAAAATCAATCCTGGCAGTCAAAAGCTGCAGTCCCACCGGCAGGGGCCGCACCAGAAAACGGTCCAGATCCGCCAGATTGATCATCTCCGCAATCTTCCATGTCCCCTGAAAAAAGAAGTTGATACACCCCTCTGAGAACAAAAGAAAGCTGTATAACAGCAGTATTTCCCACAGCTTCCAACCTCCTACCTCAGGGATATTACTGTAAATGATGCCAAGCACTCCCAGGTTACAGATCTGAGAAAACCCGGTAAAAAACACCATCATCAGGAAATCTGTCCTGTACTCGGCCAGGGATTTCATATTCTGCATCTGGATCTGCCCATACATCTTCAGATAATATATACATCTTCTCATCACTCACCCTCCATACAGGGAAATTACCCCTGAAGCTTTCTTCCAAAACAGCGCACCGCACACCCACAAAATTCCGATCCACACAGCCTGCACCACGATACCCCGAAGACTTTCCGTCATGGAAAATGTCCCTATAAAAATACTGCAGGGCGTAAACACAATGCCCTGAAAAGGCAGTATCTCCACTGCCCTTCTCAGCACTCCCGGAAACATCACAAGAGGCAGAAGCGCCCCGGAAAAAAAGTTGGTGAGCACCTCCCTGGCCTTTGTCACCCCATAAGAATTATCCGTATAAAAGCACAGTAGAGAAAACAGATACTGTATCCCGAATTTTATCCCCATACCCAAAAACAACGACACAAAAAACAACAGCACTCTCCCCGCGCTTATTCCCCCCACACCGTTTACCGACAGATACAGAATTCCCACCAGTACCAGCGTTACACCGAACTCCATTCCGGCTGTCCCAAGCATCCTGAAAAACAGCATTCCTCTGTAAGACACCGGCTTGAGCAGATCCAGGATAATATCCCCCTTAATGATCCTCTTTGCCGTATTCATCTCAAACCCAAAGGAAAAGGAGCTGTTGCACAGAAACGCCACAAATACATATTTTCTCATGATCTCCCAGGTATACCCATTCACCACACCCTGATATCTAAAAATACTTTTCCACACATAGTAGAGCACTGCAACCTGAATAAAGTTAGCCAGCATCCCTGTAATAAAATTGCTCCGGTATGCGCATCCCTCCAGAAATCCACACCGCATATAAGAAATATACTTTTTCATCCGCAGCTCCTCCTGTTAAAAAGCCCGATCACAATCTGTTCCAGTGTCGTCCCCTCAGGATACTGCTCAAAAATCTTTCCCATCCTGTCATCAAATAAAATCTCTCCCTGCTCCAGGATGATGAGACGTCCGCACAGGGATTCCAAGTCATTTAAATCATGACTAGTCAGCAATACCGTGGTATTTCTCTCCTTATTTATCCTCTGCAAAAAACAGTAAATCCTCTGCTTCACCGCCACATCAAGCCCAATAGTAGGCTCATCCAGAAACAATACCGGCGGTTCGTGGAGCAGTGCCGCTGCCATATCTGCCCGCACCCTCTGTCCCAATGACAGTTTCCTGGCCGGCTGTCCCAGAAAAGGATCAAGCTCCAGAATTTCCCGAAACTCCCGCATATTTCGTTCATATCTCTCATCCGGTATCTCATAGATATTTTTCAGCAGCCGAAAGGTTTCGATCACGGGAATGTCCCACCAAAGCTGCGTCTTCTGTCCGAATACCACTCCGATCCTCCTGGCATTCTCCATCCTGTCCGCAAAAGGATTCTTTCCCATAATAGAGATTTCTCCCCCGCTGGGCTTCAGGATTCCTGTGAGCATCTTGATCGTGGTTGATTTCCCTGCGCCGTTTGCCCCTAAAAATGCCACACTCTCTCCCTCTTCTATGGAGAAAGACACCCCTTTTACAGCCTCTTTATGCCCATACTGAGGCTTTATAAGATGGCGGATACTTCCCCGTATCCCCTCTTCCTTTTTTACAGTTCTGTATTCTTTTTTCAAATCTCTGACTTCCATCAATGCCATTTTAAACACTTCCTTTTCTTCATTTATCACTGTTTTTCACACCCTCAAAAGAGACAGTTTGTAACTGTTCAGCAGCCTCACAGTTACCAGCAAAACCCTTGTAGAATTGCCTGCTGCGATGGAATTTATACCTGGCTGCCTGACGTTTTCTTACGGCCAGCACAGTAAATGCGCATATCTCCTAAATAGCTGCCACAGTTCTATGGTCTGTAATTCGGCTCCTCTAAAGAACACCCGGCAGAATATCATCTGTGAGGATACCGTACAACTACATCTGCTGAAAGGATAACAGACTGCCCTCAAAATGGACATATGCATTTCTAAGAAATGCCTGTTAAAATCTAACATCTTCCTGCCATCCTCTCGAATTTTGCCGTTTCCCATGATAAAATATCATCAGAGTAAAAAAATAGAAAGGAAGTGCTGCCATGCTCGGAAACAGGGATCTTCTCGTCCACCGGACTGCTGTTAGTCTCCTGTCCCTGCAGTTCAATCACTGCGGCATTCAGGAGTGCAGCCCGGGATATCAATACGGCTTTTATATGAAACCCTACCATCTTATCCACTTTGTCCTGAAAGGCAGCGGCACCCTGGAAACAGAGGGAAAAACCTACACAGTCCGGGCCGGACAGGCTTTCTATATCCCCTCCGGTACCGCCGGACACTACCAGGCCTCCCCCACAGACCCCTGGAAATACACCTGGCTTGGTTTTTTCTGTGACTCCCGCAATCCTTTTATAGAGATGTTGTTTGGAAAAGACCGTGTAGCGAATATCAATCTGCCTTCCGATGAGTTGGAGCGCCTTATATTATCCCTCCTGTCCGTCACAGACCCCCGCCTGGAGGAGGTCACCTCCTACAAAAGAAACGAATACCCCGGGGAACAGTTTTTCCCTGTATCCCAGCCGGACAAATGCCTGGAGGTGAACAGCCGCATGCTTCATCTGTTTTCCCGCCTGATCCAAGCCCAGGCCAGCGGCTGCCCCTCCTCCATCCGGGAGAAAGATTATGCTCAGGACGCACGAGCCTTTATTGACTCCTGCTACTGTGAACCCATTAAAATACAGGATGCCGCGGATCTTCTTCATATTCACCCCAATTATTTGTGCTCTGTCTTTAAAAAAGCCTACGGACAGACCCCCAGGGAATATCTGAAAGCGTTGAGGATGGAACGGGCCGCCACGCTTCTTCTCAGAACAGATCAGCCGGTCTCAACCATTGCCGCATCTGTGGGCTTTTCCAACCCTTTTCAGTTTTCAGCCATGTTCAAGAAATACTTTGGCCTTTCACCTGCCGCCTACCGCAAAAAAGGGTAGTATATAAAAAAAGATATCCGCCGGCATCCCTGCCGATGGATATCTTTTTTCTTCTCTATAAGGGCGCCCCCTCATAATCACCTTTTTTATTCTTATATACCAGTTCTTCCTCTTCCTCCCTGTAAGCTCTGGGACTCATTCCGTAATGCTGCTTGAATATCTTGGAAAATGCAAGCTGGTCCACATAGCCTACAGAATTGGCAATGGCATTGATCTGCATATCTGTGTTTTTCAGCAAGGATCTGGCCTTTTCCATACGAAGGTTTACAAGATACTCCTGCGGCGAACAGCCTATAGCCTTTTTAAAACTGCTCGTCAGGTAACTCCTGTTCACGCCAATGTAGTCCGCCAACTCATTGATCTTGATCTTCTGGTTATAATTAAAGGAAATATACTCCATTGCATGCTTCACATACACAGAACCGGGATACGGATGCGGACTGCCTGAACCGGGAATATTCTGCCTGTGCTCATCGATCAGCGCAGAGAAAAACAACATCAGAAGCCCGTTCCGCCTCAGCTCATCTGTATAGGAGAGCTGATGTGCCTCCAGCATGGAGTCAATATATTCATTCAGCACCTTCATACATTCAACCTTGTGCACAGGGGTCTTTACAGAAAATCCTGCACTGTTGGCACACTCTTCTGCCTTTAATCCGGTAAATCCCACCCACATATAGCACCACGGGTCTTCCATGTCAGCCTCATACCACGCCTCCGTGTTAGGCGGGATCAGAAACGCATCCCCTGCACTCAGGTTATATTTCTTTTTATATATCTCCAGAGTCCCCTTACCCTCTCTCACAATATGCAGCACATAAGAAGTCCTCTTATTCGGCCCGAACCTGTGCCCGGGATCGCAGTATTCCCAGCCGCAGTAGATAAGGCAAAGCTCTACGGCTTCTCTCTGCAGATCCTCCAGACATCTGTATCTGGCCGAACTGGTAAAGCCGGTTGTGTGTTTCAATGTAATCCCTCCCCCTGTATGCATAGACGGGCAATATACCTGCTCTTCTGCCATAATAAAAAACGGCGGAAATGTCCAGGAACACTACCCTGAACATTCCCGCCTCAAAATTCTAGTCTGTTACCTCTTTCAGGGTGTAGAGCAGGGATGCAAAATCTCCGCCCTTTTTATTCAAATCTTCCCTGTCAATCGGTATTCCCACCTGCATCAGCTCATCGCCGTATGCCCGGTAGGTTTTCACCATATTTTTCTCTGTCCGTATACCATATATCTTTGCAAGACTGTCATCATAGGACGCTGACGGCGCTAAGTCGCAGCTCACCTCATACAGCATGTCCGCATCCAATCCCTGAAGCTTCAGCCTGATCCAGGACGCGTTTACCTTGTTCATTCTCTGGTAGAATCCTGCAACTGCCTGGGTTTTATCCTGAGCCACTACCATCCAGGCGGTGTCATTTCCCTCAAAAGGACTTAACAACCGGTAGAAATCACCGTCTATCTGGATCAGCTCTCTGTACTCTTTCATGAACGCAACCTGTTTCTTAACACTTTCCATCTCCGCCTCAGACAGCAGGTTCAGATCCAGTTCATATCCAAAGGTTCCGAAATACGCCACATTTGCCCTTGTCTCAATGGGTGTCAAACGGTGCATCTGATGGTTCGGTACTGCGGATACATGAGAACCCATGCTGACAATGGGATATACATAAGAAGTACCGTACTGGATCTTTGTCCTCTCACTGGCATCCGTATCATCGCTGGTCCAGGTCTGCGGTGCAAAATAAAGCATAGCCGGGTCAAATCTGGCTCCGCCGCTGGCACAGGACTCAAACAGGATCTCCGGAAATTCCGTTGTCAAACGTGTGTACAGGTCATACACACCCAAAATGTATTTATGCATCACCTTACCCTGCTGTGAGGCGTCTGCCCCTCTGCTGTAAGGCTCTGTCATGTAACGGTTCATATCCCATTTAATGTAGGAGATGGATGATTCCCTGAGTACCTTTGCGATCATTTCGTAGATATAATCTACCACTTCTTTTCTGGAGAAGTCAAGTACATGCTGGTGTCTGGCGTGTGACTCAAAACGGTCCGGTGTGCTGATCAGCCAGTCCGGATGTGCCCGGTAAAGGTCACTGTCCTTATTCACCATCTCCAGCTCTACCCAGAGACCGAACTTCAATCCCAAAGCTTCCACCTTGCGGGAAAGTCCTGCAATGCCGTCCGGCAGTTTCTCAAGGTTTACATACCAGTCGCCAAGGCCTCTGTAATCATCATTTCTGGCCCCGAACCATCCGTCATCAAGGACGAACAGCTCCACACCAGCCTCTTTTGCCTTCTTTGCTATGGTTAAAATCTTTTCCTCATTAAAGTCAAAGTATGTGGCCTCCCAGTTATTGAGCAGGATCGGGCGTGCCTTGTCTCTCCAGGTTCCCCTCATGAGGCGTTTCCTGTACAGTCTGTGATATGCCTGGCTCATCTTATTCAGACCCCGGTCACTGTATACCATGACCACCTCAGGAGCCTGGAAGGATTCACCCTGATTCAGTTCCCATGCAAAATCCTCAGGATTAATACCCAGCATAACTCTTGTCATGTCAAACGTGGAAACCTCTGCCTGGGCCAGGAAATTGCCGCTGTACACCAGACTAAATCCATAGACTTCCCCCTGGTCTTCTGTGGTATGGGGACGCTTCAGAGCAATGAACGGATTGTGTTCCGCGCCGCTGCATGTGCCGTTTAACCCCTGCACAGATTGAATGCCCATCTCCAGCTTTCTGTTCTTCACATAACGCTCTCTGGACCATGCGCCGGATAACTGCACCAGCTCATAATCCATATCCAGGAACTCCACACTGGCACTCATGACGCGCTCCAGGATGATCTTCTGCTCCCCTTTCTGTTCAAAACGGACATTCCGGGTGATCACTGGATACGCCTCATAAATAGTATAAGTGAGCACCATATCTGTATCTGTCACTTTGTCATGAAGTGTGATCTCCAGTGTCTCCGCCTCATCCTCAGACTCTGTGTAAGTGGATGGAAGAGGTTCGATAGATTTCTTTCCTCTGTAAATCTCATGAGATACATAGGAAAACTCTACTATCCTGCTGCCGTTTTCCTGCAGAACAGTCAGCGCAGGACTTCTGTAATCACCGGTTCCGTACACCGGATACTCCTGCCTTGTATACTGCATGGACAGTATGCCGGGTTCCGGAACACACACGGACATCTGGGAGCGCATAGCCTCCTCGTGGAGATAGCCAAAATCCTCTTTGTCACGGACTGCCTTTCCATAGTACAGATTCTCTAACTGTCCGTTCTCCATGATCCGCATAAGGTAGCTTACTTCACTATTATAAATATGAAATTCTTTGGTCTTTTCATGAAATTTTACTGCCATCTTTTTCTCCTTTTAAAACTTTCTCTCCTTTTAAAAACAGGCCGGCGCAATAACACCTTATTACGCCGGCCTTAAATTTCTTAAAGTTTACCACCGCTGGTTGCAATACCTTCGATGAACTGTTTCTGGAAAATCATATAGAGGACGATCATCGGGATACAGGCAATCAGGGAAGCTGCCATTAATTCCGGGAATTTGGAGGTATACTGCCCCTGCATTTTTGCAAGTGCGGAGGACAGAACCAGCATGTCCTTATCTGTGTTGACGATCATCGGCCACATCAGGTCTTTGAAGGCAAACACTGCTGTGAAGATTCCCAGGGCAACCATACTGGACCGGGTAAGCGGTGCCATGATATAGAGGAAGGTCTGTCCGATATTACATCCGTCCAGCCTTGCAGCTTCTTCCAGGTCATTGGGAAGTCCCATGTAGCCCTGGCGGAGCAGGAAGGTACCGAATGCGGTGACAATACCGGGGAATACCAGCGCAAAAATGGTATTCAGCATTCCCATTTTACTTACCATCAGGTACTGAGGAATGATGAAGATCTGTACCGGAACCATCATCTGCAGAAGAACCAGGGAGAAACAGAAGTCTCTTCCTTTAAAGTGCAGACGTCCGAAAGCATAACCTGCCATAGTAGCTGTCAGTACCGCGCAGACAACGCGGAACAGGATCAGAAGCAGGGTATTTTTATACAGGATCAGGAAGTTCATGTTCTCCATAACGGAGGTGAACGCTTCTGTTCTCCAAACCTTCGGGAAGATGACAAACGGGTTCACGGATGTCGCCTCTGTCACTGACTTGAACGCAGTGAGGATCATCCATATAAAAGGTATCAGCATCGTTATAGATACCAGAATCAATATTATATGAATAAGAGTGTTTATTAATTTGCTTTTTCTTTCCATACTATCCATAATGCATCCCCCTTTCTAGTTGTAGAACACCCATTTTTTCTGTCCTATCATCTGGAACACCGTGATGATCATGGTGATGACCAGAAGCAGGATAACAATAGTTGCACCATAACCCATGTTCTTGTTGATGAACGCGTATTTGTAGAACAGGTATACCAGGGACTGGGTCTTCTCCAGAGCCGGGTTGGATTTATCCATTACCATGTACATTAAATCGAATACCTGAAGGGAACCGATAACACGTGTTACAAGAACAAAGAAAATAGTCGGGGATAACAGGGGTACTGTTATATGGAAAAAGCTTTTAACTCCGGTTGCTCCGTCGATCTCCGCAGCTTCATAATAGTCGTGTGGAATCTCCTGCAGTCCGGAAATAAATAACACCATGTTGTAACCGATGATAGACCATACACCGATAACAGCGATAGAGAACACTGCAATCTTAGGATCTGACACCCATTTTACATTGGCATGGAATACATTGTTGATCAGACCGAAATCTGAGTTGAACAGCCATCTCCAAACCATGGCAACTGCCGCCGGAGCTGCAACCATCGGAAGGAAGATGATGGTACGGTAAATACCACGGCCTTTCATTTTCCGGTTAAGCAGAACTGCCAGAACCAGAGCGATCACAATAGAGAACGGAACCTCTACGATCGCATACTTAAATGTATTGATCAGAGACTGCCATACTTCATGGTCTCCGAAAACTTTTACATAATTTTCTACTCCAACAAAGACGTTCCCTTTTCCGAAATCCCCTGTCTTAAAGAAACTCTGGTACAGGGTCTGGAAGATCGGGATGATATTTAAAACAACCAGACCAATCACAGTTGGAAGGATAAACAGCCAGCCCCACAAAAACTCGCTGCGCTCCCTGCTGGTTTTCATCTGTTTCTTTGTATTTCCATTACTAGCCACGCCACTCACTCCTTTTCCAAATGCAGGCAGATTCTTACGAACCTGCCTGCAATTTAATCCTCGGTCAATTCAGCTTCCCTTTGATCACTCCTCGGCTAATTTCTCATTCATCTGCTCTGCCATTTTCTTGCAGGCATCTTCCATGGACATTTCACCGGTGTATACGCTCTTTAAGATTTCGTTGTCTTCATTTTCCCAGGTAACTGTTGTTTTGGAATATGGTCTGATCACCATGTCATCCATCATGTTCAGATATGCCTCTAAGTTAAAGTCAGCAGATTTTGCCCATGCGTCAGAGGTACCTGTGTATGCAGACATTGTAACGCCAAGTTCAGCCTGTTTTTCCTGAGCTTCTTTGGATCCCAGGTACTCGATCAGCTGCCAAGCTTCATCTGTATGGCTGCCGTTAGCTGCTGCCGCCCATCCGAGTCCGTTATAGATGGAGGCTCTTCTTCCTGTTGATGCGTTCTTCGGAAGTTCTACAACGTCACAGTTTTCTGCTGTGTACTCATTGTCACGATATGCTGCCAGCATCCAGGAACCCTGGAATACCATAGCAACTTTTCCGGACTGGAACAGTACGTCCTCACCGTTCTCAGACATTGTCTCGATGGAAGGCATAACTCCGTCTTTGATCCATCCTTCTAACATCTGCATTGCTTCGATGGTCTTAGGATCATCCCATCCGGATGTTTTCTTGTCATCACTGATGACGGTTCCGCCGTTATCATAGATCATGTTGTAGTAACCGGCCTGGTTGTTGTCATTTCTCAGAGCCATACCGTACTGGCTTCCGTCTTCTTTTGTCAGCTTCTTAGCTGCTTCTGTCACGTCGTCCCATGTCCAGTCTGCTGTAGGATAGTCAAGTCCGGCCTCATTAAACATTGCCTTGTTGTACCACAGAGCGATGGTATCTACATCCTTAGGAACTGCATAATATTTGTCTTCATATGTATACAGACCCCAGATATCGGATGGGTAGTTTTCCGGGTCGATCTTATCACTGTCTGCAATCTTGTCTGTCAGATCAAGAAGCATATCATTGGACATGTATCTCTGGCTCTCATTGGAATGCATCCAGAATACATCCGGAAGGGAACCACCCTGTGCACCTGCCTCCAACATGGTCCAATACTCGTCCCATTTTACTACAGAAAGTTTTGTCTTAATGCCGGTCTGCTCTGTAAAGTCAGCCAGGATTTCTTTGATACCCGGTTCCTGGTTGGTATCCCAGATAGATACGGAAAGTTCTGCATCACTGGAGCTACCGCTTTCGGCCTTCTCGCCTTCACCTTCTGTCTTTGTGCTGCTGTCGTCAGAACCCTTGCTGTCTCCGCCGCTGTTTCCTCCACATGCTGCCAGTGACAGTGCCATAACGCTTGCCAGTGATAATGCTGCTACCTTTCTGAATTTCATACTTGCTCCTCCTTTTGCATTAAAGTTTTCGTCAGATTAACAGTTTTTACTGTATCCCTGAGTGATATCCTTATTATAGTTGCACATGGAATAATGTTAAATGGATATATGTTTTTATAATATGTCATAATGTTATATGTTTGTGCGTTTTTTACACTTTTCCTTGATTTCACCAGGTTTTCATTGCAGTTTAATTGCCTTGCAAGCTTTGTTTTCCATATACTTTTGATAGTTTTCGTCACAATGACGGGTTCATTCTCACATATCAAGACCACATTAAGTCTAAATCAGATTACATTATTCCATATTTTTTACAATTTTCCTGTTTTTTCTATTTTTCCGCTCAAAATTACATACCGCAATTGCATTCTTCATCATTTAATGCTAGAATAACCCTTAGAATCATATCAAAGCATGTAACGGCCGGCAGAAAAAATGTACAAACCTGCCAATCAGTTACTAAAATACATTCTATTCAGAAAGGGCGGAAATTATGAATCTTTTAAACGAAGACAATGTAGTTCATATTTTTCTCAGCAAGATCGGAGATCTGGTGGTCGCCAATCTTTTGTTCATTCTCTGCTGTATCCCCGTCATCACCATAGGACCGGCCATGACAGCGCTGTATCACTGCACACTGCGCATGGTAAAAGGAAATGACAGCAGTACATCCAAGACCTTTTTCCGCGCGTTCAAACAAAATTTCATCCAATCCCTGGTGATCTGGCTGGGCATTCTGCTGGCAGGAGTCATATTGTTTCTGAATATCCGTTTTCTTATGCAGACTCAGGGTACATCTTCCTATGGAAAGATTCTGCTCTACATGTCAGAGGCTCTTATGGGTCTTCTGGTGATCGTGGCCCTCTACATCTTCCCAGTCATTGCGGCTTTTGCCAACACCGCCGGGAAACTGCTGAAAAACGCATTTTTGTTTGCCTTCATGCATTTCCCCTCCACACTGGCCATGGCTGTCATTACCATTCTGCCCATGTATATGACATATCAGGATCTGAAGCTGATGCCTCTGTACGCGTGCTGTTGGTTCTTCTTCGGCTTTGCCCTCACGGCTTATATTGACTCGTTCTTTCTGTATCGTATCTTCCGGCCTTATCTGGAAAAAGAAGAGGAGTTGCCAAAAGAGGAAACACGGTAAACATGGATTTCCGAGAAAAGCATCCTGCCTGAAGGATTTTTCTATACAACAAAAAGGCACCGTCTGCGGAGCCGCCCAGTTCTGTATTTTACAGATACTGCGCCGTCCCGCAGACGGTGCCTTTTTCTTTTTATTTCAGCAGTTCATCGAGAACCGCTTTCGCCATTACAATATCCTTTTTCTGCTCTTCACCGGAGATTTCACGCTCAATAGTGATATCTCCTGCATATCCAATCTCTTTCAGTTTAGCCACAAAAGCGGGGTAATTCACCTTACCCTGTCCCAGAGGCACTTCATCGCCAAGCATGTGACCGTCTGTAGGGTATTTTCCATCCTTGCCGTGGATACCCATGACATATTCACCGAATACCTCCAGCGCGTCCACGGGATTTGCTTTTCCGTACATGACCAGATTGGCAGGATCCAGGTTAATGCCCACATTACCTTTTCCCAGTTCTTTTTCTATATCCTGGATCGCCCTTTTCAGTGTAACCGGCGTCTCCTGTCCTGTCTCAAAGAGGAAATTCTGACCGTTTTCCTTACACTGCTTTACCAGTTCTTTCAGACAAACGAGAACACCCGCGTAGTTGGGATCATAGGGATTTTCAGGCATATACCCCACATGGGTCGCCACATCTTTTACATGGATCATAGCGGCAAACCTGATACCCTCCTGCAGCATCTTCACACGCTCAAAGCGGAACGCCTCAGGCACAAGTCCCAGAGTAAGCTGTCCGTCATAGAAATCCCATACTCTAGGGCCTTCCCAGCCGCACCAGAATGCTGTGATATCTACTTTATGATGTTCAGCAGCCGCATTCACCTTATCCGCATTCTCCTGATCCATGATCTCTCTGTCCCAGCACACCAACTGGCAGCTCTCCATCCCCATGGAACGCAGCTCCGCGAATCTGGCATCTATATCTGTATCACGAAAAAGCTCTATCAAAACTCCTACTCTCATAAAAAATACCTCTCTTTCTTTTAACTTAACCTCAGCTTTTCAGCCTCATCACAGTCACAGGCAAAGTCCTTTTAGCCGTTACGCTTAACCCTTCACTGCTCCCGCTGTAATACCGCCCACGATATGCTTCTGCATGATCACAAAGAAGATCAAACTGGGGATCATGGACATTACGATACCCGGAAGGGCGTGTTCCCAGTCTGCCGTCTGTGCAGAGAACTGCATGTAAAGCGCATTCTGAATATTCATAGCCTTTGCATTTCCTCCGACGATGAGCTGGTTGGTAATGATATCATTCCAGGTAGCCAGAGTATCCAAAACTACAACTGTTGTCAGGATCGGTTTCAGCAGCGGCAGTACAATATTAAAGTATGTTCTCACCTTGCCGGCACCGTCGATGCAGGCGCACTCTTCCAATTCAATTGGTACATTTTTTACAAACCCGTGGATCATATATACAGCCAGCGGCATACAGAGACCTGTACTCACCAGTATATAACCTATTTTACTCCCTGTCATTCCCAGATTTGCCACCAGTCTGGTCAATGTGATCATGTAAGACTGGAACGGCACCATCATAGGAATGATGATCAGAACAAAGCATGCGCCTGACAGCCTGCCCTTTGTTCTCGCCAGCTTGTAAGCCGCCATAGGCGCAAGGAGCGCGATAATGAGCACTGTACACACCGTATACAAAAGCGTATTCCCTATCAGCAGCGGGAAATCAAACTTTGTCCAGGTCTCTATATACATATTCAGGTTCCAGCTCTTGGGAAGAGCCAGGAATTCCTGTAGCATATCATTATAAGGCTTAAACGAGTTGATAAATATCAGAAGCAGGGGCATCAGCCAAAACACGGAACATATGAACACTATAATGGAAAGAATGCTGATTTTTCTCACTTTTTTCATTATGCCTCTACCTCCTTACTCTTGGTTACTTTAAGCTGGATCACTGTAACGATCAGCACAAACACCACAAATACAAGGGATTTTGCGGTAGCCATTCCATAACGGTTGTTGACAAACGCTTCTTTATATATATTGTACGCCACAGAAATGGTGGAGTTTGCCGGACCGCCCTTTGTAAATACCATGATGACATCAAATAACTTGAAGGCAAATGTCAGGGATGTGAGCATACAGATAGACACTGCCGGCATGATCAGCGGCACAGTCACTTTTCTGAGCACCTGGAACTTATTGGCGCCGTCTATCTTGGCAGCCTCAATGAGTTCTTTCGGAACCGCTATGATACCCGCAATATAGTTCACCATATAGAATCCCAGATTCTGCCATACCGTCATGATGACCACAACAAAGAATGCCAGTTTCGCTGTGCCAAGCCAGCTCCAGTTAAACATCTCCCATCCCGTCACCTGATACAGAGCCTCAAATCCCGGACCCAGAATAAACTTCCAGATCAGGCTGATGGCAGTCAAACTGATTATGTACGGAATATAATAAAACGCACGTCCCACACTTGAACTCTTCTTCTCTTTCGCCATTACCAGCGCCACTGTAAGAGACAGGACGTTTACGATCACAACATAGAACACCGAGAACTTCAATGTAAATGCAGTGCTCTTCCAAAACAGCGCATCATTGGTAAATATATTTACAAAGTTTTGAAGTCCTACAAACTCCATATCCTTGCTGATTCCATTCCAGTTAAACACAGAATAATACAGGTTCATCAGAAACGGCACATCTGTGGAAAAAAGCACAAATGCCACTGCCGGAAATACAAACAATGCAAAAATCAATAAATCTTTTGTTTTTCCTTTGCTTTTCACTTTCACGCCTCCATTTTCCCCTTCCACAGCAGCAGGCCGCAGTGTGCCTCCTGCCCGGAGGTTTTTGTAACACAGGGAAATCCCAAAAGCTCTCCTGTGTTATAAAAAACGGGGCCGTTGCAGCCGCAACAGCCCCGTCCGGTCATCGTTACCCCGCCGCAGTTTCCAACTTTACTGTACAACCCATCCGTTCTGGAACTCTTCCGTCACCTGTTCTGCAGTCATATCACCAGTCATATAAGCCTGCAGTGCCGGTCCTACAATGTCGCCGTAGCCGTTTGGCTCGATGGTATGGATCCATCCGTTTGTTTTGCCCTCTTCCACATATGTGGACGCATCATTGGCAAGCGCGCCTTTTACATCCATATCCGTCTTGACGCCCGGTACAGCTCCAACGCCGTCGCACATCCATTTCTGGCCTTCCTCAGATGTAAGGATATATTCCAGATATTCTTTTGCCAGGTCAAGATTTTCAGAGTCTTTATTTACAATATATGTCCAGTTACAGGATGACAGCAGTGTTGCGTCATCTGCATTGTCACTTACCGGGCAGGGAAGGAATGCCAGGTTTGCATCCGGGTTAAAGGAATCCAGTGTAGACTGGCACCAGTCACCCATATGAATGATAGCTGCCTCACCGTTTGCAAGCATATTCTCACTTGTCTCCCAGTCAACTTCAAGTGGTTTGTCCGGTCCGTATTTTACAGCCAGATCCAGAAGGCGGAATACATTCTGGAAGTTTTTCAGGTCTTTGAATTTCAGATCTCCGCTGTTGAGTTTTTCCACAACGCCTTTGGCATCCAGAGTTTTGTCCATCATGTAATGTGTGGACAATTGCTGCAGTACCCAGGTCTCCTTGGCTGCCAGAGAAAATGCTGTGATGCCTGCCGCATCCAGTTTCTCGCAGGCTGCTTCCAGTTCATCCATAGTCTTTGGAAGCTCTGTAATACCTGCTTTTTCAAACAAGTCTTTATTATAGATCAGGCCCATATTTTCATAGGTCCAGGGCAGAGACATGATCTTCCCGTCAGCGTCTTTTCCCGTATCCAAAGCCGGCTCATTGAATTTATCCAGTACCTCTTTCTCGTCTGTCCAATCATAAGCATATTCATAGTATTTCTGAGCAGATGTTCCTGACTCCACGTCAAATACATCCGGGATATCCCCTGAGTTAATACGTGACTGAAGCAGTGTGTTGCTGTCATTGGCAGCATGCTGCACCTCAATCTTAACCCCAGGATGTGACTCCTCAAACTTTTTCGCCATCTCAGCATACTCGTCCAGACCATAAGCATGAGCATCGAAGACCTTCAGGGTAACCTCTTTGCCGCTGTCTGCGCTGTCCTTACCGGAATCGCCCTTGGACTCCTCTGTACTGCCGCCGCCACCGCCGCAGGCTGTAAGACAGGATGCTGCCAAAGCTGCTGTCATCAGAACCGCCAGTGTTTTCTTCATCATAATTTTTTCCTCCTTGAAATTTATATTTGTTTTTATTTCCTGTTCACATATTCCTTTGCCCGTCTCCACTCTTCAATTCCCTGACGAACAGATTTGATACCCTCTTCCAGAGGCGCAACCTCCACTTCTCTGCCGTTTTGGAGGCATTCAATGAAGTATTTGATCTCTGTATAATACGGCCCCAGATTGGAGACGTTGATCCCCGCGGAATCATCCTTCACATCGTATTCCCTTTCAAGCTCCGGATACTCCACCGTGCCGTCATTTTTATAAACAGTCAGCGGTTTTTCATCGCGTCCCCGGAATACGATACTGGCCTCCTCGAAGCATGCGTGGAAGCTGGCCTCAAAGGGAAGCGCTGAACTGATATCCCATATGCCTTCTGTCACTGCGAATACTTTTCCGAATTCGTATGTAGTAAAGATCTGGTTGATCATTCCGCTGGAAAATGCTGTTGCCCTTACATCAAAGGAATCCGGTTCTCCCAGCATATATCTGAGAAAATCCAGATCATGCACATGCAGATCCAGCACTACCGAACCACTCCTGTCCTCCTTATGGAACCAGTCCTCAAATCCCCACGCCGCGTCGCCGCTCACTCTCTGCATGGTAATAGATTTCAGTTCACCATACCGGCCTGTTTCATAGCAGTCCTTCAGATACCGGTATTCATCAAAGGAGCGGACCACCTGCCCAACCATAACCTGTACATGGTTCCTGTCCTTGGCATCCAGAAGCTTCTGCGCCTCCTCCTCGGTCAGACATACCGGTTTTTCTACGAACACATTCATTCCTCTGTCCATAGCCGCCACAGCATGTTCTGTGTGGAGATAACTGGGAAGGCAGATATGCACGCTGTCCAGCGTCTCCGCTTCCAGAAGTTCCATCCCCGTCTTGTACAGCCTGGCATTTGGCCATTGCTCAGCCGCCTTTTCCAGGAACTCGGGCCTGCAGTCAGCCAGCGCCGTTACCTCAACATCCATCTTGGATGACAGTGCTTTCAGCGACAGGTTGTGGGTGGTTCCCATTCCTCCGCATCCTATTAATCCCACTTTCATCTCATCATCCTCTTTTCTTTTTGTTTGTCCAGTGGCCTTACTAATAAATTTTAAAATTAAAAGCCCCGCTGGTTTTTCAGCTATTTTTGGCTTTTTGATAATGTAAAATTTATTTATTTGATAGCTATACAATAGCATCACATGTCATTTATGTCAATATGTTTTTGTATTTTTGTGATATAAGAATGTAATTTACTACATTTTTAACATTTTATAATCACATATTTTGTGCACTTTTAACCTTATTACCATTTATTCCTACCGCATTACAATTTATTTACACTATTTCCAACCGTTTTTGTTTCATCATTTTAAAATTTCTTGCTCTTATCCACCATTTTACACAAATATATGGTTATCACTCTCCATTTTTATATCTTTTCACAAATAATATTGCATAACTCCGGGTTTTATGGTAGCATCTAATTAATAATACCACTTTACAATTAAACCAGCAAAGGAGGTGAACATATGAAACTTCTGACACAACAGGTGATCAAGAACACTAATATGAAGCATCTGTATTCCTCCATATATATTGAGAACGGAATATCACGCACAGAGCTGGCCAGGCGCACCCATCTCAGCAAAACCACGGTATCCACACTGGTTGATGAACTGATCGAAAGGGAATTTATCGCCGATGAAGGGGCCTCCCACTCTGACTGCGTCGGCAGAAAACCCAACTGCCTGAAAGCCCAGACAAATCAGCATTTTGTGATCGTAATTAGCTGGGTGGACAATATCGCCGAAGCTCATGTGGTGGATGTAGCCGGCACTTCAGTCTACAGTACCAGGCTGCAGTTAAAAAAGGGGGAGACTTATATCTCCTTATCCAGGACATGTGTGTACAGGGATATCCTGTCCAAATATGACTCCGAACGGATCCTGGGCATCTGTGTTGTGGTGTCTGCCATGATAGATGCCGCACGGAACGAGATATACTCCACAACCCTGAGCCTCGGTCCCGGCGGGAGCGGCAATCTGATACACGAACTGAACTTTGCCTTTCCGGATTATCCTGTGGCTCTGCTGGAGGATACAGCCTGTTATGCCTACGCAGAGAAGATATATACCCAGGTCAAGGAAAAGAACTTTGCGTTCATCAATTTCGGAAGGGGGATCGGCGCCACTATATTTATAGAAGGCAACATGCTTGGCAAGGCCAGCGGCTCTGTCACCCAGTTTGGTCATTATTCGGTCAATCCAAAAGGTCCTCTCTGCGTATGCGGCAACCACGGCTGTCTGGAGGCCATGTTCTCCGAATCCCAGATAAAAGCCAGACTGGAAGAATCCGGCAAGGAAAGCTGCCTTCTGGGGCGCTCTGCCATCACGTTTGAGGATTTGGGAAAGGCAGCCCTCTACAAAGACCCCGCCGCCATCCACACGCTGCAGAAAATGGCCAGAGATCTGGCCCTGGCGCTCAGCAACCTGATCTGTATCGTGAACCCCGAACTGATCATTCTGGGCGGAAAAGGACAGCACCTGGGTACTTTATTTATAGAAGAGGTGCAGAATTCACTGCGCGATGTGGGTTTCCGCAGGATGGTGGACTTTTCAGGTGTAAGGTATTCACAGCTTCAAAGCGACGCCTACCTAAACGGCGCAATGAAATATTTTTTTGACACCTATTATTCCTTCCTGGAACCCAGGCTGTGTACTTTTTATATTGGATAGTCTGCAATCACAGATCGTCCATTCAAACACATCCCGGAGATACGGAATTTATTTGTACCCCATGCCTTTTTGTGATATGTTTAAGGTAATAAAACTTTACTGTCAGCAGCGCTTCGAGAGACGGCGCTGCAAATCACAGGATTATATCATAATAAAGCAAAGGAAAAGCAATATATTATGAAACTGGTCAATCAACAATTAATCAAAAACACCAATTTAAAACAACTGTACAATTCTATTTACCAGAATCCGGGTACTTCAAGGGCGCAGCTCTCCAAAGATTCCCATCTGAGCAAAACCGCTGTCTCCTCCCTGGTAGATGAATTGATCGCCCGGAAGTTTGTATATGATTCCGGGACAGGCGGAAGTACGACTGTGGGCCGGAAGCCCAACAGCCTGCTTCTCCGCACAGAACAATACTACGTGGCGGTTCTCTGTCTGGAGGAGGACAGGCTGAATGCCGCCCTGGTGGACATTACAGGGACTTCCTCCATCCCTATGCAGATGGAAGTCTCTTCACCTGATGCTTACATTCCTCTGTGCCGGGATTACATAGAACAGACCGTACTCAGACAGATTGAAAAAGAGCAGCTTCTGGGAATCTGTATCGTTGTCCCCGCCATGATAGACCCGGATAAGCGGGAGATATTCGCCACCACTCTGAATCTTCCCGAAAAAGATTTTGTAGGTGAATTGCAGCGGACTTTCTCTGATTTTTCCGTCAACATCCTGAACGATACAGCCTGCTTTGCCTACGCGGAAAAAGTTTATACACAGATCACAGAAAAAGATTTTGCTTTTATCAACTTCGGCAAGGGGATCGGCGCAACTCTCTTTATCCGAAACGAAATGTTGGGGCATGCCTGCGCGTCCTACACCCAGTTTGGCCACTACTCCATTAATCCCAAAGGGAAACTGTGCACCTGCGGGAACAGGGGCTGTCTGGAGCTGATGATCGGGGAGGGGTCTTTAAAGGACAGGATCACCCAGGCAGGAAGCAGTCCTGCATTTAAAAAACCATCTGCTGTCACGTATGCGGATCTGGGGCAGGCCAGCGTATACGGGGATGTGGTCTCCCGCAAAGTGATACGGGAGATTGCCGATGAATTTTCCCTGGCGCTGTGCAACCTGATCTGCATGGTGCATCCAAAACTGATCATTATCGGAGGCAAAGGAAAGGACCTGGGTCCTGTATTTTTACAGGAAATACAGGAATGTCTGCACACCACAGGTTTCCGCCGTATGGTAGATTCCGTCAGCGTGCGCTACAGCCTCTTAGATTCCAGCGCCCTGTACAACGGCGCCATGAAGTATTTTTTTGATATTCATTATAATTTCACGCAGGAGATGGACGGAAGCTTTTTCATCGGATAAAATGCTGATTCGATCCTCAACAGGTCTGCCGTCTTCTGATCATTCAACGGAGGTACAAAATGAAAAAACTCAGAGCTGCAATTATGGGCTGCGGAAGGATTTCCGTATGCTACGAAGACGCTTTTAACCGCCTGTCAGATCAGGTGGAGCTTGTATGCGCCATAGATATTGACCCGGAGAAAGCAAAGACTTTTGCAGAAAAATTCAACTGCCATTACTGCACAGATCTGGAGACTGCACTCCAGTATGATATTGATGTGATACACCTGTGTCTTCCCCATTATCTGCATCCTGTCATGGCGGTGAAAGCCATGGAAGCCGGTCTTCATGTTCTGACAGAAAAGCCGGTGGCCATTTCTCTTCAGGACGCAGACAAGATGATAGAGACACAGCAGCGCACAGGCAGAAAACTGGGCGTTATATTCCAGACCCGATATACAAAAAGTGTGGAAAAACTCAAAGAGCTTATGGATGCCGGATATTTCGGACGGATCCTCTCCGCTCGTTCCTATCTTACCTGGAACCGCCCCCACACCTACTATGAAGGAAGCGACTGGAAAGGTACCTGGGACAGAGAAGGCGGCGGTGTGCTCATAGACCAGGCCATACACAGCATGGACCGGGTGCGTTATATGCTTGGAAGTGATATTGAATGGATCGAAGGAAGCGTGCATAACCACTGCCACGATACCGTGCGGGTGGAGGACGCCGCGGAAGCAGCCATTCAATTCAAAAACGGCTGCATTTATAATCTGTATGCCTGTAACTCCTACGCCTCAGATGCTCCTATCACCATTGAATTCCAGGGAGAAAAAGGCCGCTGCGGACTGATCCAGGATATGGGATTCTATGAAGCTGACGGATGCTACACGGAAATCAGAAACACCTACGAGACGACCAGCGTCGGACCGGATTACTGGGGAAGCAGCCATCATCTGCAGCTCAGGGATTTTTATGAGTCTATTCTTTGCGACCGCCCGGTGACTATAGATGCCGCGGAGGGAAGAAAAACTCTTGAAATGGTAAAAGGAATCTATTTGTCTTCCCTGGAACGAAGACGCGTTTATCTTCCTTTTGAAGATGTGCGTTATAAAGATTTGAATACGCCGAAATAAACAGATCACCGATCCGCGCACAAACGCCGGGGATTTTGCATCCCCGGCGTTTTTATTGCAGGATTTCCTTTACCTTTTCCAGAGTCATACCGCAGATTTTTGCAATATTTTCCTGCGTCTCGCCCTGTATATACAGCTTAAATACCTGACGCGTTCTTTCTTCCCCTCTTCTTTCCGCACTGCTTATCTGTGAGTTATAATCTCTCAAAGCCTTATCCCTCGCTTCATATTCCATCCGTTTCTTTTCGTCCGCGCTCATGGTTCTCAGGGTGTGATATGCTTCATTGAGATATTCGTTCGCTTTTGCCACGCTTTCAAACTCCTCTCTGCTTTTCCCACTAAAGAACTTCATCCACAAAATGACATCTTCTCCTGTGCGCACTTCTTTTGGCAATTTTTTAAGCTCCAGGATCTGTATCTCCATCTTATCCGAATATACATTACCCGTTTTATCATCCCGAAAATGAATGGTCCTGTAACACTGGACGTCATCCGGAAAATGCACAAAGTCCAGGATGCTCACATGAATGCACTTCTGGAGCTTTTCATATGGTTCGCCTTTTTTGATCTGACCTGCAAACATCCTCCCCATATAAAAAAGAACACGCTCGTCCCAGCATTCAAAGTATTTGACCTGCATTTCCATATTCATCCTGGTTCCGTCTGCAAGTAGTACATGGACATCCAGAATTCCCAGCTTGTCATCCGGCCAGTTCCCGCCAAGTGCTGCCGGAAGCATCATTGTATCCTCAACCTCTTCCGGGCTGACCCCCAGCAGTGCTGCGATAAACCCTTTTCTCACCTTGTCATTCTTCATCAGCTCCGCAAAACAGAAGTCCACAGTGGGCAGCATTATGAAATTATCAGTTTCCATAGATTCTCCTTTCCCGAACAGAATATACCTGATACAGGAAGAAGAATTTCTCTGTGATCTGCCCTCATTATACCATATCTTATCAGGCGGTAAAAGGCGGTAAATCTGTTCTCTCAGTTTTAACTGTTATAACAATTGGAATCGCACGGCGAATTGCCGTTTAGAAAATGAAGAGCGAACGCTCTTTGATATCCTTACCCGGAAGTATAACACAGCCCATTTCATATAACAATTGGACAATACGCTGAAAATTAAACAATAACAACAGAAGACGGCACAGCTCCAAAGCCGCGCCGCCCTCTTTTAATTTGTCATCGCTTTTTTAGTTTATATAATATATACTGCTGCCTCATAAGGCCGCATGGTCCGTTCCTCCAGCGCTGCATCTTGCTCATAATTATCGATCAGGAGTACCGCCTTTTCAGCATCAAGTCCCTCCGGCATATGGAAAGGAACCTCATCCTCTGTGAAATTCAGGATCACAAACATTTTTTTGCCTTCATAGTTTCTTTCATATATATAAAGGCTCTCATTTTCAGGCTCATACTCCCTGAAATCCCCATAAACGGCAGCCTCATTTGCCTTCCGCATCCGGATCAGCCTCTTCATATAATAAAAGATTGAGTCCGGATCCTCCAGCGCTTCCTTTACATTGATCTCCTTATAATTGGGATTTACTTTAAGCCAGGGAGTTCCTGTGGTAAATCCGGCATTTTCACTGTCATCCCACTGCATAGGGGTTCTCGCATTATCACGGGAGCGAAAACGGATGGCATCCAGCAGGATATCAGGATCCGCGTCACCATGGATGACCCGCTCATTCCAGAGATTTTTCACCTCAATGTCATTATAATCCTCAATAGATGCAAAATGCACATTTGTCATCCCAATCTCTTCCCCCTGGTAGATATACGGGGTCCCCTGCATGGTCAGCAGCATGGTGTACAGCATTTTCTGGCTCTCTTTCCGGTACTGCTTGTCATTGCCCCTTCGGGACACAGTCCTCGGCTGGTCATGATTTGTCCAGTACAGGCTGTTCCAGGCCTTATCCTGGAGTACAGTCTGCCATTTGCTGAAGCATGCCTTTAACTCCGGCAGCGGCACTTTCCGGTAGCTGTACCGCTCAGGTCCGCAGTCCAGTCCGTTCTGTTCAAACTGGAAAACCATATTCAGCTCTGTGCCCTCATTATTGGCATAGCGCAGGGCATGCTCAAGGGGAACATCCGGGGTCTCCCCGACTGTCATGATATCATATTTTGACAGGACTTCCCGGTTCATCTCCTGGAGGAATTCATGGATCCTCGGTCCATCCTGGAAATACTCCGTTCCGGTTATCTCAGCCGGTTTTCCATCCGGAAGTCCCGGTGTTTTAGAAAACAGGCTCACAACATCCATACGGAAGCCGTCACAGCCCATATCCAGCCAGAATTTCATCATATCGTAAATCTCACCGCGCAGTTTGGGATTCTCCCAATTCAGATCCGGCTGTTTTTTTGAAAACAGATGCAGATAATACTGGTCTGTTGTCTCATCATACTCCCATGCAGGTCCATAGAAATAAGAAGTCCAGTTATTCGGCTCCTTTCCGTTTTTGCCGTCTCTCCAGATATAATAATCCCTGTACGGATTATCTTTTGACTTTTTCGCTTCGACAAACCACTGATGTTCGTCTGAGGAATGATTTACCACCAGATCCATGACAAGCTTCATACCTCTGTCATGGATTCCGGATAGCATCTCCTTAAAGTCCTCCATATTTCCAAACTCATCCATGATATCCCTGTAATCGGAGATATCATATCCGTTGTCATCATTGGGCGATTTATAACAGGGTGACATCCAGATAACATCAATACCCAGGTCTTTCAGGTAATCCAGCTTACTGATCACTCCCCGCAGGTCTCCAATGCCGTCCCCATTGGAATCCATAAAACTTCTGGGATATATCTGGTAAACAACCGCCTCTTTCCACCATGCTTTTTTCATGCTGTTCTCCTCTCAGATTTTTTTATTCTTTTACAGCGCCATTTGAAATACCGGCAACGATCTGCTTCTGGAACAGAAGAACAATGAGAAGTGTCGGTATGACTACCACCACGGTTGCCGCGGCGATCTGGCTCCAGAACACTGTGAACTGATCCTTCAGATAACTCAGGCGCACAGGCACTGTCTGGATTTTTTCATCAATATTCAAAGTACAGGATAACAGATACTCATTCCATGCTGCAATAAAGCTCATGATGGCTGTTGTAAACACACCCGGTGCAGCAATGGGGAAAATGATCCGCCACAGCATTCCCCATGTGGAACAGCCGTCTATCTTGGCCGCTTCCTCCAGAGCCAGGGGAACCTGGTTAAAATGCGCGACCATGATCCATACAGCACTGGGGAGCGTGATGGTTGAGTATGCCAGGCATACCCAGTATGTATTCAGGATATCCATCTTATAGAACATGTTAAAAATAGGTCCTACCACGATCATCTGCGGGAACATGGCGACTGCCAGGATAAGTCCCATGAGCAGGTTTTTTCCCTTGAATTTAAATCTGGAGATGATATACGCGGACATAGATGCCACAACCACCACATAAAAAGTGGTTGCCACTGACATAACAAAACTGTTTCCGATCGCCCGGAGCATTCCCTTCTCAACAATAACCGTCCGGTAATTGTCCAGAGTGGGATTCTCCGCTATAATACGATAGCAGTTGGCTCCGAAAATTTCCGATTCCGGCTTAAACGAACTGATCAATATCCAGAAGAAAGGAAATACTGTGATCAGCAGAAAAACCACCACACAAATCCAGCAGATAATATTAAATGTTTTATTCTTACTCATTTTCCTTCCTCCTTTCTAATCATTATTGATCACATCCGCGCCGAGCACCTTCACATAAATCACTGCAATGACCGCAACACAGACAGCCATACCCATTACCACCACCGAACCATACCCGTAATTACTCTGACCAAACATCAGCTTATAAGAGTATACAGAAAGGGATTCTGTGCCGTTACCCGGGCCGCCTCCTGTCAGAATGGCGATCAGGTCATACACACGGAAGGCATCCATAGTACGGAACAGAAGCGCCACCAGAAGACTTGGCTTGATAAGCGGAAGGGTGATCCTGAAAAATGTCTTGAACGGGCCTGCCCCGTCAATAGAAGCACTTTCATATAAGCCTCTGTCGATCACCTGCAGGCCTGCCAGAAGAAGGAGTGCCATATATGGTGCTGTTTTCCACACATCTGAGATAACAACAGATGTCATAGCTCCATTGGCTGTCAAAAGCATTGCAGACTGCTTAGGGATCAGTCCTATCATAGAGAAAATTTTGGAGATAACACCGTAACTTCCATCATACATATAACTCCAGATCATAGCCGACACCGCAGTTGGTATTGCCCACGGTATAAGAGCTATGGTACGGACAACGCCGATACCCCTGATCGCCTTATCCATGATCAGAGCCAGGATCATACCGATGACCAGCTCAATGGCTACGGAAATAACAGTAAACAGCAGGGTATGTCCCAATGCCTTGAAAAATCTGCTGTCGTGGAACAGCTTTGCAAATCCTTTCAATCCTGTAAAGTTGGATTCTACAATACACGTATCCATATCATCCAGGATCTGAGGCATACCATCCCTGTTATACATATCCAGATCCTCGTTCCTGTCATAAATAGCCGTCAGCCTTTCCCTGATGTCATCATTAAATGCTTTTATATCACTGATAGTCTCAGAAGAGACCTTGCTTACACCTTTAGAGTCTTTATACTGCTCATACATTTCATTTACTTCTGTCTGAATGGCCTGAAATTCAGCCACATCGTCGCTGCCAAGGCCCTCTGTAGCCATATCCGTATCGATAAACCAACTCACATAATCCAAATCCTGTGCATACAGTTCCCCGTTTAGCTGCTGTGACATATAAAAACTGTTGTGCTGCTGATCGTTTGTACGGTAATCAAACAGCGTATACATCAGAGATGTCACGATGGGATAAATGGAGAATATCCCTATAAATATAAGCAGCGGAAGAATAAACAGAAACTGCTTAAACGTCATTCTTTTAATCATAATCTTCCCTCTTTCCCAACTGCAAAAAAGAATCCGGCCGTTTTCTTTTCACTGTTATGAACAAAACAAGGGTGCCGTATTAAGCCATAGACATATATGTATATATGCAGTTACGCCTAACACGACACCCCTTCACTCATCTAAAATCCCCGCCCCGGGCAAATACCCGGTTCTCTGTTACTGTTTCAGCAGTCCTTCCACTTCTGTTGTGGTTGCATCCAGATCAGATTCTCCTGATAAGAATTTGTGAATGGAAATCTGCAGTGAATCAGATAATTCCTCATATTTGTCAGAGGATGGTCTTGCGATTGTGTTCTCCAGAGCTTTCATGAATCCCTCTTTGCTAAGAAGCTGGTTTGCTGCCTTTACATCAGCATCCTCCAGTGCTTCGTTAAATCCGGGAACATATCCGCCCTTACTGCAGAAAATCCTCTGTCCTTCCATGGATGTGAAGTAATCCAGGAATGCCCATGCACCTTCTTTATGTTCGCTCTTGGCATTCATAGCCAGCAGCCAGCCGCCGATGCAGGAACCGCCCGGGATCGGAGCGATATCTGTCTGGTCCTGTGTTACCGCTGCGCCTTCTGCTCCCACCAGGCCCCATACGTATGGCCAGTTACGTGAAAATACAGTTTCGCCGTTTACATAACTATTAGCTGCTTCAGATTCCTGATAAACCAGAATATCATCCGGTGTTGCGTCAGAATCAACGATCTTCTTCATAACTTCCAGCCCGTCTTTTACATCCGTAAAGTTGGCTGTATATTCATTTGCATTGCAGACAAGACCTTCATACTGGTTTGCCTGGAATGTAAATCCTGTCTTGGTACCACCCTGTCCCTTATATGTTTCAGCCATGGCAAGCAGGTCATCCCATGTGAAATCTCCGCTTCGTAATTTGGCTGCGTCCTCCTCAGAAACAATATCACTTCTGAAATAGATAACTCCAAAGTCAGGATACAGCGGCAACGCATATGTCTTGGCATTATATGTACCGGCCTGGATGGAACCTTTGTTGTAATCTGCCGGGCTTCTCTTTGCATCCTTCATGTAGCTGTCCAGGGGTTCGATATAACCTGCTGCAGCCATGTCACCTGCCCAAACAGTATCAATAGATACCAGGTCATATTCAGAACTTCCCGCTGAGAACGCTGTATTTAACTGGCTTCTTGTCTGGTCCGTATCATTGGATGCTGTCACCCATTTTACTTTATATTTATCCTGGGATTTTTCAAAGCCATCGATCACTGCCTCCACAGCGCCGTTTCCGTCATCAGAACGGAACAGGGTAATCTCTTCACGGTCACCATCCGCTGTTGACTCCTTTGTCTCACTGTCTGCGCTGCTGCCGGAGTCATCCGCTTCGTCCTTGGTATCCGCAGCTTCCTGCTTATCTTCCCCGCCTGCCTCTGTGGAGGTCTCCTTGTCACTTCCACTGCCGCATGCCGCCAGACCGAACACCATAGCTGTACTCAGCATTACTGCTACAATTTTTCTTTTCATTCTTTTTTCCTCCTTTTGTTGGTGTTTTACGATACTTACATAAAATGTCACATCTTGACTGTTGGTGTTGTATAACACCTCTATTGATATAATCAACATTAGCACAATACCCATAATCTGTAAATAGGTTTTATGTAAAACCATCACGATATATAATTTAAATAGTATTTAATTATACATTTTGCACATAATCACTCTTTGTACAGTCATCAAAATATACATTCCCCTTTTCTCTTTATCTGACAAATGGATGAACTTTCTGACAACCTCTTGCATTTTCCCTTGTTTCTGCTATTCTATAATATAGGTAAATTACGATACGTCACTTATGTCATATCCTGACAGAAACTTTTATACAACTGACGGCATAAGCCGTCCGCATTTGGGGGTAACCGGATGATTACAATAAAAGAAATAGCCAATATGATGAATGTCAGCCCCACCACGGTTGCCAACGTGATCCACGGCCGCACCAGCAAGGTGTCAAAAGAAAACGTGGAACGGATTCAGCAGGCCCTCAAGGACCACAATTATGTTCCCAAGATGGGACTTGAAGCTCTGACAAAAGGCAAAACCCGGCTGATCATTGTGGTGATCCACACAACAAAACGCTACACCCAGACAACCGTAGGCGACCCTTTCTACAGCCAGACCATAGGTGTCCTGGAGGAAGAGATACGCAGGGCCGGCTACTATATGATGCTCTATATAGACCGTAATCTTGACAATATCTTCAAGACGGCGCTTTCCTGGAATGTGGCAGGGATCATTGCCGTCACACTGTCCAAGACCAACTACGAAAAGCTCTGCTCTTTAGTGGACTGCCCGGTAGTGGGGATCGACACTTTTATGGAAGATACTGCTCCTCTGCCGGACAAGGGATATCACGTAACCCTGGATGACATCGGCGCAGGCAGGCAGATGACAAGCTATCTCATCAACGCGGGATTTTCCAATATCATGGTTATCTCCGATGCCAAGATAGGCTCCTCCGCGCTGAGAGCAGCCGGTGCCAAAACCGCGCTCAAAGAACACGGCATAAGCACAGAGAAACAGTGGCACATGGTCCTTGACACGCAGAAAAGGCGGAGAGACAGCCAGTACAATTCTCTTCTGGCACTGGCCGGCAGGAAATATGTGCTGTTCTGCACCGCAGATCAGCTCGCCTTTGAAGTGATCGGTTATCTGAATGAACACGGATGCCATGTGCCCAGTGACATTTCTGTGTGCGGGTTTGATGACAATCCCTATGCAGAGTTCTGCATCCCCAAACTGACAACCATGCATCAGGACATTGCCAGAAAGGGAGAATTAGCCTCAGAAATCCTGTTCCGGCTCCTGTCCGGAGAGAAAGTGGAGGAGAAAGCAATCCGCCTTCCGGTGGAGCTGGTCGTGAGAAAAAGTGTCCTTCCGCCGGATTGACAAATTTTTAACCATTACGAATGCGGTAAATCCAGGTATTTTCCTGTTTTACCGCATTTTTTATGCGTTTTTATCCTTCCTACACTTTGTAGGAAAACCCATAGAAATTCCCCCTTTTTTGCGGCTTGTACTTTCTGCACATTTTGGTACAATAGAGTTATAAATTTGTACAGGAGGTTTTGCAAATATGATAATTATTGGGGAAAAAATCAACGGCTCCATACCGGCAGTTGCAAAAGCCATCGCTGAGAGGGATGCGGAGTTCATCAAAGAGCGCGCCAGAAAGCAGGCCGCTGCCAATGCCACCTACATAGACTGCTGTGCTTCTGTTCCGGAAGAAGTTGAAGTTGAAACTTTAAAATGGATGATCGAATGTATCCAGGAAGTTACGGATCTTCCGATTTCCGTAGACAGCCCCAGCACCGATGTTTTAAAGGAAGCTTATAAGTTTTGTAATAAGCCCGGACTTTTCAACTCTGTATCAGGAGAAGGAAATAAGATCGACACCATTTTCCCGATCATGGCAATGGAGGAGAACAAAGGCTGGGAAGTTATCGCACTTCTGAGCGATGACACAGGAATTCCGAAGTCTGCTGCTGACCGTCTCCGCGTATTTGACAACATCATGGCCAAAGCAGAAGAGTATCACATCAGCCCCAGCCGTATCCACATTGATCCGCTGGTAGAAATGCTGTGTACCTCTGAAGACGGAATCGCCATGAACATTGAAGTTATTGAGACTGTGAGAAAGAGATATCCTAACATCCACATTACTGCTGCTATCAGCAATATCTCCTTTAATCTTCCTGTCCGCAAGCTGATCAATTACGGCTTCATGATCCTGGCTATGAACGCAGGACTTGACAGTGCTATTATGGACCCCACCAACCGCGATATGCTGGGACTTGTATACGCAACAGAAGCGCTGATGGGTGAAGATGATTTCTGTATGGAATACATTGGGGCTTACCGTGAAGGACTGATCGGACCTGCTCCTAAGAATTAAACATTTATGTGTACGTGTTGAGGAATGGAATCACAAAAAGAAAATAAAAACTATAAAATATATTTTTTAAGAAATGGGAGGAATTTATTATGAGTAAGATTCAGGCTGTTGCAGATGCTGTTGCTGCTGGAAAAGCAAAACTGGTTGGCGGATTGGTACAGGAAGCACTGGATGACGGATGCCAGGCTGTAGACGTATTGAACGCAATGATCGATGCTATGGGCGTTGTAGGTGAGCGTTTCAAAAACAACGAAATCTTCGTTCCTGAAATGTTAGTTGCTGCACGTGCTATGAAAAAAGGTGTTGAGGTTCTGAAACCGCATCTGGCAAGCGGAAGCGCCGGCGTATGCGGCAAGATGGTAATCGGAACTGTTGCCGGTGACCTTCATGATATCGGCAAGAACCTTGTTGCTATGATGATCGAGAGTGCCGGATTTGAAGTTATCGACTTAGGCGTTGATGTACCTACAGAGAAATTTGTTGAGACCATCAAAGCTAATCCGGATGTTAAGATCGTTGGATGCTCTGCTCTTCTGACCACAACTATGCCTGCATTAAAAGCCACTGTAGAGGCTTTAAATGCTCAGGATTTCCGCGGCAATATCAAAGTTATGGTTGGCGGCGCTCCTATTACTCAGGAATTCGCTGATGAAATCGGTGCTGATGCTTATACCGCTGACGCTGCTTCCGCAGCTCAGAAGGCTAAAGAGCTTGTAGCATAACTAATTTAAGCTTAAATCCATATCTGTCATGCATACCCTATAAAGAGGGAGGAGGCGCCGAAAGGTGCCTCTTCTCTCTTTTTGCTATATTCTTGTCACAATGACATATTTACGCGCTGCCATCTGTCCACTATAATAGAAACAGAGCTATACACTGTGAAACGGTACGAGAACGGTACTGAACGGTCACTATTTTTATTTCTATTTTGAAGGAGAACAACGAATGGCTATCAAGAAAGACACTACTGGAAAATTATTTACCCTGCTCACCAAAAACAGTATGTACCAGATGAAAGTGGATGATCTGGGATTTCTGGTACACACATGGTTTGGAAAAAGGACACAGGTATTTGATTACTCCTATCTGAATGCAGGACGAGACCGGGGATTTTCCGGCAATCCTTACGCGGCAGGCGATAATCGTGCCTATTCCCTTGACACCCTTCCCCAGGAGTTTCCCACATACGGAAACGGTGACTACAGGGAGAGTGCTGTACGGATCCGTTACGCATCCGGTGCCTCCTCCTGTGAGTTCCGATACGAATCCGCTCAGATCATGGAAGGAAAATATTCCCTGCCGGGTCTGCCCGCATTCTACGCACTGGACGAAGACACTGCGGACACCCTGGTCATCACACTGAAAGACAGCACAGAGAAGATTTTTGTTCATCTCTATTACGGAGTTCTGGAAGAAAAGGACATTATTACCAGAAGCGTAACTGTGGAAAATAAAGGAGAGTCCCCTGTTTATCTGGAGCGCATCATGAGCACATGTACAGATTTCCAGTATGGCAGCTTTGACTTTATCAGCTTTTACGGACGTCATGCTATGGAGCGTCTGCTTTCCCGCTCGCAGGTACACCACGGCATTCAGTCTGTGGGCAGCACCAGAGGAGCTTCCAGCCACCACTACAACCCCTTTGTGATCCTGGCAGCCCCGGACACCACAGAGACCAACGGAGACTGTTACGGTTTTTCCTTCCTGTACAGCGGCGATTTCCTGGCTGAGGCAGAAAAAGACCAGAGCGGACAGACCAGATTTCTCATGGGTATCCATCCGGATAACTTCTGCTGTAAACTGGAAAACGGCGAATCTTTCCACGCACCGGAGGCCGCCATGGTCTACAGCGCAGACGGTCTGGAAGCCATCAGCCACCGTTTCCACCGGGCAATCCGCAATAACCTCTGCAGAGGCGAGTACAAAAAGGCCCGCCGCCCTGTTCTCATCAACAACTGGGAAGGCACCTACTTTGATTTCACAGGGGACAAGCTGGTGGAAATGGCGGAACAAGCCAAAGAGATGGGTGTGGAGCTGTTTGTCATGGACGACGGATGGTTCGGCAAACGTGACAGCGACACCTCCGGCCTTGGTGACTGGATCGTAAATGAAAAGAAACTGGGCTGCACCTTAAAGGACCTTTCCCACCGCATCCATGCCCTTGGACTCAAATTCGGCATTTGGTTCGAGCCTGAATGTATCTCTGAGGACAGTGATCTATACCGGGCACATCCCGACTGGGCATTCAAAGTGCCTGAGAAAGATCCTGTGAGGAGCCGTTACCAGCTTGTACTGGACTTCTCCCGCAGGGAAGTGTGCGATCACATCTTCAACATGATGTGTGATGTCCTTGACAACGCTGAGGTGGATTATCTGAAGTGGGATTTTAACCGCAGTATCGGGGATATCTTCAGCACTGCCCTTCCGGCGGACCGGCAGGGTGAGACAGCACACAGATACGTCCTTGGGCTTTATGAATTCCTGGAGAACCTAAACCAGCGCTATCCCCATATGCTCATTGAGGGATGCAGCGGCGGCGGCGGAAGATTTGACGCAGGCATGTTGTACTATACCCCTCAGATCTGGACCAGCGACGACACCGATGCCATCGAGCGTCTGAAGATACAGTACGGCACCTCCTTCGCCTATCCTGTAAGTACCATGGGCGCCCATGTATCCGCTTCCCCTAACCACCAGACCGGCAGGGCTGCCTCTCTGGCAACGAGAGCCACTGTGGCTATGGCAGGCACTTTTGGCTACGAACTGGACCCGGCAAAGCTGACTGACTGTGAAAAAGAAGAGGTCAGGGAACAGATCCGGTCATTCAAAGAATATTATTCCCTGATCCAGGACGGCACCTATTACCGTCTGGCCAGTCCTTATGAAAATGAGGAGTACACCGTATGGGAATTTGTAAATGAGGATATGAGTGAGGCACTGCTTGGAATCGTCTCCACAAAGCTCACTGCAAATAACCTTTTTACCTGTATCCGCCTGCGTGGACTGGATCCTGACGCCATGTACCGCATAGGTGATGAGAGTTATTTAGGAGCCGCTCTCATGGATGCGGGGCTTCCCATGCCTGTACCTGAGACGGAATACCAGAGTTGGAACCTGCATCTGGTAAAAGAATCCTAATTATTACCCATAAAAATTTTTCATAACTTGACCGCGGCAGTTTACTGTCGCGGTCTTTTCTGTTATACTTACTCTATAGCAAAATTGGGGGAATGAAAATTGAAAACACATGAAGTAACTTTTATCCGTGAAGGTAAAAGCATCCTGGCAGAAGAAGGCACTACTGTGCTGCAGGCGCAGCGTCAGGCCGGCCTGGATCCGGATGCCCCCTGCGGCGGGCAGGGCACCTGCGGAAAATGCATGGTACACGTGACAAGCGGTCCCGTGACCGGCATTCTGAAAGCCTGTCAGACCAAGATCACCGGGGATATGACAGTTGACACCCTTGTGAGAGAAAAAGAACACGCTATACTGGCTGAAGGCTTCTCCCGTCCGGTACCACTCCACCCTCTGCTCCGTTTCGGCAGGATACATATCCGCAAGGTAAAACCCGGGGATAATCTGTCCGACTGGGACCGCCTGAAACTGGCACTGGAGGAATCCTTTGGAGAGAGCATGGAACATCTCAGACCGGATCTGGAAACAGCCTCCGGACTGTACGAAATGCTCAAGGAGACTGATACCTGGTATGCGGCAGTTTCCGGGGACACTCTTCTGGATCTGCAGAAAGAACCTATCAAAGGATATCTGGCCGCATTTGATATCGGAACCACCACGGTGGTGGGATATCTGATGGACGCGCGCACAGGCAGGGTTCTGGCTGTTGAGAGCAGCATGAATCCCCAGGCCCAGTATGGTGCCGATGTGATCATGCGCGCCAACTACGCACTTGAAAACGGAACTGAAAATTTAAGCTCTTGTATCCGCCAGACTGTCCAGACCATTCTGGATACACTGGCCGAAAAGTCAGGCATCAGCACAGACTGTATTTACCAGACCAGTATTGTAGGCAACACCTGTATGCATCATCTGTTTCTGGGCATCTCCCCGGGAGCGCTGGTACATGCCCCCTACAATCCAGCCATCAGTCAGCTTCTATTTTTGAAAGCCTCTGAATATGACCTTCATATCCATCCCAAAGGGCAGCTCATCCTGCTTCCTGACGTGGCAGGCTTCGTAGGCGCTGATACTATGGGCTGTCTGCTCTGTATCCGCCCGGATCAGCAGGAGGAGATATCTCTGATGATCGATATCGGAACCAACGGCGAGATGGTTCTCGGCAATAAAGACCGTCTGGCCGCCTGTTCCACAGCCGCAGGCCCCGCCTTTGAGGGTGCCAAGATCGAATGCGGCATGAGAGGCGCGTCCGGCGCAGTTGACCACGTGGAATACCGTGAAGGTACTTGGAACTATACGACCGTGGGCAGCGAAAAAGCCATCGGTATCTGCGGTTCCGGGCTGATCGACCTGATCGCCTGCCTGAGAAAAGCAGGTATCATAGATGAGTCAGGAAAGCTTCTGACAGAGGACGGCACTGCATCCTTTACCCTGGTTGCTGCAGAAGAAAGTGGAAACGGCAGCCCTGTTTACCTCAGTCAAAAGGATGTGCGGGAGGTACAGCTTGCCAAAGCTGCCATTGCCGCCGGCATTCAGCTTCTCCAGAAAGAACTGGGCATAACAACTGACCAGATCGCGCATGTATATATTGCCGGAGCCTTTGGCAATTATATGAATCCCAAGAGCGCATGTGATATCGGACTCATACCCATATGCCTGAAGGAAAGGATCGTGCCTGTGGGCAACGCCGCCGGTGAAGGTTCCAAAATAGCACTCATCAACAGGGAGGAACTGTTCTATTCTGATATCCTGGCAAAGGAGATATCATTTGTAGAACTGGCCGCTTCACCTGAATTTCAGGACTGCTTTGTGGATGAGCTGGAGTTTCCTGAACTACTATAGAATGAATGGGGGTTTTTACATGATAAACTATGAAGAATTGGAGAAGCTCGGAACGGATACCGGCTTCTCCCATATCGCACCATTAAAATGCAGCACCATCGAACTGCTGCCTGAGGTCCGCCAGATGTGCGAAGCCAACACCTGCGGCATGTACGGAAAGCGCTGGAGCTGCCCTCCGGGATGCGGAACCCTGGAAGACTGCCGTGCCAAGATACAGCAGTACCAAAACGGCATCCTGGTACAGACTGTAGGAGAACTGGAAGATGCCATGGACGGGGAAACCATGATGGAGACAGAGGCACTTCATAAGAAGAACTTCTTTGCCATGGAAAAACTTCTCCGGGAAACATATCCCGACATGCTGGCCATCGGCGCCGGCTGCTGCACCAGATGTGAAACCTGTACCTACCCTGACGAGCCGTGCCGCTTCCCTAAGAAAGCTTTTTCTTCCATGGAAGCCTATGGTATGCTGGTCACACAAATCTGCAAAGCCAACGATATGACATATTATTATGGTCCCTGCACCATTGCCTATACCAGTTGTTTTCTTCTGGAATAGGGGCCTTTTCTTTCATTGGAACAGGAGGACATCATGACTACTTTAGAAGAACTTCGACAGGCAATTGAGAACGGGCATCCGCGCGATGCCCAGTTTCTTGTGTCCAGAGCTTTGGAGGAACACATCAAACCTTCCCTCATTGTGGATCAGGCCATGGTTCCTGCAATGAAAACAGTGGGGGAATACTACAAACAGAACGATGCCGATATTCCAAGAATACTGGCTGCTGCCCGCAGTGTGAGGAAAGGTTTTGATATACTGGAGGAAAAGTGCGGTGCCATGGAAGAACAGAGTATAGGAACCGTCATCCTGGGTACCGTAGAAGGCGACCTGCACGACGTGGGAAAGAACATTGTCGCGATCATGTTCCGCAGTGCCGGCTTCAAAGTCATTGACCTGGGCGTCGACATCTCGGAAAAGCAGTTCCTGAAAGCAGTCCGTGACAATCCTGAGGTTTCCATTGTATGCATCTCCTCCCTGCTCACGACCTCCATACCGGAAATGCAGCAGGTGGTAAAATCCCTGCGCCGCCATGACAAGGAACACCGTCTGAAGATCATGGTGGGCGGAGGCGCCGTCACCCAGGAGTTTGCCGATACCATTGGCGCAGATGCCTACACGGAAAGCGCAGTAGATGCTGCGGAAAAAGCCAAGACATTTATTATATAAGCGGGGGATCACTTTGAAGCTATCAGCAGTGCTTTTATCAGAAATGATAACAAAAGAATTTCACGTTGTCTCACAGGGAAATCTGGAGACAGCAGAGACCTTTATGCGTCCTTTTTTATTTGAGGACGGTTCCGGTTTTTCCACCGGGCATATCTGCCTTGTCAAAGCCGGGGATACGGAATCCCTTTCCTCCCAGCTCACAGGGCCTGCTTTTCTGGTCATCTCGGGCAGTCCGGGCGAAGGCTTTTCGCCCCCTTCCCATCCATATCTCATTCTGGATACGAGCTATACTCTGAGCCGTATCTTTAATTTTATCCAGGATCTCTACGACACATATGACAGCTGGGACGAACATCTGAGCACCATCCTTCTGAGCAGCGGCAGTGTCCGCGACCTTCTCAGTGTATCCCTGGAAATCTTCCATAATCCTCTGTCTGTCATCAGCCTGGATTTCACCCCTGTGGCCAATGCGGGCACAGAACATATACCGGAAAAGTATCATCTGTACACAGAAGACGGTCTCAACATTGAATATGTCAATGCCCTGGCTCAGGATGAGGAATATACAAAAATGCTGGAGGCAGATGGACCTGTATTCTTTCCGGGATATATCACCGGTCTGAATACCCTGAACGTAAATGTCCGCCAGGATGGGCACACCACACACCGTCTAGTCCTCATTGAATTTGATCATCCCATGAAAGTGAGTGACGGCTTCCTCCTCTCACATCTTGGAGGATATGTGGAGTATCTGCTCTATCATGAACAGGCACCCGCATCACGGCAGTCCGACGCCCTTCACAAGATTCTCATCACCGTACTGTCTGACCGCACCGCAGACTATCTTGACATCAGTCAGAGATTATCTGCGCTTGGCTGGAGCACGCAGCACGATTATCTGTGCCTTATTTTCCAGATCACTTATCTGGACCAGAAAAAGATTACCACAAGAGCCATCTGCAACTATCTGGAAAAACAGTTTCCCTATTCCTGCAGCTTTCTTTTTAAGGAAGAGATCGTGACCTATTTTAATCTCAGCCGTCTGGAGACAGATTCAGATACTGTGGCAGGACAACTCACTTACTTTATCAGGGACAGTTTCCTGAAAGCTGGATACAGCCGCCCCATGAAAGGGCACATGAACCTGAGACGCCAGTATATCCAGGCCAGCACAGCCCTGGATGTGGGGAGCAGAAAAAAGCCCTACCTGTGGATTCACCACTTTAACAACGTGGCTCTGACCTACATACTGGAACAGTCCACCCGCAGGCTTCCCGGCTATATGCTCTGCCATGAAAAGCTGCTGGACCTGCAGAGAACCGACCGGGAACAGAATACAGAGTACATGCTCACATTGAGAACATACCTGGAGGAGAATCTGAACGCCACTCAGGCCGCTTCCCTGCTCTTCATCCACCGCAGCACCTTCCTGTATCGCCTGGATAAGATCAAAAACATCCTAGATTCCGGACTGGATGACCCGGAAGAAATTTTTTACCTGAACCTATCCTTCCGCCTTCTGGAGCAGGAGGAGGAAAAAAACTGATCTATCGTTTTTCCTCCTCCAGAATGTAAAAAGAGACAGAGAGATAGAGCCTGGAGCGGAAATCCTCCAGATCCATCTGTATCAGCTCATGGATCCTTTCCAGCCTGTTCAAAAAAGTGCTTCTGTGTATAAACAGTTTTTTGGCTGTCAGAGCCGCATTGTATCTGCACTGCAGGTAACAGTACAAAGTCTTGTAATATTCCGTATGTATCTTCTCGTCATGTTCTCTCAGCACCAGTATTCCCGGCGCACATATCTGCTCCGGCTCGAACTCACCTCTTCCGTGAGTCAGGATATAATCCAGTGCATAATCATCAAATCTGAAATACCAGGGTGTAGCATCCTTTCTCATCCCCAGTTCCAACGCGATATCTGTCTGCTTAAACGCGGTCTGAATACCGTCAAATCCCCTGAACTTTCTGCTGATTCCTGCCGCAAGAAGATTTTCTCTCAGAAAATAGGCCAGTTCCGGCTGAAAGTCCGTCATATGAAGCCTGCTTCCGTTTAGAAGCACCATCAGACTGTCATTGTGAGCCACACAGCAGGTATCCTTCCACTGCTGCTCCATCTGAGGGCACAGATACTTGTCGTACAGGGATTTGTCATATCTGTAGCTTGGGCGCATCTGGATCAGGTAGTAAACATCCTGCTCAGACCAGGAAAGGTTGCCCAGTGCGCTCCGAACTCTCTCTGCAGGCACGGAACTGCCCTTCAGCCTCAGTCTCAGAAGTTCATGGAGGCTGTCAAGAGAGCGGTCTGCCATGTGGAAAGCCCCAAAACGCTCATACATCCGCTCCACATATCCCGACGCCATAAGAAGCAGGTCCTTGTGATACTCATTGTTCAGAGGCGATGTACAGGACACTGCCATGAGCTTGCCGATGAATTTCCCTTCAGAAAACAGGTTCCTGCAGAGAAATGTCACCTGTTCAAGGGTATATGTATATACACCCGTAAGTGTTATGCTCCGCAGATAGGCAGGGTCTGATATGATCTGGCTCACCATATGCATGGGAAGGGCACTGTTCTCATTCATAAATCCATTGGCAAATCGCCCTTCCTTATCAGCCAGGGACACGTAGGAAAAATTGGCGTCCATCAGCGCAAGAGGTGTCTCAAAAATTTTGCCAAAACACTCCATCAACTCCCCGAAGTCCTGGTTCTCCATAAACACTTCAGTCACTGACTGTCCCGCCTCTTCAAAATACTGAAATATCTCCTGCAGGTCATTAAGGATCTGTTCTCTCGGTATCCTGTCATCCAGGACAAGCAAGTCTGTATCAATCCGACAAAATATATCATCCACTTCTCCAAAACAGATGAAAATACAGTCCTTCCAGAGCGCAGAATCCTGTCTTATTTTCATAAGTTCCTCATTGGAGATCAAGACCATATGCCCTCTGCAGTCTTGTCCATCCCTGTAATAAACCGGCCTTTCCACCTGTATTTTGCAGGGATTGCAGGAAATCCTCCGAGCATCATATTTCTTTTTCAGATGATAGTATATCTGATAAAAAGTCAGTTTCATAAAAAATCATCTCCCTACTACAAAGTGTAGTGTATTCATACTGAAAAGTCAATTATTTCATCGTATTTACGGGATATAGCAATTCTGTTATGATAAGCTTAGTATCAGTCATGGAGACAGGCTTTTCCATGACACTCGTTGGGATTTCAAAAAAGGAGGTATTCATTTTATGTTAACCAGAAGGCAGAATTTATTAGAAACTATCAGAGGTGGTCATCCGGACCGTTATGTAAACCAGTACGAGGCACTGGGAATGCTTTTCGGCAATCCTTACACCGCTGCAAGTCCAAACGCAGAATACGGCAAACCCCCGGTAAAGAATGCATGGGGCGTAACAATGGTGTGGCCTGAGGGAACGCCAGGAGGCTTCCCTATCCACGACGAAGAGCACATTGTATGTAAAGATATCACACACTGGAGAGATTATGTAAAAGCACCGCGTCTGGACTACTCAGATGCAGAGTGGGAACCGTTCATCGCTGAAGCAGAAAAAGTAGACCGCAATGAATATTTCGTTACACAGTTCATCGCACCCGGCCTTTTCGAGCAGTGCCACCATCTGCAGGAGATCCAGAACGCTCTGATCAACTTCTACGAGGAACCGGAATGTACTCATGAACTGATTGAATATCTGACAGAATGGGAATTACAGTACGCAGAAAAGATCTGCAAATACATCAAACCGGATGCCATTTTCCATCACGATGACTGGGGCAGCCAGACTTCCACTTTCATCTCCCCGGATATGTTTGAAGAATTTTTCCTTCCGTCCTACAAGAAGATTTACGGCTACTACAAAGAGCACGGTGTAGATGTTGTCATTCACCATGCAGATTCCTATGCTGCAACTCTGGTTCCGTTCATGATCGAGATGGGAATCGACATTTGGCAGGGATGCATGACCTCCAATAACATTGCTGACCTGATCGCCAAATATGGCGAGAAGATCACCTTCATGGGCGGCATCGACAGCGCATCTGTAGACCGTCCTGACTGGACACCGGAACTGGTAGAAAAAGAAGTCCGCCGCGCATGCGAGGAATACGGAACCAAATATTACATTCCGTGTATCACCCAGGGTCTTGGAATCAGTACCTTCCCGGGTGTTTATGAGACAGCCAGCGAAGCAATCGACAAAGTAAGCAAAGAAATGTTTAAATAATTATAACTGTAAAGCTTCACAAACAGTTACCTATGATCTATAAAAGACCGTCCGCGGCAGCTCTCAGGCTGCTGCGGACGGTCTTCTTAGTGTCATTCCTCCGGAGGTTCCCCTGTATTCCATTCTTCCTCAGGAATCTCTGTTTCTTTCTCCAATCCGTCCCAGTTCACAGATTCCATCAGTTCTTTTGCTCTCTCATAGACATTTTTTCCAACCAGGATATCTGTCCCAAAGCTGCCGGAAGTTCCGGCCACGATCGTGAGATATCCGCCTATACTGTTTCCTTGGGCTATATACGGGATATCATTTTCTTCAAGCAGCCCTGTCAGGGCTTCTCTCTCATACACACCATAGACTGTTTTGAGATTCACCATCTCAAACTCATCCTCTTGTTTCTTTTTATGGAACATATACCCTCCTGACAGACTATTCTCTCCAGTCTTTGTTTACAGGTACTCCTTTGCGGAAGTATTCCTTATCTTCATCAGTAATGGGCCTTGCCACACGGCACGGGGTTCCGAAAGCCACCACATTGTCCGGAATGTCCTGGGTCACCACGCTGCCTGCGCCGATGACCACATTATTTCCAATCGTTACTCCCGGCATGATCACTGCATTTGCACCGATCCAGACGTCATTTCCGATATGCACCGGAAGTGAGAACTGTGTACCGTCCCTTCTGAACTCCCCGTAAACCGGATGCCCGGTCACACAGATAGACACATTGGGTCCGCACATAACATAATCCCCGATGTACACGTCCACATCATCCACGATCACAAGACCAAAGTTGGCATAAAAGTAATTGCCCACATGGGTGTTGCATCCGTAGGAAAAGTTCACGGGTGATTCGATCCATACCTCATCCCCCAACGAGCCAAGTATTTGTTCCAAAAGCTCACGCTTACGTCCGTAGTCAGACGGATTCGTCTGATTGTAGGCGAATGTCAACTCCTTGCCGTGCTTTCTCTGCCTCTCGATCACCTTTTCGTAGGCCACATCTTTTTCATCCTTATGACCATATTCCCGGTATAAAAGTCCGCTTTTCATCTGCTGCTCTAATGACATGAATTCAATCCTCCTGTATGTCCACTATTTGTAAATGCGCATACCTATCGAATAGCTATCATTATTTTACCATTCTTTTTACATAAAGTCACGAAATAGCTGTCAGTAAATCAGAGAATGTATTCAAATTATAGGTTGCCTTTCCGCATTTGACCGCGTCACCGATGGCCGCGCAGTCCATGCCTCCTGCAAATGCAGCTTCCAGACCGGACTGTGCATCCTCCACCACCAGGCAGTCCCCGGGCTGCAGCTTCAAGTATTCTGCTGCTTTTTGGAATACCTCTGGGTCCGGCTTGGAGCGCGAAATGTTGTTGCCGTCCGAAACAGCGTCAAAATAGCCGGAAAGCCCCAGACGTTCCAGTATAAATCCTGCGTTCCTGCTGGAAGAGCCTATGGCCAGAAGAAGTCCCCTGTTCCTAAGTTCGTCCAGTACAGCTTTCACCTCAGGGGCCAGATCCTCTGTTGTCATATTTTTCAGAAGCTCACGATACAGGTCATTTTTCTCTGCCGCATAACGGACTTTATCCTCTTCCTGCATGTCACCGTCATACTTTTCCAGGATGATCTCAAAGCTTTCCATCCTGCTCACACCGCGCAGTCTGTTGTTGATCTCCTCGTCAAAATAAATTCCCAGCTTGTCTGCCAGCGCCTTCCACGCCTGATAATGGTATTTGTCTGTGTGGCAGATAACCCCGTCCAGGTCAAAAATGATTCCCTTATATTTCATTTCTTCTCTCCTTATCTCTTGATCTCAATGGTATCTCTCAGCGTGTACTTTGTTCCGAACACAGTGATCTCCCTAGGTTCTCCTTTTTCCAGTGTAAATACCGTCTTATCCCTGCCCGCAAAGACCTGGATATGGCTGCCCCTGTAATTGATCTTGAATGTATAGGAATCCCATTTGCCGGGAAGCACAGGTGCAAAACAGATGCCTGTCTCCTTTAGTCTCAGACCGCCGAATCCGTATACTACAGCCATATAATTTCCGCCCATATTGGCTGTATGGATCCCGTCCTTTGTGTTGTGGTGCAGGTTAAATAAATCCAGCTTCGCGCTGTCTCCGAAATAGTCATAAGCCTTTTCCTTCAGCCCCAGCTTAGATGCCACAATACTGAATATACATGTGGAGAGTGAGGAGTCATGTGTGGTCACATTCTCATAGTACGCAAAGGATTTCCTGATAGTCTCCAAATCCTGCGCATCCTCATATATAAAATGTGCCAGCACTGTATCCGCCTGTTTGCACACCTGGTATCTGTATAAGCAGAGCGGGTGGTAGTGCAGAAGCAGGGGGAACTTATCTGCCGGTGTCCCCTTGATATCCCACACTTCTTTTTGAAGGAAAGAGTCATCCTGGGGATTGATTCCCGTCTCCTCATCGTAAGGCAGATACATGCTCTCTTCCGCTTTTCTGAATTCCTCAATCTCCTCCGGCTTCAATCCGATCTTATCCGCCACCGGGGCAAGCTTTCCCGCCTCCTCAAGGAGTTCGTAAAAGCGAACTGCCCAATGAAGATTGTACTGGGCGCCTGCATTGGTATAATAATTGTTGTTTACCAGACATGTATATTCATCCGGTCCTGTCACATCATTGATATAAAACTTCCCTCTGTGGAAATTACCTGCGTCCATCCAGAGCCTTGCCGTCTCGAAAATAATCTCAGCACCTTTCTCTGCCATCAGCTCCAAATCCCCTGTAGCCAGATAATAGGCCGTCACAGCATAGGCGATATCCCCGTCAATATGGTACTGGGCAGAACCTGCCGGAAAAAATCCGGAACACTCTGCCCCTGAAATGGTCCTCCAGGGATAGAGAGCACCTTTTCTGTGTCCCATGATCCTGGCGTTTTCCCTGGCAGCATCCAGAATACTGTACCTGTAGGCGATGAGATTTGCAGATATCTCAGGGTTCGTCAGGGTAAAGAATGGCTGCATATACATCTCCGTATCCCAGAAGTAATGCCCTTCGTATCCCTCGCCGGAGAGTCCTTTTGCCGCTATATTGCTGTGTTCATCCTTCCCGGCTGACTGCAGAAGCTGATACAGATTGTACCTTACGGCCACTGCCAGGTCATCGTCCCCCTCAATATCCAGAGCAGACTGTTCCCAGAATTCATCCAGGTATTCTCTCTGCTGTCTGTACCAGTCTTGAAGGGGAACCGAAAGTGCTCTAATCATGGCTGTCTCTGCTTCCCGCCTGCAGTTTTCATATCTTATAGAGTCTGTAAATACAGTATATTTTACCAGCCGTACCGTCTCACCTTCTCTGATACCGGCTTTCATTTTCCGGGTAATACAGTGGCCATCCTGAACGGATTCCTCTTGGCAGCCATCCCTGTCTCCGCATTCCAGTACGTCCTTTACTGCCGTACATACCGTAAGTCCTGAAGTCACCGTCTCTGTGACCAGATAAGACACACCCCCGCATATCTCTGCACACACCGGACGCAGGTGCTGAAAGCTTTCACCGGCCACCCTCGGGTCATTAGGGTTACAGTAATTTTTCACATCTCCGTTATGTACGGATATAAATTCCAGTGTCCCGTCAAAATTCAGCGCCTTTATTTCATACGATATGGTAAAAAGCGGAAGAAGCAGAAAAGATGTCATTCTCTTAATGGTAATTTCAACTCTATGTCCTTTTGGGGAACACCACACAATCTGCCTCTGTGTGAATCCGTTCTGCATATCCAGGCTGCGGCTGCTCTTTTCCACTGTCCCGTCAAACATACTGAATGGTTCGCCTTCAATGTTCACACAGATGGTCTGGGTATCTGCCACGTTCAGCATCGTCTGCTTTTCCTCTGCCAGTCCGCAGAGCTTTTCCGCCTGAGACATTTTGGCAATGTCGTAAAATCCGTTGATATACGACCCCCGGATCGTATCATATCCCTCCGCATATCCCTCTTCAAAATCAGAGCGGACCCCGATATAACCGTTGGCATTGTGAAAAACCGTCTCATTCAAAAGGCACTGCTCGTTATCAAGCCCTATGTCCTCAATCCGGTAAACCCATTTATTCATTCTGTTCTTCCTTTCCTCAAGAAAATTTGCCTTTGTTCTTTTCCAGATCGTGTCTGAAAATTCATTCTAGTCATCATTCTAGCAACAACTATTTTCAATTTCAATGGTTTTATGCAACACCATTAAATTCCATAATCATCTTATTTTTATTTTGTTATATTAACCAATATTTCGTTTTGAAATATACATTTTTTTATAAACTCTATACATATATATACGACCAAGTCATCCGTTTCCTCCCCGTTTTTATTTCCGGTATTTAAAAATGGATATTTTGTATCAAAACATTCCCCAAAGCATTATAAAAATTGATTTTTTCCCTTTTATCCTCTATACTTATAATTATATATTTAACCTACAAATCAAATGGGAGGCATTCGATGAAAAGACTTTTTGCCCTGATACTAAGCATTATCATGCTTTTATCCATATCTGTACCCGTTCATGCCAGAGAACCGCGAAAAGTCACGGCTGCCTTTCCCAAAATGGACGACAGCCGCCTCTATATCGTAAACGAAGACGGTACCCTTGGCGGTATGATGTATGAATACTTTGAAAATCTTGGTAAATGTGCCGGATGGGACATCCAATATGTGGTGGATACCATGGATGTATTATTTGACAGTTTCTATGCAGGAGATATTGACCTCATGGGTTCTATGGGTTATTCGGGAACCACGGATGAATATGCAGACTATCCCTCTTTATCCAGCGGTTTTGACTATACCTGTCTGGCCGTACTCAACGACAATACAGATATCACATCCGGAGACCTGACCTCCCTCAACAACAGATCCGTGGCGATCACCGGCACACAGGAAAAGAACGGCAAAAAAGAGATGCTGGAGGACTTCTGTTCAAACAATGAGATCCAGGTGGATATAAAGGTATATAACTCCCATGACGACTACATCAATGCCTTCAGAAACGGAGATACTGATATGCTCCTGATCGGAAGTGCCGCGCGCGGAAATGATATGCGCATCGTCACACGCTTTGCGGATTCCCCCTATTATACTGTTGTATCCAAGGATAAACCGGAGATCCTGCGGGAGCTTAACGCAGCGCTGTACACCATGCATGCCATGTCCCAGAACTATACAGACCAACTAGAAAATAAATATTTCAAAAGTGATGACAGCCTGGCAAATGCCTTTACCGCTGAGGAGAAGACCTACCTCAAAGATAAATGCACCCTGACCGCAGTGCTGCCCAGATCCTCCTACGGAGCTTCCGACCATCTGGGTGAAAACGGCGACTATAGCTGCCTGGATGCGGATATTGCAGAATATTTCTGCAGTGTGATCGGCATTTCTGTTAATTTTGTTTTAACAGATACCCTTGACGATGCCGTTAAAATGGTAAAAGAACAAAAAGCGGATTTTCTCCCTGTTATCACAACCCTGCCTGGCAGTGATGAGACGTGCCGCGGACTGCAGCTTTTCCCCTATAACACGCCGGAGCAAATGCGTATCACCGCAAATCCATCCTCCAACAAGCCTGTACTGGCACTGCCGCAGTATGAGTATGAACAGGGACTTCCTGAGAATCATCCTCTTCTGGGTGAGTATGAAAAAATCCTGTACTTAAAGTCACCGGCAGAGTGCCTGGAGAACGTTGCCGAGGGCAATGCAACGGAAACTATATTGGACAGCTTTGCTGCCCACTACCTCCTTATGGAGAACAGTTATCCCAATCTCTCCATAACGCCTACGGATCTGAAACTGACTGCCATGAATCTGGCTGCCCCTGCATCTGCTGACACGAACCTGCTCACTATACTGGAAAAAGCAATGCTGTACATGAATGCATCTGAGGTTGATGATATTATTTATCAGCGTATGATCACAGAACAGACCAACGCATCTGCCAACTTGACCACTTTTTTCAAAAATCATGTGATATTCATATCTGTAACCCTGCTGTCCGTGATCGCGTTTATCCTTCTCTGCATCGCTGTGGCAGTTATATCCCGTGTGCGGCAGAAAAGCATGCTGGAGACACTGGCCGAGAGAGAACGCAGTGAAAAGGAACTGAGCTATGCACTGGAACAGGCCAATGTGGCGACCGAGGCCAAGACAAGGTTCCTGTCCAATGTCTCCCACGAGATGCGCACGCCGTTAAACGGAATTTCCGGAATGCTCACCCTGATGCAAAATGAGACTTCACCGGAAAAAAACAGAGAATACCTGGAAAAGGCCAGAATATCCTGCAGGCAGCTCCTGTCTCTTATCAACTCTGTGCTGGATATGTCGCGGATCGAAAGCGGCAGAGAGACTCTTACACCGGAAAGGTTCCATATGTCCGCTATTTTAAATGAACTTCATGCCATGCTCAGTGTCCAGGCAGAATCCAGAAACATCCGCATGGAAATCAATGGGGACTCTATCCCTGACAGAACGCTGTTTGGTGACTGCGTGAAATTAAAGCAGATATTATCTAATATAATCGTAAATGCTGTTAAATTCACACCTGAAGGGGGCCGCATCACCCTCACCGCAGAGGAAAAGACAGCCAATGACAGCGGTGAGATCCTCTATCTGTTTGAGTGCAGAGATAATGGTATCGGCATGAGCAGAGAGTTCATGGATACCATGTTCCAGCCCTTTACCCGCTCTGTGGAAGCGGACAAAATGCAGATAAGCGGAACGGGTCTTGGGCTGTCTGTTATTAAAGGACTTGTAGACCTGATGCACGGAACCATAGACGTGGACAGCCAAAAAGGGAAGGGATCTGTTTTCCGCATCACCCTGCCCTTCCCCGAGGAACCTGATACCGAGGAAGACACCTCCACAGATGGGGAAAGGGAGACTGAAGAAAAAACTGAATCCTCACCGCTGAAAGGGAAACGCATTCTCGTCACAGAGGACAATGAGCTGAATCTGGAGATCACGGAACAGTTTCTGGAAATCCTGGGAGCGGAAACAGCATCTGCCCATGACGGTGCTGAGGCGGTGGCTCTGTTCTCCTCCTCCCCTCCTGGCACATATGATGCCATTCTCATGGATGTCCAGATGCCAAAAATGGACGGATACGAAGCGACAAAAGCCATACGAAACCTTTCCCGGGAAGATGCCGCCGCGGTTCCTATTATTGCAACCACTGCAAACGCGTTTAGGGAAGACATGGAAAAGGCTCTCTCATGCGGCATGAATGACCACATACCAAAGCCTTTGGAGTTGAAAAAGCTGCAGGATATCCTTATGAAATACTGCTGCAGTCAGGAGTAAAAAAACAGGGTCTGTAAATTCTAATCTAATTTACAGACCCTGTTTTTTATACCGGCATAGGAAGAACAAAGAAATACATAACAATAAAGTGACATAAGCTTCCGCCCATAACAAACAGGTGGAAAATCTCATGAGAACCGAAATTCTTATGATTTGCATTGAAAATGGGAAGCTTCAATGCATAGATAATACCTCCAACTGTATAAATGATACCTCCTGCCAAAAGCCATCCGAATCCTGCCGGAGAAAGTGCTCTGACGATCGGCACAAAAGCAAACACACAGAGCCACCCCATTGCAATGTAGATGACAGAGGAAAACCACTTGGGACAGGTGATCCAACAGGCCTTAATAAGGATTCCCACAATGGCCACCAGCCACACTGCTGTACAGAGAATGGTTCCTGTCCTGCCGTGAAGCACGATCAGGCAGATTGGTGTATAACTTCCTGCTATGAGAATAAAAATCATCATATGATCCATCTTGCGCAGACGCCGGTTTACCTTTTCAGTGGAATCAACTGTGTGGTAAATGGTGCTGGCCGCATATAAAAGTATCATGCTCAGCATAAAAACACTCATGGCGATAATATGGATGCTGTCCGGTTCTCTGGCTGACCTGAGCAGCAGAGGCGCCGCCGCCAATACTGCCATGACCCATCCAATAAAATGTGTGATTGCGCTGCCTGGTTCTTTGATCTTCAGTTTCATAACATCACTCCTTACTTCAATTATGCATATAGTATGTACTTTGTGCGCATTTGGTATTCTTAAATGTAATACATAGTTTTAAATACTATGTCTTGATATTTATTATACTACTACGTATAAGCTTTTATTGCAACCCTTTTTTACAAATTTTTTCTAAAAGTACAAACGCGCAGGATACAAAGCAAAAAAGAAGCCCGGTATGAAAACCGGACTCCAGATTTAAAATACATTTAGATTTTGAAAAAATTCACATGCGCTGTCCATCTCACAGCGCACAGTACACCTCATATATATTATGCCAGCCACAGATATTCATATGGTCCCAGAACAATATTTTCCCACAGCGGTACGGATTTACCCTGGATCAGATCGTGCAGTTCCCAGGGAAGTCCAAACCAGTTTACAGCGTTGCAGTTTACAGTCTGTCTCTCCTCACTGAAATTTGCAAGCACCAGCATTTTGTCCTCCCTGTGGAATGCAAACACTGCTTTATTCCCCGTATCTACGGGAATAGAGGGTATTTTTGAAGCAAAAATGGAATTATCCTTCCGAACCTGGATCATCTCTTTGATACTGGTGAACAGAATCCCCTCCACTGTTCCCATATCATGCCTTTTCTCTGCCTTCTCCCAATCCATAGGTGCCCGGTGCAGCCAGCGGGAATCATGGGCGATCGTCTCATCCTCTTTGTACTCCCACCAGTTCAGGGTTCCAATCTCATCGCCACTGTAGAGAAGGGGTATCCCGGTATAGGAAATGATGACGCTGTTCAGGAGCAGGATCCTCTTGACCGCCAGTTCAAGCTTGTAGCGGTCCTTTTTGTCAAAGGCTTCCTCCAGGCCGCACAGAGAAGCCATTGTTCCGCTGTTTCTGGCATCCAGGGTCTCAGGGTTGAATTCGTAAAGCTCACCTTTTGCAAAACTGCCGGGAAATTTGCCTTCCATAAACTGAATGATAAACTGCTTATGCGCCTCTGGATCCATACCCAGATCTCTGATTATATCCTTCTCAAATCCCCAGCCGATGTCATCGTGGCACCTTGCGTAATTGATCCATACGCCATCCTTTGGCGTGCCGTAATCAATAGACATGGAGCGCTGCATCAGCCGCACATCCCTGGCTGCGAGGGAATTCCACAGCAGTACCATAAGAGACGCATTGTACATGATATGGCACTCTTTCTCCTCGGGAGTACCGAAATATTTAACGATCTCATGGGGTTCCACAATGGCCTCTCCCAGGAAGATAACGGACGGGCACACATCCTCTATGATCATCTCATACATTTTCAGAAGGGTGTGCACCTGAGGCAGGTTCATGGATGAAGTCCCCAGCTCTTTCCACATATATGGAATGGCATCCAGACGGAAAATGTCTATCCCTTTATTCGCGAGAGTCAAAAGCACTTCTGCAATCCGATTGAACACATTGGGGTTCTTATAGTTCAGATCCCACTGAAATTCATAGAACCGGGTCATGACGAACTTCCCGATATCCTCGTAATACGTAAAATTCTTAGGCGCAACTGAGGGAAATATTTCTGTCAGGGTCTTCTCATACTCTGAGGGAATGCCGTAATTGTCGAACATATAGTACATATCCTCATATCCGGCCTCATTTTTTTTGGACCTTAAGGCCCATTCATGTTCCTTTGCCGTGTGGTTCAGCACAAAGTCAATACAGGTTCGTATGCCCTTTTTCTTTAATTTACCTATAACACGCTCAAACTGTTCTGTAGTGCCGAATTTCTTATCCACGTTCAGATAATCAGACACCGCGTATCCGCCGTCGTTCTGGCCCTCTCTGGACTGCAGAAGGGGCATAAAGTGAACATAAGTCACACCCAGATCTGCCAGATAATCTATTTTTTTCTCAAAATTTATCAGATCCTCTGAGAACTTATCCAGATACAGCATCATTCCCACCATCTTCTCAGAGAGATACCAGTCATTCCCCTTCTTGTCCTGCTTTCTCAGGGCAGCGCTTCTGCTTACTTTTGCCGTCTCCATGATCCCCACGAGCTGATCAAAGAAAAACTGGGTGATCCCATTTTCCCCATACAGACCAAAATAATATGTGCGCAGTTTTTCCATAGACATAATATTATGCTCCTTTCACACGCCGGAAGTTTCTTCCGCATTCTCTTGTTTTAAGTATACAGGATTGGAGGATTTCCCACAAGCAAAAAAGGTACTGCCGCTGATTTACTGGCAATACCTTTTACTCTCTTTTTTCTGTCATGATCCTGCTTATCCTATTCCCTTTTTCCTCTCAGGCAATATATCTTCAGGCGCAGATATATTTTTCAAATTTCTCCCTGATCATCTGTTCATCCCCGCAGTCTGCGTGCACCTGCATAACAACGGAACGGGCCGCACTTATGAGCATTGCGCTGATAAGTGACTTTGCGTCGTAAATGCAGCTTCCATATCTCAGATCTACATCGTAATCCACCTTATTGGCCAGATTCACAAAATCAATGACCTCATTTACATCCTTTAAATCAACCGGAAATGTAATCATTTCTCTTTTTCCCCTTTCTTCTGTATACCGGGCCGCTCTTTTGCCTGCAGCCCGGCTGATATATCCTAAAATCTGTTTCTCTAACTTATCATTTTCTCTTTCCGACATTCATCCTGTAATCTGTTCCTGGCAAACACGGCTGCTCCTATGACACCTTTTCCCACATATTCCCGGGAATAAATATACCGAAAACCGTATCCCATCACATCTGTGCCAACCTTTTCATTTACAGCCTTTTCAAATTCCTCCCGCGGGAAATCCTTCATCTCCATGACACCGCCTCCCACCACAAGGGAATCCGGGTTGAATATGGTAGCCATCACAGCATATACATGTGCGCAGGCATCCACAAACTCTCTCAGAGGTTCGTCATCCCTGTGAAGTGTGAACATGTCCTGTATCTCCGTATCCGGATAATACTGCTCCCGGATCTGCTGCAGTCTCCAGCCTGATGCATAGCACTCACAACATCCCCTTTTGCCGCAGCTGCACGGATCATTTCCCTTATAATAAGGAATATGGCCCAGGTCAAGCTCTGCTCCGTCTTTACCCTCAAGCGGCTTTCCATCAATGATCACAGAGGCTCCCACACCGGTTCCGATATAGATTCCAACTACAATTTTCTGGCTTTCCAGATGGTTCACAGCTACATCATACTGAAGGATATTGTTCACATCATTATTCACATACACAGGAACTTCAAAATATTCCCTCATCTCAGCCGCAATATTTCTGTTGAGAAATACTACTTCCCCTGCACTGTTTCTTATATTTGTTGTACAGATGACCGTCTCCTTATCATTTGAAACGGAGGACGGTACGCCTATGGATATGGCTTCTATATCCTCTATCCCGTTGGAAACTCTGTACTTCTCTATAATCTCACAGAGCTTTTTCACCGGACTGTGGGCATTGGCAATGTAAAAGCTTTTGATGACAGAGGGATTCTTCATCTCATTGTCCGGGGTTACTGCCCCGATACGGAGATTTGTTCCCCCCAGATCAATGCCTATCATTACATTATTCATTCTCCACTTCTCTTCTTTCTCTCTGCTATGGTCTCAGTTAATTATTGATCTCATCCACCCAGGCATCTCTCACCATATGAAAACATCCCCTCATCATGTGATACTCGTCATACAGTGCCTGCCGTACCTCCACGTGAATAGGAATGGCCTCATTTTCCAGAGACTCCACAAACTCCCGAAAACGCATCATGATCAGTCTGCTGTAATCACTGTAACAACTGTCCACAACCAGGGTACCCGGGTTATAAACCCACAGGAGATTATACAGAACTCTGACAATGGTATTCAGAGCCTCATCCAGGATCTTTCTCACTTGCTCATCCTGCTCCTCATAAGTACGAATGACTTCCTTAAACTTCTTGTCGATCCCGGCATCCCTCAGCTTTCTGTTCAACACTGATACAGAAATCATATCTTCAAATGTGGTGTATTTTTTTTCCGAATTGTCTGTGAGAAGAAGCATCTTGCCAACCTCACCGGCCATCAGTTCCTCTCCCATGACTGCAGTTCCCTTATGGATAAAAAATCCGCCCACGCCATGACCGCAGTAAAAATAAAACTGGCTATCCGATTCCGAATCCATGCTTTCATACTCCGACCACGCAGCCGGTACCACGTCGTGAAGAACCAGTATATTGCTGATTCCAAACGCGTCTGTGAATAACTGCCTGATATGCAGTTCCTTAAAATCAGAAATAAGGTCATAATTAACCAGGTCAACATCTTCATAATAGGCACTTGGAACAAACACCGCGATACCCACAGTAACAGTATGCGAAGCGGCAAGCTCTTCCTTTATCTTTTCAACTGCGCGCAGAAGATTTTCTCTGTAGCTGCGCCCGGCATCGAATTCCAATGTCTGTTCTTTCTCCAGTGCCCCATAAATATCATATATGAGGAAGCTGATCTCATCTACAGATGTCAGATTGATGCACACAATATTGCCGTATTTTTCATTTATCTCAAGGGCTTTGGGCTTTCTTCCCACATCATTGCCTTCACAGACTTTTTCCACAAGGATATGATCTGCGATCAGGTCATCCACTATGTGTTTTACGGTCATAACGCTGATATGGTTTTCCTTTGCCAGTTCACTCCTGGTCTTGGTCCGGTCCCTGAGAATGCTCTGCATAATATTTACAACATTTACATTTCTGATACTGCTGACTGTAAGCGTCTGTTTTTTATCTGCATCTATAGTCATTGAAATCACTTCCTTAATTTTTTCTTTTATTGTAACGGATAATATGTTTTATTTCAAACATTCCCTGAAGGATTTCTCAATGACTGAAACCGCCTCATCTACGTTCTCTTTGGATGTGATCAATGCCGGGTGCATAACCACAACTACATTCTCCAGATTCTTCCTGCTCTCCAGCTCTGTGACCAGGCCGTTATGCAGCATCGCTTCATAGAATTCCTGTCCCAGCACATATTTGTCCTCTGAAGGTGTTCCTTCCAATTCCATGCCCTGCAGAAGTCCCCGTCCGCGGACATCCTTGATGACCGGATATTTTTCCTTTAATTCCAGAAGCCTGTTGTGCAGATAATCGCCCACTATACGGCTGTTTTCCACAAGTCCGTCACGCTCAATGATCTCAATATTTTTCAGCGCGCTGCGGCATGCCAGAGGGTAGCAGGAATGGGTGTGTCCGTGAAGGCTGATCTGACTCATTGCCTCCCCGATCTCTTTTCTGCAGAGAACAGCAGAACCCGGCACATATCCGCTTGTGAGGGCCTTGCCCGTTACCAGTATATCCGGGGTCACACCCTCATACTGGCATGCGAACATGGTACCTGTCTGGCCAATACCGGTGACTACCTCATCGAAGATCAAAAGCGCTCCGAATTTATCGCAAAGCTCTCTGACTCCCTTCCAGAATCCTTTTGGCGGAACAATGACGCCGCCGGCCGCAAAGATAGGTTCTGAGATCACTGCGGCAATCTTGTCGCCTCCCTCGTGCAGCATGGTCTGCTCCAGATATTTCAGGCACTGCAGCCCGCAGGTTCCGGGCTCTTTTCCGAAATCACAGTGGTAGCAGTAGGGCGGAGCGGAATGTACGAAACCTCTTGGGAGAAGTTCTGAGATACCGGAGTTTTCCTGGATCATCTCAGATTTTCCTGTCGCGGCTGCCGCACCTGCGGTGGATCCGTGGAATCCACGGCGGAAGGAGATTATCCTTCCTCCTCCCCTGTAGTATTTTGCCAGTTTCAGTGCAAACTCATTGGCATCAGAACCGGTACAGCCGAACATTACCTTATCCAGGCCCTCCGGTGATATTTCAACCATTTTCTCTGCCAGGGCTGCTCTCTCCTCTGTTGCAAAGCAGGAGGTCACAGATACGATTTTTTCAAGCTGGTCTTTCAATGCATTGATCAGCTCCTCATTTCCGTGTCCCAGACTGCACGCTGAGAACTGGCCTGAGAAATCCAGGTATTTATTGCCTTCGCTGTCATACAGATACATGCCTTTTGCATTTGTAAACGCAATATCATCTGTGGTATAACACTGGATCAGATATTTCTTATCTTTTTCGATGATCTTATTCATAAATAGTCCTCCCTTTTATCTCCTGCAGATTTACCTCTGACAGAGCATCCTTATCTGCAACGATTGTCACGTCAGGATGAAACTGTAAAATAGACGCCGGTACCTTTGGTGTGACAGGTCCGTTGATCACCTGGTCAAGGATGCCCGACTTTTCTTTTCCGCTCACAAGCAGCAGAATTCTTTTCGCTTTCATAATGGTTCCGATCCCCATGGTATATGCCTGGGAGGGCACATCCTCCGGCCTATCAAAAAAGCGTTTGTTTGCCTCCACTGTACTGGCTGCCAGGGTGACACAATGGCAGTTCTTTTCAAATACCTCCCCCGGCTCATTAAAACCGATGTGTCCGTTATGCCCAAGCCCTAAAAGCTGCAGGTCTATGCCTCCTGATTCCTCTATGGTCCTGTCATAGTCCCTGCATGCCTTTTCGCTGTCTGCCTCCATGCTGTCCGGTATGTGGGTATTTTCCGGCTTTATGTTGATATCCTGAAACAGATTCTGCCTCATAAAATAGTAATAACCCTGTTCATTATCGGGTTTCAGTCCCTTATAGTCATCTAGGTTCATGGATTTCACCCCGGCAAAATCCAATAACCCCTTATGGTACCATTTTTTAAGGTATCCATAGGTTCCCACCGGGGTAGACCCTGTTGCAAGACCCAGCACACACTCCGGGTTGGACACCACCTGCTCCCCTATGATGGATGCTGCTTTTTCACTTAATTTATCATAATCATCAGCCTTATAAATTTTCATTCAGCTACCTCTATGACCTCTCTCACTGGTTTTATTTTGCTTCCCACTCACCATATTTGGCGATCACCTTGTCTTTGATCATCCGGCAGAACTCATCTGTCACTTTGAAGTCATTGACTACTGTGTACCAGTATCCGTGGCTCTCCAGGAATTCCTTTTCATACTTGATCGCCGCAAACACATCCTCCCAGGTGATCCCCATTCCTTCCGGTCTGATCTCCACTCCTGCTTTGTGGATGATATCCAGGATCCCGTCCGGGTCATTTCCTCCCATTGCAGATCCCACGAAGATCCCCAGGCATACCGGCTGGCCATGGATGAATTTCTTCTTGGTCATGTATTCCAGTGTGTAGAATAAGAAGTGGTCGCTTCCCTCAATAGGTCTCGGGTTCCAGCCGTTGTTGTGGAAGGCTGCTCCGCCCCATCTCAGACCCTCTGTCAGTACACGGATCCCTTTTTCGTTTAACGCATAGATGTCATCCAGGTTCTCCACTACAGACTGGTATACTTCTCTCACCTCATCTGCCATCTCCTGATCATAGGGCCACTTCTCCTCGCATTTTCCCTGGTCTGCTGCGTATTTCCAGTCAAACAGGGAGTTGTTGTAGCAAAGCACATCACACACACCGCTCCTGTTCAGGGCCTTTGGACCGCTCTGTATCACATCATAATCCACATAGACAGCTACCGGCTCCACATATCCCACGTATTTTACCACACTGTCAAATCTCAGGCCCGCGCGGTGTCCAAACACTGCGTTTGTTGCGATGGAGGTTGGCACCTGATATAAAGGCATATGTGTCTTCCAGGCTACTGTCTTTGCATAGTCAACAGCCTGTCCGCCGCCCATTCCGATCACTGCTTCAAACTTTGGAAGTTTTTCAATGTTGGCCATTATCTCATCATACTCCAGTGTCTTTACAAAGTGTACGATGCAGTCATCATCAAACTCGTCTTTGAATTTTTCCCACAGATCCTCCATTGTCACCACCAGATAAGGCCTCTGCACGATATTTTTCAGCTCTCCCACCAGGTTACGTCCGTAGATTGTTGTAAACATTTTTTTTGCCATAATATTAATCTCCTTTTTCTATAAAAAACAGTTTATATTGTCAGTTATCTTTTTCCGCTGCAGCCTGTGCTGCTTTTGCTGCCTTTTCAGCTCTTCTTGCTCTTACATCCACCATACAGGCTTCCAGTCTCTTATCGCTGAGACCATAGAACATCTGAAGAACCATATGTACAAGTGTAACAACTGCCGGTATCACAAACGCAATGATCAGCAGGGAACGAATGGTTCCGTCGCTCTGTGTCCGGTTAGCCACATACCCGGAGCTGTCCAACAGAATTCCCATAATCTGTGCTCCAAGCGCAGCGCCGATGGTGATACAGAATCCATTGACTGCGGACACTACACCGGCCTGTCCTTTGCCATTTTTCCATTCGCCGTAATCTACGGTTGCCGGTATCATAACATTTGAGAAGGAATAATACGCGCCGCTTAAGATTCCGTTTAAGATAAACATTGCAAAAAGTAATCCGAACTGCATGGACTGTGACGCCCCTGCCGGCCCGTAAATGCTGCAGACAACAAACAGAGCGATACTGAATACAGCACTGGATGCCATACAGATCATATACGCACGGCTGGTATCTCTGAACATCCTTATAAACGGCTTCATAAGGAAAACACCCAGCATAAGCGCTATAGTATAAGCAAACATGGCTACAGAGTAGAAATCCTCCAGGCCCAGAAAATAGATGAAGATATAAATGATCATACCATTTTTGATGGCCTGCATGATCTGTTTCAGGACTTCTCCAATCTGTAAAATAATGGCGGGCCTGTTCTTAGTAAAGCTCTTTAGCTGTGCAAACATCGGCTCATGCTCCACCTGTTTCAGATGTTCCCGGCAGGTGCCATCCTTGTTCAGCTCATATTTCTTAGTCATCTGGGCATTGAGTATCTGGAATAGCATGACCGTCAGACCAATAGCAAATGCTGCCCAGAAAAATCCCTGTGCCTCGTTTCCCTTACTGCCCCCGAACAGTTTTACCAGAGGCATAAAAAGCGCTGCCGCTGCCACCTGTGCCAGGTTGGTGCAGAGACTTTTTACAATGGCGATCGTCTCACGTTCTCTTGGGTTTCTGGTCATATTACAGAACTGTGCAATCTGCGGCATGAAAGAGAATGTAGCGCCAATGGAGCCAAAGCACCCGTAGCATACAGCCGCCCATGCAACCTTCAGTCCCGTACTTTCAACCGGCAGGGCTGTAAATACACCGATAAACAAAAGGAACAGAGGAATAATGCCGAAAATCGCCCAGGAACGATAACGTCCCCATTTATAACAGACATTGTCCAGCATATAACCCACCCACAGGTCTGTAAAGCAGTCGGCCACACGGGCAAATAACATGATGGAACCTGCGACTGTGGCGCTGAGTCCCACCACATCCGTATAAAAATACACCAGATAATATCCAAAAATAACCCAGGAAACATTAAAGCTGTATGCCCCATACATACTGTGTATAATTTTGTCATACCACGGTACCTTGGCAGTCGTGGATGTAAAGTCTATATCATAAGGATCTCTCTTACCATCTAACGGCACGGTTATACCATCCTGTGACATATAATACCCCCTTTAATATGCGGCAGAAGAAGATTCCCGGCTGCGGTCCGCTGTAGTTCTTCTGCTGCCTTCTTTTATTTTGAAGTTGATTTTTTCTATATTTAATGTATAATTGATTTTATAAGAATACCTTTGTAGAAGATTGGCAGCCGTCCTGCAAAACGCGCCCTCTTTTATAGGTGGGTATTCTTTTTATTTTGCTTCCCACTCACCATATTTGGCGGTCACCTTGTCTTTGATCATCCGGCAGAACTCATCTGTCACTTTGAAATCATTGACTACTGTGTACCAGTATCCGTGGCTCTCCAGGAATTCCTTTTCATACTTGATCGCCGCAAACACATCCTCCCAGGTGATCCCCATTCCTTCCGGTCTGATCTCCACTCCTGCTTTGTGGATGATATCCAGGATCCCGTCCGGGTCATTTCCTCCCATTGCAGATCCCACGAAGATCCCCAGGCATACCGGCTGGCCATGGATGAATTTCTTCTTGGTCATGTATTCCAGTGTGTAGAATAAGAAGTGGTCGCTTCCCTCAATAGGTCTCGGGTTCCAGCCGTTGTTGTGGAAGGCTGCTCCGCCCCATCTCAGACCCTCTGTCAGTACACGGATCCCTTTTTCGTTTAACGCATAGATGTCATCCAGGTTCTCCACTACAGACTGGTATACTTCTCTCACCTCATCTGCCATCTCCTGATCATAGGGCCACTTCTCCTCGCATTTTCCCTGGTCTGCTGCGTATTTCCAGTCAAACAGGGAGTTGTTGTAGCAAAGCACATCACACACACCGCTCCTGTTCAGGGCCTTTGGACCGCTCTGTATCACATCATAATCCACATAGACAGCTACCGGCTCCACATATCCCACGTATTTTACCACACTGTCAAATCTCAGGCCCGCGCGGTGTCCAAACACTGCGTTTGTTGCGATGGAGGTTGGCACCTGATATAAAGGCATATGTGTCTTCCAGGCTACTGTCTTTGCATAGTCAACAGCCTGTCCGCCGCCCATTCCGATCACTGCTTCAAACTTTGGAAGTTTTTCAATGTTGGCCATTATCTCATCATACTCCAGTGTCTTTACAAAGTGTACGATGCAGTCATCATCAAACTCGTCTTTGAATTTTTCCCACAGATCCTCCATTGTCACCACCAGATAAGGTCTCTGCACAATATTCTTCAGTTCTCCCACCAGATTACGTCCGTAGATTGTTGTAAACATTTTTTTTGCCATAGTTTTTCTCCTTTTCTAATTTTTAAATAGCATTTATAAACTATGTTTAATATTATATTACCCAAGTATTTCCAATTTGTCAATTACAATATATTCACAAAAAGCTGTTAGACAATTTGTGCACTTTTTTGCACAAAAAAAAGCCCGGAAATTCCTCAATTGCTGAGAAATCACCGAACTTCTGTCTGTGACTGATGAGTGATCGATGTATTTTCAACAGATCACACGATCCCGCTTTTCTTTTTCCACACACCTGTAAAATAAAAAAACAGAGAGATTCCTGTGCCTATTACCCATCCGGCAGGCCAGGACATCCAGATACCAACAGCACCGAAAGGAACCGAAAGTACAAATGCCAGAAAAACCCTGAGTATCAGATCCGTGAACGTGGAGACCATAAACGCTTTCATACTGCCGGAACCTCTGAGAACACCATCCGCTATGAGCTTTAATGATATGACCATATAAAAAGGAGATACGATCCGCAGAAATTCTACACCGACCTGAGCTGCCGCTTCACCTCCCTTACTCATAAAGAGCTGAATGACAGAGGGGCTGAACATAAAAAACAATAAAAACGCAGGTACCGCCACACACAGCACAAGCCTCACCCCTGCCCGGAAACCCTGGCTGATACGCTCCGGTCTGCCGGCACCTGTATTCTGGGCAGTGAAGCTGGACAGACCGTTTCCAAGGGTAGAAAAGCAGGTGATGGCAAAGGTATTTACCTTCATTCCCGCGGAATATCCTGCAACTACAGCAGAGCCATAGCTGTTGATCAGCCCCTGGACGAACAGGTTTCCAACAGAAATAAAGCTCTGCTGCAGAATGCTGGGCACTGCCACCCGGCTTATCTTGCCCGCCATTTCCCATGAAAATTTTGAGTAAGGCTCTTCCGCCTCTATATCCTTTAGCCTTCTTAAAAGGGTCACAAACGCCAACAGCGAAGAAATACCCTGGGCTATAAAAGTAGCCCATGCCACACCTGCAACTCCCATATGAAAGACAATGACAAATACCAGGTCAAGGACAATATTCCCCAGTGATGAAGCGATCAATAAATACAGGGGTGTCCTGGAATCTCCCAGAGCGGTAAATACACCGGTACATATATTGTAGAGAAACAGAAAAATAAGCCCGCCTATATAGATATTCAGGTAAAGCGCCGAATCGGAAAATATATTTTGCGGTGTATTCATAAGCCGCATCAAAGGCCGGCTAAACAGAAACCCACATCCGGACAAAAATACCGCGATCCCCAAAGTAGATATCAGGGATGTGCTGACACAACACTTCATCTTCCCATACTCCCTGGCACCAAAGTACAGGGAGATCACCACAGAACATCCTATATTCAGTCCTGTGGCAACTGCCATGAATATCATAGTTATGGGGTACGAAGCACCCACTGCCGCCAATGCGTCCACGCCTACAAACTTTCCGGCCACAATACTGTCCACAATATTATAAAACTGCTGGAACATAACACTGACCAGCATGGGGATGGTAAAGCGCCACAGGACCTGGAACGGCTTTCCCTGGGTCATATCAGTTATCATATGTATCTCTTCCCTTCTGTTTTGGCTTCCTGCAGATTTTTTACTGTTCACATTCCGGAATTCCTATGCATTACGTCCTGCGAAATAGCCGCTGGATGTGGCTTCACGTATCCTTCCTGTCTTTTTGCAGTCCCCCACTGCTATAAATTCTATTCCCAGATCATAACAGGCATCTCTCAACCTGCTTGTCTCTGAATCTTTTGGACGAACGCCCGCTGCAATGAGAACCGAATCCGCTTTCAGAGTTTTTTCCACTCCGTCTTTACTCTTTACTATAGCTCCCTCATCCGTTATTTTTACACAGGAATATCCTGTTAAAACCGGTATTTTGTAATATTCTATTTTTTCATCTATCATCTGCTTCAGCCCGCCGTCGGCCTCGCCTGCGATAATATCTGTCATTTCTACAATTGTTACATTTTTCCCATCCTGGGCAAGGGCAATGGCCTCCTCACATCCCATAAGGCCTCCGCCAATGACAACTGTCTTATTTTTCGGAACATCCCCCCGTTTATGCATGGATGCAGCATATAAGACATTATCATTATGTATCCCATTGATCGGAGGAACCAATGGTTCTCCGCCTATTGCACTTATGACCAGATCCGGTTCCACCTCCCTGATCAATTCAGGTGTCACTGCCGTATTCATATGGATTTCGGCCTGACTTGCCTGAATGCGGCTGATAAGAGAATCCCTGAATATGCGGATATCATTCTTGAACTCAATATGCTCAGAATAAGCCAGTGTATTTCCAAGAGAGCCGCTTGACTCACATAAGACAACACTGTGCCCCCTTTCCAGTCCGCCCAATGCAGCCTGCATTCCAGCCGGTCCGCCGCCTGCTATCAATATTTTTTTCTTTTCATTTTTAAAAGAATTCTCTCTGCCAATTTCACGGAGTCTTCCCATGACAGGGTTTACAGAGCAGTAGACCACTCCGTTGGGATAGGGTACATAGGGAATAAGCGCCCCGCTGTTGCAGCGCATACAACGGATACAATGGGCTATTTCACAACTTTTCCCCTTCAATGCCTTTTTAGGAAGGAATGGGTCTGCTATCATCTGGCGCCCCATGGCCACCATATCCACTTGTTCCTCTTCCAACAGCTTTTCCATATGCTCCGGGTCAGACAGCCCGCCAATACCGGTAACTGGAACACTGACTGCCTTTTTAATAGCTGCTGCATAAGGTATATTCACACCATTCGGGAAAAACGGCCCCGGAAACATGCACACCATAGTGGCAGGATCATGGAAGCTTCCCACGGATACATGAAAGGAATCTACCTTATCCTCTATCATATGGGCAAAGACTGACATCTCCTCCTCTTCCAGTCCCCCCTCTATAAGCTCTGAGCCTGATATACGGTATTCTATGGGAAAATTCTTTCCGCAGCGTTCCCTCACTCTGTCCAGAACCATGATCGGAAAACGGGCACGGTTTTCTAAACTTCCCCCATATTGATCCGTCCGCTTATTATTAAGCGGTGAGAGGAACTGGTCCAAAAGCCAGCCGTGTCCCCCGTGTATCATTACCATATCAACCCCTGCGAATTTTGCCATAAACGCGGCTTCTGCGTAGGCATCCGCAATTTCATCCATCATATTCTCAGTCATTTCTTTAACCTCTGCTCCATAATGGTTGACAGAGGGCGACGGCCCCCACACCTCTCCGTCTTCAGGCAGATAAGCAGGATGCGCTCTCCTGCCAGAATGCACAAGCTCTATGGATACAAAGGTATCGTACTGGTGCACACTGTCCACCAGTCTTGTCAATGAGGGAAGCAGGCCTGGATCATCCAAGTGCGCCATCCGCGGATGACATGCATCTGTGCGTGAATGGATTCCGGTCTCACCGATAGTAAGAAGAGCCGCACCTCCTCTTGCCAATGTGGTATAAAAATCAATGTTATCCTGCGCAAAATACCCCTTTTCCTCCCCGCGTCCGGTAATCGTCATCGGTGATACACATATTCGGTTCTTTAAAGTCAGCGGCCCGATTTTTATAGGGCTGAATAAATGTGGATAATGCTTCATAATTCCTTCTCCTTTTAATGATTCTGCTTTATATGATATGGCACAGCAAACTATTTATATTTCGTAACTGTTCAGTACCCTTACAGTTACGAGCGAAAATCCGTGCAAATCGCCTTTGGCGATGGAATTTTTGCCTGGCTGCTGAACGTTTTCTTACGGTCAGCGCAGTAAATGCGCAGACCTACTGAATAGTTACTATATTTCCATATTACACTAGAAGACTTTCAATAACAATAAAGAGACGCAGAAAAATTCGAGTATCCGAAATTATTTATTACGATAACAGGCTTTTAGATGTACACAAAACAGGAGGCCCATACGGGCCTCCTGCTATAGCAATATGAATTCTATTAAAGTGAGGATTAATAGTTTTCAACTTTTCTCTCAAAGTATGCCTTCGGATGAGCGCATACCGGACAGACTTCCGGAGCTTCCTCTGCCTCGTGTACATAACCACAGTTTCTGCACTTCCAGCCTAAAGGAGCGTCTCCCTTAAATGTCTTGTCTGCCTTATAACTTTCAAGGAGTTTTTTATAACGTCTCTCGTGCGCAGCTTCTACTTTAGCAACGCCTTCAAACTTCACTGCCAGCTCTTCAAATCCCTCTTCTCTGGCTTCCTGAGCCATACGTGCGTACATGTCTGTCCACTCGTAATTCTCACCTGCTGCCGCGTCTTCCAGGTTCTGCGCAATATCATGGATACCGTGGATCTCTTTGAACCACATTTTTGCGTGTTCTTTTTCCTGGTCTGCTGTCTCCAGATATAAGGAAGCTAACTGCTCGTATCCGGCTTTCTTTGCTGCGGATGCATAATATGTATATTTATTTCTTGCCTGTGATTCACCGGCGAATGCGTCCCATAAGTTTTTCTCTGTTTTTGTTCCTGCGTACTTTGACATATAAAAACCCTCCATAAAATTCTGAAAACAAACGACTATTTATTTTCTATTGCAGAACCGGCACATGACCGGCTCTGCAAGACAATTGCTAAATCATAATTACCTGCAGGAAAATATCCCGCTTTATATCTAAATTAACCGAAGTATCTCTTTAACAGACCCTCGAATGCTTTACCGTGACGAGCCTCATCTCTTGCCATCTCATGTACTGTATCATGAATAGCATCCAGGTTAGCAGCTTTTGCACGTTTTGCCAGGTCAAATTTACCAGCTGTTGCGCCGTTCTCTGCAGCAACACGCATTTCCAGGTTTTTCTTTGTGCTGTCAGTTACAACTTCGCCTAATAACTCAGCGAATTTGGAAGCATGCTCTGCTTCTTCGTAAGCAGCTTTTTCCCAGTATAAACCGATTTCCGGATATCCTTCTCTGTGAGCTACTCTTGCCATTGCCAGGTACATACCAACCTCTGAGCACTCGCCTTCAAAGTTAGCTCTTAAATCAGCAATGATATCTTCGCTTACGCCCTGAGCAACTCCTACAACATGCTCTGCTGCCCATGTCATCTCGCCTGCCTGCTCTGTAAATTTATCAGCACCTACGCCACATACTGGACATTTTTCCGGAGCTGCATCGCCTTCATAAACATATCCACATACACTACATACAAATTTTTTCATAATACTCATTCTCCTTTTTGATTAAATATTTTGTTATTTATTGGTTTCTTTTTGATAACAGTAATGATTACTGTTTCAATGTAACATACTTGACAATTTTTGTCAACTAGTTTTTTTAATTTTTTTTGCTTCGAGACATTCTTTACAAACTCCGTAAAAAGTAGTCATATGACCTGTTATTTTACCATCAAAACCCTCGGCCACTTTCTCCTTCATACAGTCAAATTCGCTTGCCTCTATGTCTGTGATGCTGTGACACTGGGTGCATATAAAATGACTATGAGGTTTTGTATTGCAGTCAAATCTGTCCGGGCCATCCCCTGTTGTGATCTTGGCGATCTCGCCTAAGTCAACCAGAAGAGATAAGTTCCGATATACTGTACCAAGACTAATATTCGGAAAATCGGCTTTGATTCCTGCATATACAGTATCGGCCGTAGGATGCTCCTTGCTGTTCATAACGAACTCGCGGATGGATTCCCGCTGACGGCTGTACTTCAATGTTGCCATCGCACCCTCCTTTCAATAACAATAATTGTTACTGATATAACTATACAATACTTAACAATTTTTGTCAAGTATGAATTTATAAAAATTCCGGCTTTATAAATAGCCGGTTTTTGTAGAATACTTATAAATAGATTTTTTGTATATATTTTATGCTGATATTGCCTATCATATGCCTTATAATGAATATGCTGTCGATTCTTTCCAGCAGGAAGGAGGTGTTCTTGTTGGATTACATAACCAATTTTATAATTTCGGTTATGGCCGGTATCATCACTTACTTTATCGGCAAATGGTTAGACCGAAATAAAGACAGCTAACCAAAGCGAACCCCCACGGACCAGCACTCCGTGAGGGTTCTTTTTTGTTCTTGTTGGATTACATAGTTTTGTTTCTTTCACTTTTATAATATTCTTTTTTTCTTAAAAAGTCAACACTTTTTTGCAATAAAACACTTTGCATTTTCAGTAGTTCAGCCTTCCACGGTCCCGCTAGGTGCTGCCCTGCATTTACAAGGCAGTCCCGAGACAGCCACGCGACACCAGCCCCCTATGACATCACCTGGCATCCAGAGCATTGAGCGTGTACTCATGTATGGCTTCTCTCCTGAATTTATCTGACTCCAGTATATGGGAGAACAAAATATCCACCATAACTAATATGGGAAACTGTGGGGATATCGCTTTTCCTTTTTCCAGATTTTCCTTAACAGCGAACAAAAGTATCTCATCACAGTAATTTAAAAATGTCTTATCCTTCCTGGATGTCATTAGAATGGTAGTGGCACCTCTCTCCTTGGCCGCCTTCATGGAAGTTATAACTTCCTCAGTTCTTCCGCTGACACTGATACCAATTACCGCACAGTCCTCATCCAAAAGCACAGAGTTGATCTTCATAATATGTGTATCCGTCACTGCCTCCACATTAACACCGATACGCATAAAACGAATTTTCATCTCCATGCCCACCAGACCGGAGCTTCCCTTGCCGTACACATATACCCGCTTTTTCTCTGACAGTATATTGACAATACGCTTCATCTGTTCCTCATTCACCAGGGAATAACTCTTGTTTAAAAGCTCCTGGTAAGTATTCAGCACCATTTTCGTCTGGTCATTACTCACAGGATAATTCCGCACAGTTCCCTGCTCATAACAGAACAGAAACTCCCGGTATCCTTTATAACCACACTTTTTCGCAAAACGTGACAGGGATGCCTCCGACACATACAGACGACTGGATACACTTTTGGAGGATAAATCTATTTTTTCTGTATTACTGATAAAAAAATCAGCAATGGTTTTCTCCAGAGGTGTAAAACTGTTATAAATTGATTCTATCTGAGGAATGATATTTTTTTCATACTGCTCCATTCGAGCACCTCCATTCTATCTGTCTATGCGGCAAGGCAGCGCTTAGGAGTGTTTTCCTCTGAAATGATAAAATGCCCCCAGCATTCCCGCCTGATTTTTATTTTCCGCAAAAGCCAGTCTGGTATTGGAAGCTACAGAAGGTATCAGATACTTATCCATACTCTTTCTGATCCTGTCATACAGATATTCCTTCTGAGCCATGATTCCGCCTCCCAGAACCACCACTTCCGGGTTGATCACATAACAGATATTTGCGATTCCCATTCCCAGCACGTCCACCATCTCATCAATGGCGCGGATACAGTCTACGTCACCCTGCTTCGCATTTTCAAATACATATCTGCCGTCAATGCTGTCAGGACTGATCTTCTTGTATTCCGCAGTCTTCTTCACCAGAATGCTGCTTGCGCCCATATCCTGAAACTCACCGCCCGGAAGATGCATATATCCAATTTCGCACCCGCTCCCGGAAAATCCGTGGAACACCTGGTTGTCGATCACAATAGCACCGCCGATTCCTGTACCGATCGTCAGACACAGACTGATCTTTGTGCCCCTGGATGCACCCGCAAAGTTCTCCGCAAGCCCTGCGCAGTTCACGTCATTTTCCACCTCGCAGGGCAGATGAAATCTCTCTTCCAGAGTTTTCTTGATCTCTGTACCTGTATATTCCGGTATCAGCGGAGCGGAATGTGTGATCCTGCCCGCCTCGCAGTCCACCATACCCGCCGTTGAGATACAGATACCCGCAGGACTACGATCCTTCAGATAATCTTCAATAATCTTCACTGCTTTTTTCATGATTCCCGGTCCGCCATGCTGCATAGCCTCTGTGGGCATCTCACCTGCAGCCACAAATACCGCATCTTCCTGTATTATACCATACTTTATAGATGTACCGCCAATATCAATACAAATATATTGTTTCATAACAAATGCTCCTTATATCACTGTTCAGTGCCTTTACAGGCACAAATCCATATAGCTGCCGTTTCACCACCGCACTTAATGCGGTATTAAAACGTGACAAAAGGGAACTGTAATGTCACATTCCCGCGGCCGTTACAGTTCCCTATATTGTACCATGAGTCTGCCCCACAGTCTTTAAAGAATCTCTGATTATTTGATTTTGATCTTAAATATAGCTTTTTTGATAACAGCCGGACCGTCAACCGCAACGGCTGTCCTGTGGGCGTCCTTTGGATAACAGAGAAGGAAATCGCCTTCTGTCAGTACCACATGGCTGTTTGGTTCACCTTCAAGAGGTAGAAAATCATCCTTCTCCACAAACTCCTTCTGCTCCATGTTATCAATAAAGTTCACATCGATCTGTTCCAGACCTCTCAGCATAAAATGCAGATCCAGATACTGCCTGTGTGCTTCCCAGAAACGATTTTCCGGTGTTGTGGTCTCATATTCCACAATGTTTACGAACAAATCATCCCCGTCTATCTCATGACTGCCTTTTTCATAATTCAGCAGGTCATGTTCCTGTGCATACCGGAAGCATTTCAGCACTTCCTTTTCCAGCCAGGAATAATCCTTTAAATCCCTGATATTACCAAATACCATTTTGCTGCCTCCCTTTCAGAACAGACATTACGATCAGTTTTTGTAAATCGTTGTATGTGCAGCCGGCACGGAGTTATCTCCCTTTACCTTTCTGGATATAATACTTGCGGGAAGACCCACAACCAGAGAAACAACGATAGAAATAATGGAGTAGGACCAGATAGAGATCGTCACATCCGGAGCCACAGCCGGCACCACATATTTGATCGCTACCATAACTGCTGATGCAGCGATAAACGCGCATACAGCGCCAAAGGTATTGGCAACCTTGGTAAACGCACCCAGAATGAAAGTACCCACCAGGATACCAAGTACCAGACCCATGAATCCGTTAAACCATTCGTAAGCGGATTTCACGCCGCCGTTAGCCAGAACTACAGCAACCACGATTGAGAAAATACCTACCAGAAGGGATACATACTGTCCAATCTTTGTCTGTTTCTCAAAGCTCAGTTCCTTCTTGGAAAGTCTGGCCTGGATATCCAGCGTCCAGCTTGATGCCACGGAGTTCAGACCGGTGGACAATGTGGACTGGGCTGCTGCATAGATGGCTGCCAGAAGCAGACCGGTAATACCCACAGGAAGCTCAAAGGCGATCCAGGATGCAAAAATCTGATCCTGCTGTGCTGCCGGCGGAAGCTGATTGCCCTGTACCTGGTAAAATACATACAAACCGGTACCGATCAGGTAAAATACAGTTGCGATGAAGATAGACAGACCGCCATTTGTCAGCATCATCTTGTTCAGTTTCTTTGTGTCTGTTGTTGTTGTAAAACGCTGTACAATATCCTGGCTGGATACATAGGAACCCATTGTGTTGAATCCGGCGCCTACGATCATGAGGAATACACTGTCTTTTAAAATGTTAGGATTGAAAATCGGCTGGTCAACTGCCAGGAACTTATGGCCTGCTGTCATTTCATGGAAAATCGCTCCGATACCGCCGTCAAGATGGGATACCAGGAAGATCAAGCCAAAAGTAACACCGACTAAAAGCACAGACCCCTGGATAAAGTCTGTCCAGAGTACGGATTTTAGACCACCTGTGTAGGAGTAAATGATAGCAATGATTCCCATGATGACGATCAGGATATTTACATTGATTCCCATGAGGCTGGATAATACCATACAAGGAAGATACATGATTATGGACATACGTCCAACCTGATAAATGATGAACATAACTGCGCCCAGAACACGCAGTCCCTTGCTGTTAAAACGCAGCTCCAGATAATGATAAGCCGTATCAATATCCAGTTTGCTGTAAATAGGCAGGAAGAATCTGATGGTAAGCGGAATTGCCAGCAGCATACCTAACTGTGCAAACCACATGATCCATGTTCCCGCGTATGAATTTCCTGCCAGTGACAGGAAGGAAATGGGACTGAGCAGTGTCGCGAAAATAGATACGGATGTAACCCACCACGGTACGGTTCCGTCACTCTTAAAGTATTCTTTTCCCTTCATTTCCTTTTTAGCAAAATGAAGACCGGCAAATAAAACGGCTGCCAGGTAAACGATCAAAATAGCCAGATCAATATAAGTAAAACCCTGCATCTGTTACCTCCCTCTAATCTCTTCTTTTTGTACGCTACGCCCGTAAAGGCATAGATTTTCTTTTACTTTTCCCTAATACTACATTAATATTCCAAGTAACAGCCCCTGCTGTCTACGCCAGGAGCACATTATACAGCAGGATTATGCCAGATATCTTTCCATGGCAGCTTTAACCATCGCGGCAGCCTCATGAGCGATCACTTTGTCTGCTTCCTGCATATTTTCCAGCGGTTCACGGACACCTCCGATATTTACGCTGTCGTTTGTGCGCAGGATTTCTTTTGCTACCGCATACATATTCGCACGGCTGGAGCACATTTTGTAGATGATCTCATTGATCGCATACTGTAATTCACAGGCTTTTTTCTTTTCCCCTGCCTCGACCAGCTCATTCAGTTTCAGGAACAGCTCCGGCATAACACCATAGGTTCCGCCGATCCCGCCGTCAGCACCGATCGCGCGTCCTGCTACAAACTGCTCATCCGGACCGTTGAACACTACAAAGTCGTCTTTTGCCGCAAGACCTGCTGTTTTGAACATCTGAATATCCTGGGCAGGCATGGAAGAGTTCTTTACAGCGATAACTCTTGGGTTTTTCATCATCTCTGCAAACAGGCTCATAGTCAGAGCTGTGCCAGCAAGCTGCGGTATATTGTAAATCACGAAATCTGTGTTTGGCGCTGCTTCACTGATTGCATTCCAGTAAGCTGCAATAGAATACTCCGGCAGACGGAAGTAAATAGGAGGAATGGATGCGATTGCATCTACGCCTACACTCTCAGAGTGTTTTGCCAGCTCCACACTGTCCTTTGTGTTATTACATGCCACATGATTGATGACAGTCAGTTTACCCTTTGCTGCTGCCATTACGTTTTCAATGATAAGCTTTCTCTCTTCTACGCTCTGGTAAATACATTCTCCTGAAGAACCATTTACGTAGACACCCTTTACGCCTTTTTCGATGAAGTGACGTGTGAGGGCCTGTACACGCTCTCCGCTCACATTTCCTTCCTCATCATAACATGCATAAAATGCCGGGATAATACCTCTGTACTTATCTAATTTACTCATTGCTGTGACTCCTTTCATCTTCCTCTTACATTTACTTTTCCAGGGTTGCCATCACATCTGTGAAGGATTTTGTGATCAATTGGGGACGTGTAATAATAGAACCTACTACCACGCTGTAGCATCCCAGTTCGATCACGCGTTTTGCCTTTTCCGGTGTGTTTATGTTGCCTTCTGCGATCACATGATGTTTTACTCTGCTTAATATTGTGCGTATGATTTCAAAATCATTCGCTTCAATCCTGTCACCTCTGCTGTGCTCAGTATAGCCAACCAGTGTCGTACCAATGAAGTCAAATCCAAGCTCGTCTGCGTGAAGCGCTTCCTCCACGGTGGAGCAGTCTGCCATCAGAAGCTGCTCAGGATACTTCTTTCTGATCTCCGCATAAAATTCGTCCAAAGTTACATTTCCCGGTCTCAGATCTTTTGTGGCATCAATGGCAATGATCTCAGGATTTACCTCCATCAGTTCATCGACTTCCTTCATAGTTGGTGTGATATAAACTTTGCTGTCATCATAATCACGTTTTACAATCCCAATAACCGGAAGGTCCACATTTTTCTTGATCTCCGCTATATCCTCCTTTGTGTTGGCACGAATTCCCATGGCTCCGCCTTCTGCTGCTGCTTTTGCCATTCTTCCCATAATAAAGGATGAATGGAGGGGTTCATGAGGAAGTGCCTGACAGGATACGATTAAATGTCCCTTGAGCTTCTCTAAACGCTGATTCATAACTCTCTCCTTTCCGCATCTCGGCTTCTGATCTGCTGCCTTCGCTTTGACTTCAGTATAGCATTTATGAAAATTTTTTCAATATTTTTTCCGATTCAGAAAAGCCTTTCAAACCAAATATCAACTTGCACAAATTTTACCGGTGCTGAAACCTGATTTTTTATTTATATTGACGTTTTATGAAAGTTCTTTCAATTTTACCCTCATACATTGAATTAACTTGTAATGGGAATTATAATAGAAGTACAGATACACACGGATAATAACTAACATCACATATTTTCCCAAAGAATTGCAAAAAAATACAAGGACAGGGAACGGATCATGTGGTAGAGTGAAATCAGAAAAGGAGTGAAACCAGATGATAATTAAAAACGGATCAGTATTTCAGGAAGATGGAACCTTTGAGAAAAAAGACCTCTATGTAGAGAACGGAAAAATTGTCTCTTCTATAGATGAAGTGACAGACAAGACAGAGATTGATGCCACAGGCCTGAAAGTTCTCCCCGGTGCTGTAGATGTTCACAGCCACGGAGCATTCGGACACGATTTTTCCGACGCAGACGTGGAAGGACTTAAAACAATTCTGCGCTATGAAAAATCCCACGGCGTGACATCTTACTGCCCAACCTCCATGACGCTTCCAAAAGAGCAGCTTTTGGAAATCTTTGCAACTGCTGTCAGCGCGGGAAATGCCAAAGACCAGGCAAGGATCGTGGGCGTGAATATGGAAGGGCCTTTCATTGATCCTGATAAAAAAGGCGCACATGTAGAACGGCATATCCGCAGACCGGATATTGCATTCTTCCGTGAATGCAATGAAAAAACCGGACATCTCATAAAGCTTGTAACACTTGCTCCGAATATGGAAGGCGCAGATGAATTTATAGAAGAACTGAAGAACGAAGTAAAAATCTCCATCGGCCATACTACAGCCGGATATGACACTGCACTTTCAGCCATGAAAAAAGGCGCTGCCCATGTGACACATCTATTTAACGCCATGCCGTCCTACGCACACCGCGATCCCGGTGTTGTAGGCGCTGCCGCAGATACTGAAAACTGCATGGTAGAATTGATCTGCGACGGCATCCACATCCATCCCAGCGTTGTGAGAAACACTTTCCGCATGTTCGGAAGTGAAAGAGTTGTGCTCATTAGCGATTCCATGATGGCAACAGGCATGGAAAACGGCACCTACGAGCTGGGCGGCCAGGAAGTTACCATGAACAACAGAAAGGCAACTCTGGCCAACGGAACCATTGCGGGTTCCGCAACCAATCTGTTTGACTGTATGAAAACAGCTATGGCATTCGGTATCCCCGAAGCTGACGCCATCTTCGCAGCCACAAGGAACCCGGCTAAGAGTATCGGTGTATATGACAGAGTCGGTTCTCTTACTCCTGGTAAAGAGGCAGATATCCTGCTGGTGGATGAGGTGTATAATTTGAAAAAAGTATTATAAGGACAGTTGCCCGATTCCATAAAAATCTCCCGAAAAAGCATATTCTGCTCATCGGGAGATTTTCTATTTTTTAATATCAGCGGTCACACACATGTGTATGCCCCGTCCACAACCACATCACTGCCGGATGTATAACCGGAAGCGTCACTGGCTAAATATAACACAGCCGGAACAAGCTCCTCAGGTTTTCCCATTCTGTGCATGGGGATCAGCGGCATCCACGCCTCTTTTAGCTCTTTCGGTGTATCCACAGACATAGGGGTCGCTATATAACCTGGACTCAGACTGTTGACCCTTATATGGTTTTCTGCCCATTCCGCTGCCAGAGAACGTGTCATATGGATCACTGCCGCCTTTGACGCATTATAAGAACACTGCCACTGAGGAATATTCACAATACTGCCTGACATGGATGCCATATTGATGATACTTCCATGTATCCCTTTTTCTATCATGATCTTTCCTGCTGCCCTGGCTACAATATATTCCCCTGTGAGATTCACATCCACAACCTGTCTGAATTCCTCAATGGAGGACGTCAGCGTATCCTTATGTATGCATATTCCCGCATTATTAAATACAATATCCAATGAGCCTGACCGCTCCATGATAAGCTGAAATGCCTGCGTCACACTTTTTTCATCCGTAACATCCGTCTTAATAAAATATCCGCTGCCTCCTGCGTCTGAAATTCTTTTGATCGTCTCATCTGCCTGACTTCTGGATAATATGACCACCTCAGCTCCTGCTCTGGCCAGTCCCTCTGCCACAACCTGTCCGATTCCCCGGCTTCCTCCTGTCACAACAGCAGTCTTTCCCTTTAAACCAAATATCTCTTCCAAATACATCTGCAAAAACCTCCCTTTAATAAGCTATCTCTGTCTCCACTCCTGTCATTTCGATCACGCCTTCCCAGATTTCATCATCCGTAAGCCTTCTGCTGACCTCATCCGGCTGGCTGCCTCCAATATATATTTTAAATCTTCCCGGCTCCAGCACACAGGTTCCGTTCTGTCGTACCACTGCCAGATCTCTGGCTCTTATGCAAACGGTTACTTTCTTTTCTTCACCTGTTTCTGCCATAACCCTTTTAAAGAACACCAACTGATGCTTCGGTACTTTCACACTGGCCTCTTCATCCCGGATATAGACCTGTAGCACAGTCTCGCCGGAGCATTTTCCTGTATTTTTGACAGAAACATCAAACTGAATATCCTTGCCTGCCAGAATCGTTTCCGGAAGATCAACGGGCCTGTACTCAAATCTTGTGTAGCTCAATCCGTAACCAAACGGATACATAGGCTCTTTTTCTAAAAATCTGTATGTACGGCCCTGCATGTCATAACTGTCAAACGGAGGCAGATCTTCTGTGCCTTTCACAACCGTTACCGGCAGACGGCCGGACGGATTATAATTTCCGAATAGAATGTCAGCAACAGCACTTCCGCCCTCCTCACCCGGATACCAGACCTCTAAAATGGCATCTGCCAACGGCTCCTCCTTCGGTATACTGAGCGGACTTCCATTGCAAAGAATCAGTATCACCGGTTTTCCTTCCCGTGCGACAGCCCTGACCAACTCCGCCTGTCTGCCCGGAAGCCCAAGGTCATCCCGGTCACACTGGACAGCGCCTTCCTCACCCTCTTCCCCTTCCAGTACAGGGGACAGGCCAAGACAGAGCACTGCAATATCACTTTTTCTCGCTGCGATCACAGCCTCGGGGATTAAATCCGTCTCACAGAGACTTTTGTACTCTTTTTTGTAAAGATCACATCCCTCAGCATAGATAACCTCTATACCGCGCTTTTTTGCCTCCTCCTGCATTCCTCTCAGCAAAGTGGTATATTCGGACGGTGTACCCGAGTAATTTCCCAATAAAACATCCTTTGAATCAGCATTTGGTCCAATGACGGCTATGGTCTTATATTTATTTTCCAGAGGAAGTATATCCTCTTTATTTTTCAGCAGTACCGCAGATTTTCCTGCCGCCTCTCTTGCCAGTCCGCGGAATTCTGCGCAGTCCACTATGTCATCACTTATTTTGTAAAACGGCACATCCTCAGCAGGGTCAAACATTCCCAGACGGATCCTCTCCTCCAACAAACGCTGAACAGATACATCTATATCTTCCTCTTTTACAAGACCCTGCCTTACGGCTTCTGATAAATGCAGGAATGTAGTTCCTCCATTCTGATCACATCCGTTGTTGAAAGCCATCGCTGCTGATTCAACCGGTGAAGAGGTTATTTTGTGGTGCAGGTGAAAATCATCAATGGCAAAGCTGTCCGATACCACATATCCCTTAAAGCCCAGTTCCTCCCTCAATATATCCTTTAACAGATAGGAACTTCCCGAACACGGTGCTCTGTTCACTCTGTTGTATGCCCCCATCACACAGGCCACATCCGCCTCTCTGATACATCTGGCAAAAGCATACAGATACGTCTCCCTGAACTGCTTTTCATCAATGGTGACATCTATTTCATGTCTCAGTTCATCGGGACCGCTGTGTACAACATAATGTTTTACATTGGCATCTGCCTTACGGTACTTCTCATCCTCTCCCTGGATCCCACGGATGAACGCAATTCCAAGTTCAGCCGTGAGGAAAGGATCCTCCCCGTATGTCTCCTGCCCTCTTCCCCATCTCGGGTCCCTGAAGATATTTATATTAGGAGCATATTCCGTAATGCCTTTATAAATGGAATTGTCACCTATACTCTGATATGCATTATACTTTCCTCTTATTTCGTCCGATATTGCTTCTGCCACCCTCTTTAAAAAATCAGCGTCAAACATGGCGGCCAGGCCGATTGCCTGGGGAAATACCGTTGCGGTGCCGCACCTGGCCACACCGTGCAGACATTCATTCCACCAATGATAAGCCGGTATTCCCAGACGCTCAATAGCTGCGCTTTTATACACAAGCTGTGAAACTTTTTCTTCCAGGGTCATCTGTTTAATGGTCTCTTTTGCCCGCTCTTCCACAGGCAGTTCTGTATTAAATAAAGGATTCATTGTCCCCCTCCTTCTCAGCCTTTCACTGCTCCTGAAGTCATTCCTTCTATCACCTGTTTATTAAAAATAGAAAATATAATGATACTCGGTAAAACCGTGATCGCCACAGCGGCAAACATGGCTACATAATTGGTAGAATACTGCCCCTTAAATGAGTTCAGCCCGATGGGAAGTGTCATCTTACTCTGGTCATTGAGAAATACCAGCGCATAATTCAGCTCATTCCACATGGAAACAAAAGAATATATGGCCACTGTGGCAATGGACGGTTTTGCAATTGGAATCGTGATTCGCAAAAACAAAGTCCTCATGGTCGCGCCGTCTATAATGGCGGATTCTTCTATTTCAGCAGGGAAACTCTTCAAAAATCCTGTCATAATGAATATGGCGATGGGCATTCCGCTGGTTGTATAGGGAATGATCAAAGACAAATGGGAATTAATGATCCCCGCCTTTGAAAACATTAAAAACAGCGGTATTAAAGTGGAATGAATGGGTATCATCATCCCCACCAAAAAAATCATCATAGCGGCATTCGATAATTTCCATTTCAGTCTGGTAAGGGCAAAAGCCGCTGTTGTACTTAGCAATAAGCAGAGAAAAAGCGCTGACACGCAGACTATGATGGAGTTTAAAAAATATTGTCCGATATTTGCCTGTTTCCAGGCATATATATAATTTTCAAAATTTATACTGCCGGGCAGTGCCCAGGGATTCTCAAACAGCTCACTGTTGGTCTTAAATGAGTTATAGAATACCCAAACAAGCGGAAATATAAAAATAAGGGTAACTGCAGCCAGAACCGCATATTTGATAATATTTGACACTTTGTTCATATGTACACCCTCTCTCCCACTCTATTCTATATTTTCCTCTGAACGCTTGAACACGCCGTTTAACACTACAGTTACCAATACACACATGATCATAAGGACAACTGACATGGCACTGCCGTATCCGAACTGCATCCCCTTAAAGGATCTGGTATACAGATGGGACGCGATAACCTCTGAAGCGTGGTTCGGTCCGCCACCTGTCATGACAAATACAATATCAAATATTCTTAAAGAACCTGTGGCTACCAGTACCGTGTCAATTTTAAGTATTGGCACGATCAATGGAAATGTGATCTTACAAAATGCCTGCCAGGATGTCGCTCCGTCAATCTCCGCTGATTCCAGCACAGATGAAGATATATTCTGCATAGCACACAGATAGATGATCATATGGTATCCGATATACTGCCAGCTTGCCGCAAGGATGACACATATAAGCGCTGTCCCTGACTCTCCCAGCCAAACATGTGTAAAAGAATCAAGCCCCACAAACCGGAGAATGGTATTGATAAGACCAAACTCTGGATGCAGTATAAAGATCCACAGAATTCCGATGGCTGCTGTTGATATCATGTTCGGTACAAAAAATGCCACTTTAAAAAAGTTTCTTCCCCTTCTGATTTTCGTAAGGAGATATGCCAGCAAGACTGAACACGGAACCTGTACCAACAGACATAATACCGTGGCCATCAATGTATGTACGACTGCATCCTGAAATATCTTATCTGTTGTAAAAAGCTGTACATAATTTTTTAAGCCCACAAAACCGTTTAATCCTGCTACATCCCAGTCTGCAAAACTAAGCACAGCCGAACATAACAGAGGAAATGCCGCGATCATAAGATAGCAAAACAATGCCGGCAGTATGAAGAGGCAAATAGTCCGTTTGTCTTTTCTCAGTTTCTCCATTTCTTCCCCTTCCTTTTTTGTATAAAAGGCTGCCTTTTGGACAAGACAGCCTCCTGTACACATTTTATCTGGTAACTGTGCAAACCTGCTGAATCGTTACCCTTTATTTCTCATAGTTATCATCAAAGAATTGCTGAAAGTTCTCAAACATTTCCTGGGAATCACTTCCTGACATGATCGCCTGTACTGTGTTGTTATATTCATTTCCTACCACAGAGCCAAGTGCCACATCATAAAATACAAACAGTCCTGTCATATCTGAGTGCAGTTTCATGATCTGGGAAGCAATCGGACCAACATTGCTCAGATCAAGCTTATCCGCATTGATGGTCGTCAGAGTACCTGCGTCTGCCATTTCCTGCATATATTTTGTCTGTGTATAATAGTTGATAAACTCCACGGCTGCGTCCTTATTCTCACAGCGCTCACTTACAACCAGACATCTGTCAGCCTGTCCAAGCCAGTTGTTTTCATCTCCCTTTCCCCCTTCTACTGTGGGGCACTTTCCAAGCACAACTTTATCCTTTACCGCAGAATCCTCTGCCTCAAAATTGCTGATACAATAACTGGACCAGATAAAAGATGCGGCCTTGCCTGATTTAAACTGTTCCACTGCCTCCTCAGGAGTCATGCCGGCATATCCGTCGGGAACCAGTTTTTCATCCGCCATTTCCTGTAACAGGGATGCTGCCTTAACAAAGGATTCGTCCGTCCACTTCCCGCTGCCGTCCAGTGCTTTGTCAAAAGGTTCATTTCCGCCGATCCTGTTTGCCAGGATTTCACTGTGCGATGCGGAAGGCCAGGCTGTACTGTTTCCGAATGCCATTGGTATAATGTCTTCCCCTGAATCACGTATTACTTTCAGCCCTTCAATATACTCCTCATGTGTTTTTGGAATAGGCAGATTGAATTTGTCATAAATTTCCTTGTTGTAGTATGCCACCTGGGTTGCCAATGAAGTTGGGATCGCATATATTTCCCCGTCATATGTGACATGTTCCATTACACTGTCTAAAAACTGGTTTTTCCACTCCGGATCACTGTCTAGTGCTTCCTGGAGAGAATATACTTTACCTGCTTTTACATACGGCTCAAGATATCCGGCTGACCACGACATGAACAAGTCCGGCGCATTATTTGCCGCCATTAAAGTCGGAAGCTTGGTTTTGGTCTGTTCACTTGGAAGATACTCAGGTACAATTTTGATTTTCCCCTCATTTTCCTTATTGAAATCGTCAATGATATCATGGACTATAACCTCCGCGGCCTCACCGGTTCCCCCATCCCAAACCATCATACTGAGTTCCACGGGTTTTCCTTCCGCCTCTGTTGTGTCTTCCTTTTTGCTTCCCTCTTCCCCTTTTTGATCACCTGAGCCGCATGCCCCCATAGAAAATGTCACAACTGCTGCCATCAGCATGGCAAATACCTTTTTCTTCATAACCTTCTCCTCCGTATTTTTTCTAACAATGGTACCATCTGTTGATTTTATGTAACGATCCAGCAAACCTGTTGTAACTGTTAAGGTACTGAATGATTACAATTTTATTATATAGAACAGTTATTGTTCTTTCTATTCATTTTCCGAAGCAAAATGTTTGTATTTCTGTATATTTCAACATAATATTTTCACCCACCTTTATAATACATTCACATTTATTTTATTTTTTCCTGTATTTCCCCACTTATATTATACTTTTTGACCATTTCCGGTGTTGTTTTTTGTTATTTTTAATCATATAATAAACATACGTCGGTAATTAATTAGCTTTCAGACAAAATGCGTTTGTGCAGAGGTGAACACATGATAAATATGCTTATTGTAGATGATGAAATAGTAATGAGAAGAGGACTTTCTTTTATTCCTTGGGAAAAAGCCGGTGTCTGTCTGGCCGGCACTGCCTCCAGCGGCATGGAGGCACTGGAAATAATAAAACAAAAGGACATTCAGATTCTGTTTACTGACATACAGATGCCGGATATCAACGGACTTGAACTGATCCGTGCCGCCAATCTCTTAAACCCTTCTATCCAGAGCGTATTGTTAACCGGACATAACAACTTTAATTATGCAAAGGAGGCTATCTCTCTTCATGTCTATGATTATATATTAAAACCCTGCGATCCCGATGAAGTCCTGGAGATAATAGGAAAACTGGCAAAAAAAATAGAAGAAGAGACTCAATATAAGCAGATAAACCAAGATACTATTTCTGAAATCCAAAAACAGACACTGCAGAACACCCTTCTGCAAATCTATACCAATCAAAATGTCACCAATCACGAACTCCTGACATTAAAAGACTCTGATTTTTTCAAGAGCGGCCTGTATCTGGCTGCCCAGGGGATCTGCAGTGCCGGGGATACAGGTAAAATAGAATCGTTTTTAAAAGACCAGGATGACCCCTGCTTTTCTTTTATATACTTTTTCCCTGCAAATAATAAATTTGTTCTCCTAATAAAAAGCTGTAGATCTATTTCCGATACAACAGACCGTGTCTCCGCCTGGCTCTGTTCCATGCAGGAAACACTCCTTCATGAGCATAACTGTACCATTTCAATCGGACTTGGAAAGGAGATTTCGTCCTGCCAGGAGATATCAGAAGCTTACAGGACTGCCATGGAGTCCTCGGATTTATTTTTTTCCCATTCTGAAACAACTTTTATCTCCTATGACTCTGTCTCCGGCCTGTTAAACCAGGCAGACAGCGGGCCTGTCTGCCAGAAAATCCTTTCACAGCTTGAACAGCGTAATTACACCCTTATCCAGGAATCCCTGGCGGAGCTGACAGAGCTGTACAGAGCTTCATGGAACACTGCCTCAAAAATCCGTCTTACTATGATCGATCTGTGCCTTCTTGCCTCCGGCCTGGTGGCACAAAAGAAAAATGAAGCATTTTCAGGACTGAAGGCAGAGCAGCTTTTATCCATTAACCAGGCGGATTCCCTGTCTGCTCTGATAGATCAGACCCTGCAGATACTCACCCACTGCATTGATGATCTGAACGGTACCTCAGATACCTCTTATCATCATATCGTAAAAGACTGTTTAACATACATTGAGGCACACTATACAGAAGATATCAGCATATCCAAAGCTGCCCTGGATATCCATGTAAACGCGGACTATCTGGCCCGTATATTAAAAAAAGAATACGGACTTCCCTTCAGCCAGATCTTAACAAACATCCGCCTTGAAAAAGCCTGTTCACTATTATGCGATATGGACTTGTCTATCAGTGAAGTATCCTGCCGGACAGGTTTCCGCGATTTCAGATATTTTGGACAAGTGTTTAAGACCCGTTATAAAATGACACCGAGAGAATACAGGAAAACAGTAAAGAAAAAGAACATATAGCTGTGAGAAGACCAAACAGTTACAAGAATACCCATGAAACAGACTTTAGATGGAGAAAGCTATGAAATATAAAATATCAAAATTACTGAAATCATTCCGTGACTGTATTTACCGGATTTCTGTGCAGCATTTGGTCGCAGCTCTGCTGATTCTTTTGATCACGGTTTCCACCCTTGCCATAACAGGGATCAGTTATACACTCTCTGAGCAGATCATCAGTGATAAGACCTCCAAATACTGTATTGATATTTTAAACGAGATCAGTGCCAATATACATACGAAATTAAAAGAAGTAGACAGTCTGACAACCTACATATGCTATAACGAAACCATCCAGTCCCAGATAAATAAAATGAACCATGCAAAGGGAGACAGTTTCTTATATGAGAAAAAAATTCTGGAAAAAGAACTGATCAATATGACTGTAGCCAATGAATCCCTAAAAGAAATGACTATATTGACCAGCAGCGGACAGTCTGCCTGGATCTCTCAGCCTTATCCGGAATTCACTTCCTCCTCCCCTATTCTCGATACACTCTACAGCCAGCAGGGGAGCCTGAGCTGGCTGACTCTTGAAAGGGAACATACCCCTATGATAATAGCGGGACGAACTATCAATGACCTGGGTGTCCAAAAAATCATCGGCTACTTTTTAGTCCGCTTTGACGATAAATTGCTGACTGATATTCTGGAACAAAAAGAATATTTTAAAGATGGCCGCCTCTGTATTGTAGACGACAAAGGAACTATCCTTTCCAGCAACCAAGCAGGAGAAAGCGGAAAAGTATATCCCTCTTTTGATCTGCTTACAGAGGATACCATAAGCAGGAAATTAGACGACTCCCAGGAATGGCTGACTTCCTGTATCATACCCGGCTCAGAATGGAGGCTTGTAAGTACGATCCCCAATATTTCCTATGAGAAAGAAATCATCTGGCTCAGAGGCTGCGTCATTGTGATCGCCCTTGCCATGATAATAGCGGCTATTTTTATCTCCATAGCCGTTACAAAACAATTATTCATCCCATTGGATAAACTATGTCAGATGATGAAGTCCGTAGGTAAAGGTGATTTTAATGTATACAAGCCTGCGTATTATCAAAATGATATTGGAATCTTATATGATTATTTCATTGATATGGTAAAAGAAGTCCAAAATTTAATACAGACCACAAATCAACAGCAGATCCTGCTGCAGAAGACAGAATTGAACTCTCTCCGGATGCAGATCAACCCGCACTTTATCTATAACACCCTGGAGTCTATAAAATGGATCGCATACATGAATGGAAATAAGGAGATTGTTGTGATGGTCAAGGCACTTGGAGATTTTATGCGGTGTAATATAAGTGGTCCTGAATTTATCACTATAGAAAAGGAACTGGAAAATATCCATTGCTACCTCACCATACAAAAATTTCGGTACAATGACAAACTGGACGTTCAGATTGATATACCTCCCGAACTTTACCGTGCAAAAATACCAAAACTGCTCATTCAGCCCCTCATAGAAAATTCCATTGTTCATGGACTGGAGCAAAAAGCGGGAAACGGGGAAATCATTATAAAAGGCACCCGCGAGCAGGAGGATGTCATTATAGACATTATTGACAACGGCATAGGATTTTCTAAACTATCCCTTGAAAATCTGGATCTTGATTTCATATCTCCGGAAGATACAAGAAAAAATGGGGGACTTGGCATGAAAAATGTACATCAGCGTATCAAAATGTATTACGGGGAATCCTATGGTCTCAGCGTGACAAGTGAATATGGAATCAGAACCTGTGTCCGGATACGAATCCCATATCAGGAATTATAATAAGGGACCGGAAATCTACATAAGGCAGCGGTATCCCGCTGCCTTTCTTCACCCCTGAATCTTTTCCCCGCAGAAATCGCATCTCTTGACGCCTCCTCTGCTGACTTTATTCAAAACCCCGCAGTTTTCACATTCCACCGTGACAATAGAACTACTTCCAACACTGCTCATATCCTGCCTGTAGATAACCCTCTTATTCAGAAAAATAAATTTCCCGGATGAGGCATCATAGTAAGCTCCTTTTATATATCCTTTTCTCAGCATTTTCCTCAGTCTTTTTGCCGCCGCATCCTCCGGAATGCCCATACGCAAAGACAGATTCTTCACAGACCCCTCCGGGTCAGAGGAAAGAATCGGTATATACTCTCTCATTTCATGGATTAACCGGAATCTGAAAGCTCCATTTATGAGTATAACTGCTGCTATGACAGCCAATATGTACAGAATTACCACTGTATCTGTCTCGGTCTGCCCATCCCCCGTGCTGTGTATAGCTGTTCCGCCAAAAATAAAGGCCGCAGCAAAACCTCCTGCCACCTCCAAAGCTCCTAAAATTTGATTAAAGACAACTGCTCCCCTGGAATACCAACCGCGCTCTCCATCTCCCATTCTCTTTCCTCCTGTGAACTTCATGTCAACAATTTGAGCTTGTCCTTCCTCGAAAGCCGCTTTATCTCCCACTCCCTCCGCATGGCCTCCTCTTTTGTCACAAATGACTCATAATAGGCCAGCTCCACAGGAAGTCTGGATTTTGTGTATTTTGCCCCTTTTCCGGCGTTGTGGCACTTGATACGTTTTTCCAGGTCATTGGTCCACCCGGTGTACAGACTGCCATCGCCGCATTTCAGGATATAAGTATAATTCATGATAAATCCCTGACCTGCCTTCTATGTAATGGCACCGCACCTGCCAATGGCAAATACGGCACCCTCTATTCCAAAGCTGCCGATAAAAAAAGTATTTTTCCCATGTGCGGAAATTCGGATAATTCCGCAGAGGAACAGTGACACACTGTTCTAAAATAAATCCTGTAAAAAATTTGATCGGCTGCGGATTTTCTTGTTCCGCATAGTTTATTATACTCTAAAGTCTCATAAATGTGAATACAGGGACCGCTAAATGCGGTCCCTGCAAAAGAAATTCAGATGTGCTGTTGTTTCGTAACTATAAAGATACTTATCAGTTATGTTATTTTAAAAGATATACATTAGTGAAATATACACCTAAATTATTTCCGCGATTATGATCATTGACAAATACATCTATGTGGTTGCCTTTAATAGCACCGCCGCAGTCAGATGCGGTAAAGATATGTCCATTGATGATAACCTTTGTTCCATAAGGGATAATTGTGGGGTCAACTGCAATGGTATCCCCCTCCACCAGAGGTGCTCCCGTGGAAGTCACGCCTGCCCACTGGTCATTACAGCAGGCACCGCCGCAGTAATGAGTGATCTTATAGGTGCCTAAGCACTCTCCGTACTGGTCTGAAGATGCATTGATCTCACCAATATCACTTCCGTAGAATCCGTAGGTGTCATCCAGAACTCTGGTAGCCCATACGGCATTTGCAGTATTTACATTTCCTACTATGATTCCCGCACGGCTGTTAGCTGCCTCTACGGTCTTGCCATCGCCTGCATACATGACAACATGATAAATCTCGCTTCCGTTTGAATAGAATATGAGATCGCCGGGCTGCGCTTCATCAACCGGTATCTGAGTACCGTAGTAAGCCTGGTCCTCCGCAACTCTCGGAAGGTCATAACCATACTGTGCGTATATACTCTGAACAAAACCGGAGCAGTCCGCACCGTCTGTCAGGCTGGTACCTCCCCAGACATAAGGATTTCCAACAAACTGGGACGCAAATTCCAGAATAGACTGTCTCAGCGCGCCACCGGGAACTCCGCCCTTTGTGGAGGTGATGGTATAGTAACAAGCACTATTCTCTTCCGGTTTGATAAGCTCTGAAGCTGTCTCCAGATTCTCTTCCCCGTGTTCTTCTATAAATTTGTTCGCTTCCTCGTCAAGGTAAAGAGCACTCTTTTTAATAAATCCTCTCACATCACCAGACTCTACATATACCCAATCCTTGTCTTTGTCAGCAAGTATGTAACATATATTATCCAGATTCAGATTTCCAATGACGCGGCTCTTATCGCTCTGTGATTCATGAATGGTTCCAAGCAAAGATTTGCATACTGCGTAATCTTTTGAAACAACTGTAGATCTTACAGTCGTCTTTGTATAAAGGAATGCTTTATTTTCCAGCGGTGAAATTAATTCATTTGCTTCTTTAAACTCTTCAACAGTTATTTTCTTTTCAGCTGTTTTATTTTTCTCTTCGGCTTCCTGTTTTTCTTTTGCTTTTGCGTCTGCTATTTTCTGTGCTTCATCACCTGTCAACAGCTTTGACTTAAGCACAAATCCTCTTACTGTTCCGGATTCTATGTATACCCATGTTCCATCGTCTGTATCAATATCCTGTTCTTCCTCTTCAGTTCCCAGATGCAGTTTTAATCCATCATTGCTGAGAAGGTAGCACACACCATCTTTATCAAGTGTTCCTATCACCCTTGCCTGCTCGGATTTTTCCTCATATACATTCAGATTCTCCAAAGCGAACGCATAAACCTTACGGATTGTACGGAAACGGAAATTTTCTTTGATATCCGGCATTACAAAAGTCTGCTGGCTGTCTATTAAATTATCGCTTGCCTCCGCATCCTGTGCCGGTTCTTCTGCCGGTGCCTCAGGTTCTGCTGGAGTTTCAACTACAGGCTGTTCAGGCTCTGCCGGGGTCTCAGGAGTATCCGGGGTTTCCGGGTCTGGATTTTCTGGGTTTTCGGGATCTGGATCCTCCGGGTTTGGATTATCCGGATTCGGGTTATCTGGATCTGGATTTTCCGGATTTTCGGGATCTGGATTCTCGGGATTCTCCGGATCTGGATTCTCCGGATTCTCCGGATCTGGATTCTCCGGGTTCTCGGGATCTGGATTCTCCGGGTTCTCCGGATCTGGATTCTCGGGATTCTCTGGATCTGGATTCTCGGGATTATCCGGGTTTGGATTTTCAGGATTCTCCGGATTTGGATTATCTGGGTTCTCGGGATTTGTGGTGTCTGTAAGGTTTTCAGTATTTTCCTGGTTCTTTATACTTGCAGTCTCCACATCCTCAGGCGTTTCTATTTTATTTGTTCCAACCTTTGTCATATCGCTGGCTAAAACAGCGGATGGTGTAACCATTGTCAGCACCACTGTTACTGCCACAACTCTGCTCAATCTTTTTAAATGCATAGAACTCCTTCCATTCCGTCTTATTCCTGCTGCAAAAAAGCATAAAATTCCTTATACTTTGTATTTTCCCACCATTCTTTTCCAATGTCAACAGCAAAATAAAAATTCACTAAAAATTCAAACAAACTAATAAAAAATTTACATTGTATACAAATTTTCTTTTCCTATATTAAAATATAACACTTTAGAGGTTTCACAAAGCATTACATAATCATTTATTTTCATTTATTTATATGTAATTGAAATATTTTTTTATAATATAGGGGTTCCCCGATTCTCGTCAATCGTGGAACCCCTGTATTTTATCTTTATTTTATCTGTCTATTTACGTTGTCTGTTTATTTACGTACAGCCCTTTTACAGTTATGGCAGGTACTGGATAGGATCCAGCGGGCTTCCGTCCTTCTTCAGTTCAAAGTAAAGGTTTGCACCTTCTTTTGTATAGTATTTCGTAGGCTCATTCACATAACCGAGTGTTGCGCCTGCCTCTACATACTGTTCCGGCTGGAATGCCACATCTTTTAACTGGCCGTAAACTGCCTGATATCCATTACCCAGGTCAACGGTTACTGTTGTGCCTGTCTCAACGCTTTCTTCAACAGAGACTATCTGACCGTTTGCAACAGAGGCAACCGGTGTATCTACCTCTGAGGAGATTGCAATTGCCGGGCTGTATTTATATTCGTTCAGAGTAGGAAAATATACTGTGTGTTCCATATCATAGTCAATGACAACCTGTCCGCTTACCGGCCACTCCATAAGAGAGCTTTCTGTGAAATTAACATCCGGTGCAGTTGCCACTTCTGCCTGGTTGTCCACCTCCGCAGATGCATTCTGTGTATCTGCCTCCGGCTGCGCATTCTCTGCAGCGGAAGCATCAGCAGACGCATTCTCCTCTGCTGCAGGCTCCTGAACTGCTTCTGCCTGTGTATCTGCCTCTTCCGGCACTTCTCTTGTACCTTCAACCTGAGTGGTGTTCGCATCCTGGGATTCCTCCTCAGGTTTTTCTTCTGTTGTTATTGCCTCGTCAGAAGTATTCTCCTCATTCTTGACAAGTTCCTTTTCATTCGGTGTGCTCTTACTCCCGGACTGATATACAGCCACACATGTTACTACTATGGCCAGCACTAAAAAACTGCTGAGAGCCACGCGGATTTTGTTTCTTTTACTCATATTCTTCACCTCAACCTATAGTGGAGCATCCGCCCCTTTTTTTGTTACAGCATACAGCCTTAAAAACCCTGTCATTGGATCGGAAACCTTTTCCCCGGACAGTGGCTGTATATAGTAACCATTTGTATAACTATCCAGTAAACTGTGAAGGTACTGAACAGTTACCCATTTGTTTTCTCTTATAGGATTGCCAGAATATGTGAACTTATACATATTTTTATATCTCCGCGCGGCAACTTTTCTGCTTTTTATTTTTTCTGCCTTTGTATCTCCTCCAGTTTTAAGTCAGGGTAAAAATAATTCAGGATTTCCTCATACTTTTTTTTCTTAGCAGCCATCTTTTCCGCTGTATACTGACTTAGCCCCACTCCGTGTCCTATCCCTTTACACAGAAATCTCACTTCGTTTTCCAACGTCTGAACCGTAAAACAAGAAGATGGAAGATTCAGGATGTCTTTCAGTTTTTCCCCCTGGAATTCCTGATTTCCTACATTGATTTCCAGTACGTAACCTGCACTGTCAGTATTTTTTATCTCTATTTCTTCTATACTCTCAATAGTAAATCCGGGATATGTCTTCCGAATCTGTTTTTTTAGCTCCTCCAGAGAAAAGTAACATCCCTGTATGTAAGAAGGGCTGTTAATATCTTCCGGTGTTTCCACTGAAGGAACGTAGGAAAATGTTTCCCCAAGAACCTCTCCAGCCTCCCTGGTCTTTCCCTGACTCAGTTCATGATAAGGAAGTTCTACTATATTTCCGTCTTTCATAAGTACCTGGTCTCTGGTATCGGCTGCCGCGTCCTGGAATTTTTGAAACTGTTCCAAGAACAGATCATCCATTTTCCTTCTCTTCAGGGCCTGAGAGGCATTCTGAATGGTCTTTGCCGCAGTTCCCTTTTTCCACTCCAGATAGAGATTATTTCTGGCAATGATCGTCTGCGCCTTTATGGCTTCACTGGGAGCATCCCAGGATATCTGAGATGCCGTCACAGCGGGAATATAATCCTCCATATCTGATTCTCTGGATACAGGGCATGCCTTTCTTCCGCATATAATAACAGTCAAAAGATACGGCAGTAAAAACAACATGATAATCCCGGAAATACCCGGACCTTTTCCTGCTTTCATACAAAACCCGGCTAATTTCTTTCTTTTATTATATGAATCGGCATTCTCGTCCCATGCCCTTTGTTACTATTCATCCTTTCGGCTTCAGAACAGCAAATACATAAAATCAGGGAATGCAATTACCTTTCGCAATATGCATTCCCTGATAAAAATTCTATTTTTTTATTATAAGCACCGGTATAGGAGGATTATTTTGTCTGTTATAGTATGAACTCAAAATGACAACATATTTCCTGCTGTCCAGATTTTTCAGCATTTCCAGAATTTTGTCCCTCTCCTCAAAACCAGTATGGCCTCCGCTGTATATACACAGACTCATGACACCGCCTTTTTTGAGAAGTCCCAGACCGGTCAGAACAGCTTTCATACTGTTTTCAGGCTTGGTTGCCAGAGAATGATCACCCCCGGGCAAATAACCAAAATTAAAGAATATGCCGTCAACAGTCTCCTCCTGCTGATACAGGCCCATATTTGTATGACTGTCCAGAAACAATTCAGCCCGCTCTCCCACACCGTTTTCCTGGAGAAGTTTCTCTGTGGCTTCAAGTGCCTGACGCTGAATATCAAAAGCCTTCACATGCCCTGTCCTGCCTGCCATACGGCACAGAAAAAGTGTATCATTGCCATTTCCCATAGTGGCATCTATGTATATACCGCCGGACTTTGCATAGATTTTAAAGCTCTCCTGACACCACTCTGTAATCTGATAAGATTTCATCTCTTACTTCGTACTGGCTTCCAGAGCCTGTGCCAGATCCTCGATAATGTCATCAACATTCTCGATGCCAACAGACAGACGAATCATCCCGGGAGAGACACCTGCTGCCACAAGCTGTTCGTCATTCAACTGCCTGTGTGTATGGCTTGCAGGATGAAGCACGCTGGTCCTTGCATCTGCCACATGGGTCACAATAGCTGCCAGCTTCAGACTGTCCATAAATTTCACTGCTGCTTCCCTGCCGTCTTTCAACTCAAAGGAAATAACGCCGCAGGTACCCTTTGGCATATATTTCTTAGCCAGTTCATGATATTTATCTCCTGGGAGTCCTGCATAATTTACATGTCCCACCAACGGGTGCTCATTGAGGAATTCTGCTACCTTCTGGGCATTATAGCAATGACGCTCTACACGCAGTGCCAAAGACTCCAGGCTGGCATTCAGCATAAAACAGTTTGTAGGAGATGGAATGGAACCCAGGTCACGCATAAGCTGTGCATTTATTTTCATAATATATGCTGCTTTGCCGAACTGTTTTGTATATATCACTCCGTGATAGGATTCATCAGGCCTTGTAAGTCCATGGAACTTTTCTCCATAGGCATCCCAGTCAAAATTCCCGCTGTCCACAATTGCTCCACCTACCTGCATTGCGTGTCCATCCATATATTTTGTTGTGGAATGCGTCACAATATCTGCACCCCACTCAAATGGACGGCAATTGACAGGTGTTGCAAATGTGTTATCTACGATCAGGGGCACACCATGTGCATGTGCCAATCCTGCAAATTTTTCTATATCAAGCACAACAAGAGCCGGATTTGCAATAGTCTCAGCAAAAACAGCCTTGGTGTTTGGCTTAAATGCCTTTTCCAGTTCCTCTGAGGGAGCATCCGCATCCACAAAAGTACATTCGATTCCCATTTTCTTTGCTGTCACACCAAGGAGGTTCAATGTACCTCCATAAATGGCAGACGCACAGATCACGTGGTCTCCCGCCTCACAGATATTAAATACAGCATAGAAAGTAGCTGCCTGCCCTGATGAGGTCAGCACACCTGCCACACCGCCTTCCAAATCTGCGATCTTAGATGCCACCACATCATTGGTAGGATTCTGGCATCTTGTATAGAAATATCCATCCTCCTTCAGATCAAAAAGACGTCCCATCTCTTCTGTTGTATCATATTTGAATGTGGTACTCTGGTAAATAGGCAGGATTCTCGGCTCGCCTTTTTTTGGCTTCCATCCGGACTGCACACATTTGGTCTCAATACGAAATTCTTTATCCATTGTTCTTTCCCCTTTTCATAAAATATACGTACCTGTCCAGTATCATCACAGTTACGTACAAAATCCATGATATACCAAAACTTTTATATGTGGTTCATTTTACCACGATTCTTCTTATCCGCCAACTGCTAATTTCAGAGCCCTATAATATGTCAGGATCTTCCTCTGCTGTGGGCTGTCATTTACGGAACTTTTTCTGCCCATACATAATAACTGCCAGAAACAACAGAACACCTACAGCCAATACCAACAAAATCTGGGACTGTTTCAGAGGAGATTTCCATGCGAAAATCCCAAGCGCCAGCATATCAAGCCCTATAATACTCACTCCGCCTCCGACGGTCATCATAAATTTTCTCTCGTTCTCAGGTGATACACCACTGGAAAACCGCTCCCTTACCATAGAAGTTTTTCCTTTCACTGCCATAAAGATCCCCATGAGTATTACCATACCTGCAATGATGATCATCATCAAAGACTGTCTGTCCATAAACTGCCTCCCTCTTTATTTTTAAAACTTCTGCCTTCCGCTTTTATAATATTTTAAAAATACGATCAAAAACCATACTGGAAGTACAAGCCCCTTCAGCACACAGGAGAGACTCAAAGTCCACCATACACCGTTCAGTCCGAGAACCGTAGATGACAACAGCATGGCAACCGGAATTCTCAGTGTATTGAACAAAATTCCCGTCACAGACGGAGGTATGGTTCTTCCAAATCCCTGGAACGCACCTGCCGTCGTGATCTCCATACACATGAAAAATTCTGAGATACCTATAATTCTCAGATAGTCAACCCCCATGGGAAGTACATCGCTCTCTGTAATAAAAATACGGAAGAAAAATTCAGGAAAAGCAATGAGAATAAAACTGGTGAATATTCCCCAAAGAGCCATGATCCCCATAGCTGTCTTATATCCCTTTTTAATTCTTTCTTTTTTACCCGCTCCATAATTCTGGGCCACAAATGCATTTACAGCAGTTGAGAAGCCTCCTGCAGCCATCCAGGAAATAGATTCTATCTGGCTTCCAACCTTCTGTACAGCCACAGCAGCATCACCCCACCCGGCGATCAGACGGGCAATTACCATGGAGATTCCGGAAAACAGGGCATCCTGTATCGCCGATGGAAATCCAATACGCACAATCTCACGCACGTGCTGCTTTTCCGTTTTCTGCATCAAATGAATATGCTTAAAAATAACCGGCTCATTCCAGACCGTAACAAGATACAGTAAAAACACGATAATCTGGGCAAGCACAGTAGCAATCGCCGCTCCTGTTACCTCCATCCTGGGCACAGGGCCAAATCCAAATATAAAAAGAGGATCCAGCACAATATTTATGATAAGACCAATGGTGGTGGCTCTGAAAGTTGCCATGGTATTTCCCATAGCTGCCAGTATCCCTGTAAAGACCTGGTTCAAAAAAGAAAACACAATAGCTCCGCATGTAATGATAAGATACATTTTGGCATCGTGTATGACATCAGGACTGTTCAGCTTAAAAAATCCGATCAACGGGCCTGAAAAAATCACACTGATAATTCCATACAGAATGCCAAGAAGTGTCCCCATCCGAATTGAACCTCTGGCATAGTCAATGGCTGCATCCTTGTCCATAGCCCCCAGTGACTGCCCCACTGTCACCTGTCCTCCCATTCTCGGTATGGTGGTGATACCGTTTGCCAGCCACATATACATGCCCGCTGCGCCTATGGCAGCTACCGCATTGCTGCTGATACGACCGATCCAGATCATATCTACCAAATTGTAAGCCATCTGTATCAGTGATGTTCCCATAATAGGAAAGGCTAATTTTGCCAGAGAACCCGCAATAGGACCCTCCAGCAAATCTACATTTCTCTTCATTTTTCCTTTAAATCCCCCAATTTCAGAATCTAAACTCTATACTAACAGACAATGAAAAAACCTGCAACCTCTTCCAAACAGAGTCTCAAATTTTCAACAGAAATTCCATTTCTTCAGTAAGTTATCCACACTTTTTTAAGATATCCACATTTAACATCTTAAAAGAGCGATCCAATGTTACTATTGTATCGCATAGAAATCCATTTTGCACTCTTTCTTTCTTATTTTTTTTATGTTACTCTTATATAAGACAAGCAAAGAAACCGGGGGAAAGAAAAATGAAAGAAAAAATATACACCATACCGCTGATGGACGCATTCCGTGCTGACGATGAATGCCCCTTCTGTTTTATTGAAAAAAATCTGGAACAGCATGCCATGGATTTTGTACTTGGGTCCGGTGCCTCCTATATGGAGGACGATGTGCGTGCAGAGACAGATAAACTTGGCTTTTGCCATGAGCATTATAAAAAAATGTTTGACTACGGCAACCGTCTTGGCTGCGGACTGATTTTAACCACACATTTTAAGAAGAAAAATGAAGAACTAAAACAGCAAATTAAAATGTTCTCCCCGGGAAAAGCCTCCATGCTGGGACATTTTAAAAAAGCCAAACTGGATTCAGACAATCCGAAAACGAACATTGGTTCCTGGGTAAAGGAGCAGAGCCAAAACTGCTATATCTGCGATTACTATAAAAATACATATGTACGCTATCTCGATACCTTTTTTGAGCTGTACAGAAAAAATCCTGAATTTACAGATTTGTTTAAGAACAGCAAAGGCTTCTGTTTCTCTCACTTTGGTGATCTTGTAGAGACCGCAGAATCCCTTTTATCCGACAAAGAGAAGTCTTCTTTTTATGAAATCCTATTTCCACTCATGACCGATAATATGCAGAGGGTCACAGATGACCTGGAGTGGTTCTGTGACAAATTTGACTACCGAAACAAAGATGCAGACTGGAAAAACTCCAGGGATGCCATACAAAGAGGAATGCAGAAGGCAGGCAGCGGTTATCCTGCAGACCCTCCATATAAAGCTGACAGATAATCCCAAAGGGACAGGCAAATATCGCCTGTCCCTTTTTCTTATTATCCATACCTGTTATTTTTGTTGCGGTCTGATATCTATGGTAAATGCCTCCCCTGCCTGTTTAAAATCATTACTGAGCTTTCCGCTCTGCTCCGGGAATTTCACTGCATAAGGTGTCAGATAAAGTTCTGTGGCATCATCACTCAGGTTTCCGTTATCAATGGTGGAAATATTCATTCTACCCACGCCGTTACTCCACCTGGAAAGTGTAAACTCCACAGCATTTCCGCAGTCGTCTGTACCTCTTAAAACAAGATCATAATCACAATTGCCTGTAGATGTAGAAAAATAAATTTTCTGTCCAAGAGGATTATCTGTAAATTTGTCAAGATATACTTCTGTTCCATCGTCCAGTGTAAATGTTTTATTTATTTGGACTGTATTGGTACTCTGTGCCAGTTCCTCCCCTGAAGCTGAAAATTCAAACTCCCATGTAGCACTCATGTTATCATAGTCCATATACTGTATCTCAAAATCAAATGTCTGACTTAAGTCCACATCCTTAATATCGCATTCAGAGACGGATACTATTGTATTATCCCCAACCTGCTCTTCTCCGCCGGACGCGCTGTCTGAAACAGACTTACCATTGATGTATACATTTACCCCGATAAAACGTTTATTTTCATCTGTGATCTTCTCATCATATTCTTTGGTACTGGATACTATAATTTCATCTTCATTTACAATTACCTCGTTCAAAGTAATCGTTATTCCGTTTGATGTCACAGACTTGCCAATCACTGTTTTATATGGCTCCAGATCCTTTTTAATGCCAAGTATGGAAGCAATATCATAAGATATTGATTTTACAGCAGCCTGAACAACGTAATGCAGGGGACCGCTTCCTACTCCCACAGCCAGGATCACTGCAGCGGCACAGACACCGGCAACAGGTTTCCATCTTCTTTTCTTTTTTCCCTTACCTATAATATCTTTTGCAGCTTTTTTCTTCCAGCGCTTTCTCTCTATATCCTCAGGTTCCTCCGCTTTGTAATTCTCCATATCTGTCTGTACATCATTTAATAATTCATATATATTACTGCTCATAACTGTTCTCTCCTTTCTGCCCCGAAAACAATTTCCTTATTTTCCGTTTTCCCCTGGAAACTCTGTTATATATCACATCTTTTTTCATTCCGGTCTGCCGGCTCACTTCCTCCGGTTCCATCTCATCCACATAAAGCTTCATAAATAACTCTCTGTCCTCAGGATTCAGACAACTGAGCATTTCTTCCATCTCTTCAGACAGTTCTTTCTCAATCAGTTTCAACTGCTCTCGGTCCTCCTCTCCAGCTACTACATCATCCAGATTCTCCGCCTGTTCCCTATTCAGATACTTTCTCTTGTAGTCTATGGCTTTATATCTGGAGATACCTGCAATCCAGTTTGTAAAACTGCTTTTCTCGGCTCTGTAAGAATTTATATTTTCCCACACAGCCAGGAAAACGTCATTGATACACTCCTCCTGATAATACTCCAATGAAAACAGATGTTTTTTTATCACTGATTTTACAATGCGTCCATAATTGTCGATCACATATTCTAGAGCCTTTTCGTTCCGGAACTTTAACTGCTCTACAAAGTTGTCTTCATTTATTCTCATAAGCTTTCACCCGATTCTTTTTTCTTTAACGGCCGTTACACTATATACTTCGTATCTGTGTACAGGATTTCTATCCATATATGAAGAAAAAATAAAAAACTTTTTCACATTTCTTTTACTATTTCATCACAGATTCATCACATTTACAATGTATATTAGTATTTGAACAAAGCCAATAAGACTTTTTTCAAAATCTTTTTCTTTTTCATATGCCGGTATTCCCTTATACCGGCTCTCCTTCTTTTTATATTTTTATAAAAGTAGACATGAAAATAAGAGGCCATAATCTATCCCCCCTCAAGATTATGGCTTCTTATTTTTTGTACTTTTTCTCCCGAGCGCAGTGAGCATGCTGTCCAAATAGCTTCCGTAACAAAAAAACAGCTCAAATACAGTAATAACTGAATTTGAACTGTTTCACAGTGAAGCATCGGGGATTCGAACCCCGGACAACTTGATTAAAAGTCAAGTGCTCTACCAACTGAGCTAATGCTCCGTATTCTATTTACAAACTACAAACTTTAGGCAATAAAAATGCCCAGAGCCGGAATCGAACCAGCGACACGAGGATTTTCAGTCCTCTGCTCTACCAACTGAGCTATCTGGGCGTAAAACTTGAGTAGCGGGGACAGGATTTGAACCTGTGACCTTCGGGTTATGAGCCCGACGAGCTTCCAGACTGCTCCACCCCGCGTTATTAATTTTGTAACAACAATAAACTATTGTTGAAAAGCCGATGATCGGACTCGAACCGATAACCTGCTGATTACAAATCAGCTGCTCTGCCAATTGAGCCACATCGGCACAAGCCTTTGGCTTAAAAGATGTATATTCTACATCTTAGTGGATGGAGAAGGATTCGAACCTTCGAAGGCGTCGCCAACAGATTTACAGTCTGCCCCCTTTAGCCACTCGGGCACCCCTCCGTCGCGAGAGAATGAAATTATTACTGAAAGACAGTAAGCTGTCAAGAGTTACAGATAAAAATCCCGCAAAGAGGTATCAGGTCGCCTACCATGATGGTTCAACGTTGATTAACACACTCTTCAATGCCAGTTTTTGACAATCTCTCGCTAATCAGCATATTGCTGATGGCGGTGCAGTTCTTCATTGTTGTGAGCGTTGTGATCCGCGTCATCTTGACTCGGCATCCTCCGGGTTCTTCATTTGCCTGGATTCTGCTCACGGTAGTGTTGCCTTATGTCGGCTTCTTCCTTTATCTGATGCTGGGAGAGCGCCCCATCGGTCGTCTGCGTGCACGGCTTTTACGCCACGCAACACATTACTGGGGCAGGTTGTCTCAGGTCCGAAGCCCTCCGCTAGGCCCTCTGCCCTATCATCTCGTGCGTCACCGCACTTACATCCATTTAGCCTCCAAATTAGCCGGCATGCCGGTCATGGGTGGTTCTGCCGTTAGTCTGAAGGCCTCTGCAGTTGAAACCATCGCAGCTCTTCAAAAAGACTTTCAAAACGCGCGCTACTCCATCGAAATGGAGTTCTATATCTGGGAGGAAGGCGGATCCGTTGACGTCATAATTGACGCTCTTTTTGCTGCCAGACGCCGCGGAGTATCCGTGCGGCTATTGGTTGATGACTTTGGCTCTCGAAACTTTTTGCGCTCGAATGCTCGACGAGACCTTGAAGCTGCTGGCGTTGAGATTGCTTCTGCCATGCCGATGAGGTTGCTTCAGCTCTTCGATCTTCAGCGCGCCGATATACGTCTTCATCGCAAAACAGTTGTCATCGATGGAAGCATCGCCTATACGGGAAGCTTCAACATGATCGAACCTCATAGTTATGCCGAAGCCAAAGTCATCGGATCCTGGATTGATGCCATGGTACGGATTGAGGGGCCTGGCGCAAAAATGCTTGAAGCCGTCTGGAGATTTGACTGGGCGCTTCAGCCTGACGGGACCCCATTAGATTTTGATGGTGACTTTTCACAGATGCGCATTCCATCAATGGGATCTGCCACCCTAGTTGCTGTTCCCTCAGGACCATATCAAAGCGGCGACCGCAACTTACTGCTCATCCTCGAAACGATTAGTCATGCCGAACACAGCCTCTCCATTACTACGCCCTATTTCATTCCGACCGAATCCGTAGTATCTGCGCTCCTCAACGCTGCGCTACGTGGAGTAGACGTCAGGCTCATCGTTCCCATCGAAGCTGACAATGCATTTGTCAATTGGGCAATGCGGCGCTATTTTGACGATCTGCTTCAAGGCGGCATCAGAATCCTGCGCTATCAAGGCGGGCTGCTACATACCAAATCTATTGTTGTTGACGATGAATTCGCCGTCTTTGGCACACTCAACATCGACAATCGGTCACTGCATCTCAACTTTGAGTTGATGATGGTGATTTTTGACGACGAGTTCGTCGCTTCCTTGAAGCAGCTTCACCGCACTTATGAAGCTAAGTGCATCGAGGTTTCACCACAAGAGTGGCGTCAACGCCCGCTTTCAAACCGACTTAAAGAAGGGGCGGCTTACCTCATCTCACCGCTTCTATAAATGGAAAGGCGCCGCAACCGGCGCTTTCCCATTCAGATACCTGTTAAGCGTTGGGCTTCCCGCCGTGAGTCTCTTTTTCGTTGGGCTGCGGCGGATTTTCTTCAATGTCTTCCACATCCTGCATGCGTCGGCGTTGCGGCTGTCCGATTTTTGTTACGAGAACCTCTTCACGTTCATAAACCGTTCCCGACGGCTTCATCCCGCTGCGAAATTGTTCTCGGGCAGTGCGTTGTGCTGCCTCCATAGCCTCGCGGAAACGCCGTTCATCAGAGCTTTCCAACCCAAATTTGCGCTTAATCCAACCCCACAGGATGACCGCGCCAATCAACACAACGGCTGCGAGGAAAATCCCAGCAATCAGCGGCAGGAAAAAAATGA
>ENA-ORUW01000094-ORUW01000094.1-human-gut-metagenome-genome-assembly--contig:-NODE-94-length-101850-cov-84.275387_pt1 | contig 101850 bp, 83 predicted proteins | sample MGYA00242088_ERZ509227 | MGnify/ENA primary metagenome ERZ509227 (study PRJEB26280, sample SAMEA2338816) | human gut metagenome | biome: human gut; feature: human-associated habitat; material: faeces... | reverse complement strand
TCTAAAAAGAGGGTCCCCCACTTTCCAAAGTGTCCACACTTATGGGTACATTATATTTCCCACACGCCCCTCTTCCCCGTCCGCCTTCACATCCCCGTCCACCTTCCCCAAAACATCATATCCTCTTCCCCAACATCTCCGGATTAGAAGCATGCCCCAACGCCTCATGCCTGGTAATCCGTCCCTCCTTTACCAACCGCTGCAGACTCGCATCCATAGAAACCATATCTCCCCCGGCTGAAGAATATATAAGCCCGTCGATCTGATGTACCTTATTCTCACGGATCATATTTTTGATCGCCGGTGTTGTCTTCATGATCTCAAATGCAGGGATCAGCGACTCATTTACATCAGGCACCAGTTGCTGTGACACCACGGCTCGCAGCACGGAGGAGAGCTGTACTGCAATCTGCCGCTGCTGATTCGGGGGGAAGACATCAATGATACGGTCTATGGTGTTGGCTGCTCCCAAGGTATGCAGGGTTGACAGTACCAGGTGGCCTGTCTCGGCGGCTGTCATAGCCACTGCCATAGTTTCATAATCCCTCATTTCCCCTAAAAGGATCACATCAGGACTCTGCCTCAGAGATGCTCTCAGAGCCATAATATAACTTTCCGTATCCGTGTTGATCTCACGCTGGCTCACAATACTTTTCTTATGGCTGTGCAGAAACTCCAGAGGATCTTCCAGTGTGATAATATGCTTTTCCTGTGTCTTGTTTATGGCATCAATGATACATGCCAGCGTGGTGGATTTCCCGCTTCCCGCGGGACCTGTCACAAGTACAAGCCCTTTGTTAAAATTCCCAAGGTCAATAATAGAATCCGAAATTCCCAAATCTGCAGGATTGGGAAGCTGGAAGGTGATGACGCGGATAACTGCAGCCATGGAACCACGCTGTTTATAGGTGCTCACCCGGTAACGGGAAAGTCCCCTTACGGCAAAGGAAAAATCGTCATCTCCTGTCGCCAGGAAATGGGAGATGTCCCTGCTGCCCGCCAACTGGTAGATTTCACGTATCATGGATTCTGACTGTGCGGGCATGATCTTATCTTCTCCCATAGTGACAAGGGAGCCGTTTTTTTTGTACGAGAGGGGCAGACCTGCAACGATAAATAGGTCTGACGCACCAATGTTGGTAGTTTCTGTTAAAAATGTAAGTGCATCCATTGCTGTTTCCTTTCCTGAGTTATGTGTCGCTTCCGTACACAGGCAGGGTTTCTTCCTGCTGCCATGTCTCTGTATTTATGATTTTCCAACTCTTTATCTGATAATAGCTGTCCCCCTCCTTTGGTTCTTTGGGGAGAAAAAGAGCTGCATACAATTCTTGTTTTGTTCCTGCGGGAACATGGAATTCCAGTTCCTGTTCTGAAGTAAATGTGACGGCCTCTGTATCTTCCAGGGCAGATTTTACATGCTGCAGGTATTCCTCTGTGTTCCCATAGAGTATATACTGCTCCTCCAGACACTGGTCAATGGTGAGGAGGATCTCGTTTGCTTTATTTTCCGCCTGATAATAATCCTGAATGTGCTCTGCGTTTTTTTGACTCAGGCGGTAATCTGAGCGGGCGCTGACAAGAGAGAGTACAGCAAAGGTGATCATGCACAGCAGGACAAAGATCAGCAGGATAGAGGATGTGCCCACACCAAGGATTGGTTTTCTGCTTTTTTCCATTTCGCAGGCTCCTTTCATTGAGATGCCCCTGCTTTGCGGGCTATGGGGATTTTTGTGGTGAGACTATAGAGAACATCACCGTCAAGACCGGTAAATTCTATTTGGGCTGTTCTGTTGTATTGGGAGGCTGTCTGCTCTATACATAGATAGTAGGCGGCATCCTTTTCACTGCAGACTTCCCCGTTTTTATCATAGCAAAGGCGGATGATACCATCCTTTTCCACTGCCTCGGGGAGAAGTGCTTTCACTGCTTCATAGGAGCCGTCTGTATGGGCCAGTACCTCGGCGGCGCTGGAGGCATAGTTGGAGCCTAGAGTCAGTTCTCTTGCGGACTGGCTCATGAAATGCGCCTTTACAAAAACCTGGATACATACAGCACTGGCCAGGGAAAAGAATAAGATTGCAAGTATCAGTTCGATCAAAAACAGACTGGACCGTGTATTTTGCCGTTCTCTCACTGGGATCTCCTTTCTGACAGATCATTCACTTTGTACATGGATCAGCAGGGACAGGGAATGTTTTTGTCTGTCCGTGGCTGTGAATCGGAAGAAGCCCCGGGATACTTCCTGGATCGTAAAATCTGTCACTTCCAATATGGATTCACCCTGGGATTTTTTCGGCTCCTTATCTTTTTGGATGAAAAGTTCTTTTAAATATCCCTCATCTTCATAAATATAAGTGGCATATTCCTTATCCTCTATAGTTTCCAACAGGATCAGCGCATCCCTGTCCTGGATCTTTCCAAGGGAAATACTGCCCGACTCATTGTGCTGGCGCACTTTTTCCGCCACATAGGAGAGGGAGGTACGGGTGGTATAATTGGCGTCCATATCGGCCGCTGTGGATTGGTATACATGGGCACCTATGAGCACCACGGCCAAGGCTGAAGCGGCAAATACACAGAGAAGTCCTAGGGTAAAAAGCACATCTATAAAATGATTCTGACGCTGTCTGGGATTCATGGCACCACCTCCCCGTCATTCAGCGGTATGACATCAATGTCAGGCATCAGATTGGAACCAATCACTTCATATGTAACCAGGTATTTATCGTGGTCATAGGTGATGCCGTAATGGTCTTCCAGGTATGTGAGGCTTTCCGGATAACTTCCCTCAACGGCGTAGCAGTGCACAGCACTCCTGATCACAGCCTGTTTTAGGCTTCGCTCCTCTTCCTTCTGTGTGGTGGAGGAGACGGAGGACATGCCATAGAAGAGAAAGCACATCAGGCATAGGAATACAAGGGCGGGCAGAAGCAGTCTGTGAAAAGAATGATTCTTTTCCGTTTGAAATCGGTTCATATGACAGCCCCCTTTATCCGATGCTGGACATGATTCCCATAAGAGGAAGCATGACGGACAAAAGGATCATGCCCACGACTACAGACAGGACAGCGACCAGTGTTGGCTCCAGCTTGGATACAAGTCCGGTTATCTGCTCGTTGACCTCCTCATCATACTGGGCAGCGATCTGCCGCATCACATCGTCCATGGCACCTGTGTGAAATCCGATATGGACCATGCGCGCATACAGCCCGGAGAAAATCCCAGCTTTTGAAAGTGCGTCTGAAAATCCTGCGCCCTCAGAGATCAGGTTTCTGGCGGTTTGGATCTTTTCCTGCATGGCAGGATGGTCCGTCAGGCGGGAAACCATTTCAAGACTCTGGTCTGTATCCAGGCCGCTGCTCAGGGCCAGGGACATACCGCTGGCAAAACGCGCGGCCGCCAGCTTTTCTGAGAGGCCTTTTGTCAAGAAAAAGCGTCCGGCAAAGTTCCTGAGGGATTCCCTTCCCCTGCTGGTACAGGAAAAGTAGAAAAACAGGGCGATAACTACAGCAGCGATCACAATAAACACCAGAGCGTACCGGTTCAGGACCTGTCCAAACCCCATGATGCTTTTGGAGATACCAGTGAGACCGGTTCCAAGCTGTTCAAAGACCTGTTCAAAAATGGGCATGACCTTTGTGATCAGCACCAGCACAACTGCCAACATCATGACGATCATGACAAGAGGATAGGTGACAGCGCTTTTGATATTTTTAGAAATAGCATCCTCCCTCTCATAATGCTCTGCCAGGGATGCCATGACATCATCCAGCCGTCCGGCCTGTTCTCCGATCTCCACCATATTGCACAGGTATTTTGGAAAAACCTGTGCCTCTTCCAGGGAGGACCAAAGACAGCCGGTCTGTTCTATGTGCTCCAGGACTGTTCTGAGTATCTGCTGCCCTTCCTCCTGGGGAGCATCCTCCAGCATAATGGAAAGCCCCTCCGTGGAGGAGATACCGGAGCGGAGAATGAGTGCCATCTGGCTGCAGAAGGTTGAGAGTTCATTGTTGGATAAAGCTTTCATGCGGCTCCTTTCTAACGGGTATACCGTACGGTATAATTGTTTCCGTCACCAATATATTTTAATATCTTTTTGCTGTTCTTATTGCTGGAGGCAAAGGTGGGATCCATACGCTTCCAGCTCTTGCCGTCAAATTCAATGATATTGTCGATCCATCCCACATCTTTGATATACACGCTGATCCATGCGTGGTATACTTTTCCGGAATATCCGATTTCCAGTTTTGTGGGGATATCCTGGGAGCGAAGCATGGCGGTCATCAGGGAGGCATAGTCAAAGCAGATGCCTTCACAGGAGGAAAGGGTCTCATCCAGATCTGGCAGATAACCGGTGGGAACTGTTTTGGCTTTCTCCTCATCATAGGAGATGGTCTCTGTGACATAGTAATAGATATCAGCCACAGCGTCCAGATCCGAGGTGGCTGTCTTTACCTGTTCCTGGGCTGTTTTTACAGCTTTACTCTCAGGGGTGAAATCTACGTATTGATTTGGATACAGATAGGGAATAAAGTCGCTCTCCAGCTTAACGTCAATAGTTTCACTGTAGAGAGCGGCATATTTGTCACCTGTTATATTTTCATATGTGCTTATGGTGTATGAGCCGTCCCCGGAAGTGAGGGGCATGGTCACATAGGGACCGGAGGTGATGAAATATTTGTAATTAATGCCGTCAGGGCCGTCAATCTGAATATTGGCCTTGGCCGCATCTCCTGTATACTGTGCCATAATATAGCCCTGGTCTGTGTGGGAGACGTCGATGACCAGGGGCTCTGCCCCCAGTACGGCGGTTCCTGAGGCCTCGGGCATATGGACCTTTGGCGTGTTGGGGCGTACCGTTTCTTTTTTCTCTGCTTGGGAAGTGCTGGATTTTTTTGTGGAGCCGGACGATGCGCTGGCGGAAGAACAGGAGGCCAGAATCAGTGCGGGACACAGAACAGCTAAAATGCCGCATAGCAGATGGAACATACGGTTGTGAGTCATACTGGACCCTCCTCGTGTCTGCTGCTTCTTACGTTCTGAATTATTGTTTTTATCATATCATTATTTTCTTCATAAAGCAATAAGGGGAAAACTTATGGAATTTGATATTGTAATATGTCAACAAATTCGATAAAATAGAAATAGTTATGCATACCGGGAACCTTTTAGCCTATTGCTGAGAGGAGATATGCTGTAATGAATAAAAAATTGTGTTTTGGACTGCTTCTGCTGTCCGCTCTGACTGTGGTGTCCTGCCAAAAACAGGAGGAAACCTTCCTGCTGTCCGGGGAAAAGACAGAACAGCAGGAACGTACAGAGGATACCGCCGGGTCTGAAGAAAAAGAGGATTTCAAAAAGGAAGATTCTGAAAAGGAACCGGACATTTCTGTGGAGAAGGCGGATGCGCAGCAAATCTGTGTATTTCTGTGCGGTGCTGTAAACCGGCCGGGTGTATATTATTTGAAGGAAGGCGCGCGGCTTTATGAAGGGATTGCGGCTGCGGGAGGCTTTTCCCAGGATGCAGATGAGAACTGGTGGAACCAGGCGGCTGTTATGGCTGACGGAAGCCGGATCCAGATTTACACCAGGGAAGAGACAGAGGCGTTTCGGGAATCCGGGCAGGGACCGGGAAGCGATGCAGGAGCTGCAGCTTCCATAGGAGAAAGCGGCGCGGTGCCGGAAGCGGCTCAATCCGCAGAGAGCCAGGGCCTGGTAAATATCAATACAGCAGGCCAGGAGGAACTGCAGACAGTTCCCGGTATCGGAGAGGTAAAAGCAAAAGCGATCCTCGCCTATCGGGAGGAACACGGGGAGTTTTCATCTGTGGAAGAGATTCAGCAGGTGCCCGGCATCAAAGGTAAGACATACGAGAAAATAAAAAACTATATTTCTGATTGAGATATAGTCCTGTATAACGGGTAAACTTAAGGATGAGGAGATAATTAAATGAGTAAAAGAGTTTTGGTTGTTGATGATGAGAAGTTGATCGTAAAGGGAATCCGTTTCAGTCTGGAGCAGGATAATATGGAAGTGGACTGTGCATATGACGGGGAGGAAGCGCTGGAGAAGGCCAGGGAGAACAGCTATGACATGATCCTGCTGGATATTATGCTTCCCAAGATGACAGGTCTTGAAGTGTGCCAGCAGATCCGTGAATTTTCCCAGGTTCCCATCATTATGCTGACTGCCAAGGGTGAAGACATGGATAAGATCCTGGGGCTGGAATACGGTGCAGATGACTATATCACCAAGCCTTTCAATATACTGGAGGTGAAGGCCCGCATCAAGGCCATCATGCGCCGGACCAAGAAAGATGAGAAACAGGCAGAGCGCTCCGGTTCCATAACAGTGGGAGATCTGCGTCTGGACTGCGAGAGCCGCCGGGTATTTATAAGTGACAGAGAAGTGAATTTGACTGCAAAAGAGTTTGACGTGCTGGAACTTCTGGTTAAGAACCCGAACAAGGTCTACAGCAGGGAGAATCTGCTGAATCTGGTATGGGGATATGAGTATCCGGGAGATGTGCGTACCGTTGATGTGCACATCCGTCGTCTGAGAGAGAAAATAGAAGAGACTCCAAGTGAACCAAAGTATGTACATACCAAATGGGGTGTGGGATATTATTTTCAGGTATAAGGAAAAAGGGAGTCTGTGAAGTTGTTTGGAAAAAAAATAAAACATACATTTTTTAAGAGTCTGCGTTTTCGGATCCTGCTGATCCTCATTGTCATCGGCATTGTTCCCAGCATTATCGTGGAAAATGTCATTGTGAACAGTTATGAGAACCGGGCTGTGGATATCAGGACTGTCAATGTGAAAAACCAGTGTGACATTCTCGGCAACCAGCTCATGAAAGAGGATTATCTGAACCATCCGGAATCTGAGGTCATCAATAACGAGCTTTCCATGCTTTCTGCAATTTATAATGGAAGGATCCTGATCATCAATGAGGATTTCAGGGTCATCAAGGATACGTTTGATATTGATGTGGGAAGATATGTGCTCTCCGAGGAGGTTATCCGCTGTTTTGAAGGGGAGAAGAATACGCCCCACTACGATAAGAAGAACTCTTATATAGAGCTGACAAGCCCTCTGACCGTTCCGGGAAAGAAAAAGGTCAAGGGTGTTATGCTCATCAGTATTTCCACCAGTGAGATCGCGGACAGTATTGATATGCTGGAACAGAGAGGAAATCTTCTTCTCATAGCGATCTGTCTGCTTGTGGTGGTATTCGGCTATTTTCTGGCCGGTATTTTAGTGAAACCGTTTTCCAGGGTCACCAAGTCCATTGAGGATCTGACTGACGGGTATCTGGATGAGGAGATATCAGTTCCCGATTACACAGAGACGGAGCTTATCACCAATGCCTTTAATAAAATGCTGAGCCGTATGAAAGTCCTGGATGAATCCAGGCAGGAGTTTGTATCCAACGTGTCCCATGAGCTGAAGACGCCCATGACATCCATGAAGGTTCTGGCAGATTCCCTGGTGGGCCAGGAGAACGTGCCTGTTGAATTGTATCAGGAGTTTATGCAGGATATCGCTGTGGAGATAGACCGGGAGAACAAGATCATTACGGATCTCCTCTCCCTGGTGAAGATGGATAAAAAGGCATCGGATCTGAATATTACAGAGGTCAACATCAATCATCTTTTGGAGAATATCCTGAAGCGGTTAAAGCCCATCGCAGAGGCAAAGCAGGTGGAACTTATCCTGGAGAGCTACCGGCCCGTAGTGGCGGAGGTGGACGAGGTAAAACTGAGCCTGGCACTGTCCAACTTGGTGGAAAACGGAATCAAATACAACACAGAGGACGGATGGGTGCGTGTGACTCTGAATGCGGACCACAAATATTTTTATGTCTCTGTTGCTGACTCAGGGATCGGAATTCCGGAGGAGAGTATTGACAGGATCTTCGAGAGATTTTATCGGGTGGACAAATCCCATTCCAGAGAGATCGGCGGTACCGGTCTGGGTCTTGCCATCACCAGGAATGCCATTGTCATGCACAGGGGCGCCATAAAAGTAAAAAGTGAAGAACATAAAGGAACCACCTTCTCTGTGAGAATTCCTTTGACTTATATCGCTTAAAAGGAGGTGGCAGTGTTGAAGAAAATAGGACTTATGGGAATTCTCCTGCTGGTAGTGTGCGCTCTTGCAGGCTGTGGGAAGCAGGAGGAACAGGACAATACAGAGAAAGCAGAATACAGAATGTATTATCTCTCTCCCACAGAGGAAGCTCTGGTAGAAGATGATTACGTACCCGAAGAACGGGTAACTGCCAGTATGGTAAGCGAGATGGCAAAAAAACTGACAGAGCCTGTGGACAGTGACGATTATGTGAAACTGCTTCCCGATGATGTGAAGATCCTGGAATATGAGTTTGACGGACGTGGTGTTGTGCTGAACTTTAACGACGCCTACGCTAAAATGAAAAATACAAGAGAGATCCTTGTCCGGGCAGGGATCGTAAAATCTTTTACCCAGATCCCGGGAGTTATCAATGTTACCTTCCTGATGGGCGGAGAGCCGTTAACGGATTCAAACGGCAATCCATACGGCAAGATGGACAAAGAGACCTTTGTGGAAAATGAGGGTGAGAACCCCAATTCCTATGTCTATGCGGATGTGAACCTGTATTTTGCCAACGAGGCAGGGGATAAACTGGTAAAGGTGACCAACGGCGGCGGATACTACAGTATCAATGTACCTCTTGAGAAAAAGATCGTGGAGCTGCTGATAAAAGGTCCTCCCGGTGATTCTGATGCCAAGCCGACCATAGCAAAGGACACCAAGATCTTAGGCGTGTCCATTGTGGAAGGTGTATGCTATGTGAATCTGGACAAGACATTTATGAACCAGAGTATGAATGTGCAGCAGGAACTGCCTGTTTATTCCATTGTCAATTCCCTGATGGATGCATGTAAGATCCATGGCGTGCAGATATCTGTGGAGGGTGAGACGAAAGTGACCTTCCGGGAGAGCATGAGTCTGGATAAGCTTTATAAGGCGGATTATAGCTTAGTGGAGGATGCGTCAGATGAGTAAACGGCCCTTATGTGCCTTTGCCCTGTTGTTTATGGCGGTTATCTGGTGTCTGAACCTGGCGGGAGTTTCCTTTTTGGGAAATGCTCCCCCGGTTCTGCCGGAGGGCTGCAGCCCTGACGGAGCCGTTCTTGAAGGCAGGGTTTATGAGACAAAAAGTAATTCTTTTTATACAAATCTATATATCAGACAAGTAAAAATTCTTAGTTATCCTAAAAAATATTCCATAGAGCAGGTAAAAGTAAATATTAAAAATGATCTGGCAGAGGCCGCAGTCAGTCCGGGCATGAAAGTGCGTCTTACAGGCAGTCTGCAGCAGATACCACTGCCGTCTGATCCGGGTCAGTTCAATGAGCGCAGTTATTATTACGCCAGGAAGATCAAATGGTATCTGGAGGGCAGAAGCCTTGAAGTGATCCAGGCAGCTCCCCGGTCTTATGACGCCATGCGCTGTAAAGCAAAGAGCTTTCTGAAAGAAAAAATACTGCGTATGGCTCCCGGGCGTACCGGGGGGATTTTCTGCGCCATGCTGTTGGGAGAAAAGCAGGAGATCGGCCAAAAGAACCAGATGCTTTTGAAACTGGATGGTGTCCTCCATATTGCCGCTATCAGTGGAACTCATCTTTCTTTCCTGGGCTGGGGACTGTACCGTCTGCTGCGCAAACTGCGTTTACCCGTTGCCTGGGCCGGGGGAATCTCTGTTTTTCTAATGATACAGTACGGGATATTTACAGGCAGCAGTGCCTCCGCCATGCGCGCTGTGATCATGTTCTCCCTGGCAGTAGGGGCAATAGCGGTGGGAAGAACATACGATCTGCTTTCTGCTCTGTCCCTATCGGCGGTACTTCTGCTTCTGGAAAGTCCGGGATATCTGTATGACAGCGGTTTTTTGCTGTCGTTTGGGGCTGTCTTGGGCCTGGCCGTGGTATATCCGGCTTTTGCGGAAAAGAAGGAAAAAAGAAAGCTGCTCCTGGGACTTAAAACAGGATTTGCCCTGCAGCTTGCCACAATACCCATACAGATGTATTTCTTTTATGAACTACCTGTTTTCGGGATTTTGATAAACCTGTTGGTACTTCCCACTGTGGGGATCGTACTCGCGTCGGGAGTATTTGGATGTGCTTTCGGTCTGGCTCTGCCGTTTTTGGGAAAGCTTTTTATGCTGCCCGGGGCATTCCTGCTGGAGCTGTATCTTAGCATCGGACAGGTGCTGAAGCAGATTCCCTTTGCATCTGTGATCACCGGAAGGCCGGATATATGGAAAATTGCGGCGTATTATATTTTATTGGCAGTGTGGGTCGGATACCGGAGGCAGGAAGGGAGGAATGGGCATATTCTGCGTCGGTATTTTCCCTTGGTTCTGGGGATTTTGCTGCTGTTTGTAAGGATTCCTGATAAAAAACTCAGGATCACTTTTTTAGATGTGGGGCAGGGAGATTGTTCTGTCATCATGTGGAATAGAGAGACGTATATTATTGACGGAGGCAGCAGCAGTGTGTCCGGGGTAGGAACTTACAGGATACTGCCGTTTTTAAAATGTATGGGCATACGAAAGGTAGATGGCATTTTCCTCTCTCATATGGATGATGACCATGTCAATGGTATTGCGGAACTGTTGGAGGCTGTCGGCAGCAGGGAGACATCTCTTGGGGTAAAAAGGATTTTTCTGTCAGAGTGCGGAGATAAACAGGAAAAACAGGAAGAACTGAAAAAGGCGGGAGAAAAAGCCGGCTGTGAAATATTATATCTGTACGGCGGGGATAGGATCAGGAGTGGAGAGGCAGAACTGCACTGCCTTTATCCCTATGAGGAGACGGAAGGGGACAGTAACGAAGCCTCTCAGGTTTTAAGACTCACCTGCCGGGATTTCAGCGTGATATTTACCGGTGATCTGGAAGGGAGAGGAGAAACGGCTGTCACCGAGATCCTGGAGCGAGAGCAGATGGGAACACAGGTTTTAAAGGTGGCACATCACGGCTCAAAAAATTCCACATCCATCCGTTTTCTGGAGGCGGTTAATTCTGAGGTGGGAATCATTTCCTGCGGGGAAGGCAACCGCTACGGCCATCCCCACAAAGAGCTGTTGGAAAGACTGGCAAAGGAAAAGGTGGAGGTGTTTCAGACAAAGGATTCAGGAGCGGTGTTCCTTGTCACGGACGGAAAAAGAACAGAAGTGTCTTTTCAGCAGAAAAAATACATGGTAAACTAAGTGTAACTGTTCAGATCCCATCGGTCTTTGCTTAGACCGGCGGCTGTGAAGAACAAGAAAAAGGAGCAACTGAAATGAAAAGTTTACAGGAAGACATAAAAAACCGGGATTTCAAGAAGGTCTATCTTCTCTTCGGGGAGGAGGCCTATCTGAAACAGCAGTATAAACATAGAATAAAGGCAGCGCTTCTGCCGGAAGATGACAGCATGAACTTCTCTATGTTCGAGGGAAAGAAGACCGAGCCGAAAAGTGTGATCGATCTGGCAGAGACCATGCCCTTTTTCGCAGAGAAGAGAGTCATCATGCTGGAGGATACAGGATTTTTCAAAAACCAGTGTACTGATTTGCCGGAGTATATGGCGGAACTTCCGGACTATCTCTGCATGGTCTTTGTGGAAAATGAAGTGGACAAGCGCAGCCGGATGTTCAAGGCTGTGAAGAAATACGGAAGAGTTGTGGAATTTGCAAAACAGGACTCCCAGACCCTGATCCGCTGGGTGCTGAGCATGATGAAGCGGGAAGGAAAGAAGATCACCCAGGGGGACATGGAACTGTTTCTGACCAAGACAGGAACGGATATGGGCAACATAGAAAAGGAACTGGAAAAGCTTCTCTGTTATACCATGGGCAGAGATGTGATCACTTCTGAAGATATTGAGGCCGTATGTACAACTCAGATCACCAACCATATTTTTGACATGATAAAAGCAGTGACAGAGAAAAAGCAGAAGCGGGCATTAGATCTGTATTATGATCTGCTCTCTTTAAAGGAGCCGCCCATGAGGATCCTTTTCCTGCTTGCCCGCCAGTTTAATCTGATCATGCAGGTAAAGGAGCTTTCCGGGGAAGGATATGACCAGTCTGCCATTGCCAAGAGAACAGGCCTTCAGCCTTTTGTGGTCAGAAATTATGCCGGATATGCCCACAGGTACAGTACAGAGGAACTGCGCTCAGCGGTTGAGGAATGTGTGCAGACAGAGGCAAAGGTAAAGACAGGATATATGAACGACGTGATGAGCGTGGAACTTCTGCTGGTGAAATTCAGCAGTTAATTTAAAACCCTCCGGCAGACTGTCCGGAGGGATTCCTTATGTAATAAAAAAATCCCGGCTGATGACGGGCAGCCGGGATCTTATCAATTCTGTCTATATGATTAAAGTGCGTTTACAGCTTTGGATAATCTGGAAACTTTTCTTGCTGCGTTGTTTTTGTGGTAAACACCTTTGGATGCAGCTTTGTCGATGGTGGAGATAGCATTCTGCAGTGCTGCTGCTGCTGCCTCTTTATCTTTTGCTGTAACTGCTGCTTCTACCTTTTTGATAGAAGTTTTTACTGCTGATTTGATAGATTTATTTCTGTCAGCCTTTGTTTTGTTTACTAAAATTCTTTTTTTTGCGGATTTAATATTTGCCAAACCGTACACCTCCAAAATTGTTTTCAATAATTTTTTATTTGTCTAACTGTTCAGTGCCCTCACAAATATGAAAAAGTTTTACCCGGCTTCTGAATAGTTACATATTAGTTACAATAGAAAGCCTGCGAACACTGCTTCCTACCGTTTGTTATGGTTTTGTACCGGTTAGACACGGACACGCCGGTACCACATGCTTTTTTATTCTAGTTGATTTAAAAGTAAATGTCAATACATAAAATCCCCCAAAATGCAAAAAATAGCCATAAATGTTACTGTTCACAGTTCTGTCTGAGCAAAACTGCAGACAGCAACGGATAAATACCCCGGAAAGGAAAGATGAATATGGCTTTAGGAAGAATACGCACAGACCTGGCATTGGAGACAAAAGAAAAGTTTGAGGAGGATAATGTAGAAATCCGAGGTGTGATCATCGAGGAGGACTACAATGAAGAAAAAGACATCCGCACCACAACTGTGAAGATCGAGACAGAAAACGGAGCAAAGGCCATGGGACGTCCTCAGGGTGTTTATATTACGCTGGAGGCGCCCAATATGTCTGTGCCGGACGAGGATTATCACAGAGAGATATCAAAAGAGCTGGCAAAGCATATCAGGAAGCTGGTGCCCGTGGAAAAAGAGCTGACTGCGCTGGTGGTAGGCCTTGGAAACCGTGATGTGACCCCGGATGCCCTGGGACCTGACGTAGTGTCAAATCTGCGCATCACCCGGCATGTGATACAGGAGTATGGGGTGCAGAGTATGGGAAAGGAATACGCCAACAGTATCAGCGGCCTGGTGCCCGGTGTTATGGCCCAGACCGGCATGGAGACCCTGGAGATCATCCGCGGAGTGGTGGATGAGACAAAGCCGGATGTGGTGTTTGCCGTAGATGCCTTGGCTGCGCGCAGTACAAAACGTCTGAACCGGACGATACAAATCACAGACACAGGCATCAATCCCGGCTCCGGTGTGGGAAACCACAGAAACGGGCTGAGTGAGGAAACCCTGGGAGTGAAGGTGATCGGCATTGGTGTGCCCACAGTGGTGGATGCCGCCACGATCGTGCAGGATTCCATGGCACACCTGCTGGATACCCTGGAAGAATCAGAGAAAAAAGAATTTCTGGAAGAAATGATCTCGCCTTCCCTGCACAGTATGTTTGTGACTCCAAAGGATGTGGATGAGACCGTAAAACGACTGTCGTATACTATTTCCGAGGGATTGAACATGGCATTTGAGCAGGCGTGAGTCTCTGCTTTTTTCACCCCATACGCATAATTTATGTAAGTTGTCTCATATATAGATATGAGGTGATAGGGTGAAGAAGATGGATGATGGAAAGCTTCTGCGGATTGTGTTGTGGCTGCTCTTATGTGCTGTTGGAGCATATATTCTCATAAAAGGAATGTCGTTAGATAAAAAAACATTGGTGAACATGTGCAGGGATGCCCAGGAGAAAGCCATAGAGGCATACCTGCCGGGAATCCTGGAGACGGAGGGGATGCAGACTCAGACACCTGTGGAGTGGCTTCGCAGCAAGGTGGAGGAGCAGCTTCCGTTTCTGGGTACCATCCAGGCAAAAGAGCTGGAAGAGACAGAGAAGGACCAGGAGACGGATAAGAAGATCATGGAGGAGAATTCCGATTTTCTTGAGGCAAAGCTTCTGGAGGAGAACCAGGAGGCAGGCCCTGTGGGTTCCGGTGAAGAAAATACAGGGGGCGTGGATGCCCAGAGTGAGAACCAGGAAAGTGCAGGGAATACTGAGAGCGGGAGCCAGCAGGAGGCCGGGACAGGCGGGGAGAATACACAGACGGCAGACGCGGGAGAGGGAGGGCAGCAGGAAGCCTCTGCCGCTAATGCCATAGTGAATCCCATTTCACTTGATATGTTTCAGGATTTTGACTATGTTATAAGCAACTTTTATACGATCGACAAGACGACCAGTATCAACAGCGACCAGCTCAATGCACCGGCGCTTGTGTCGGAGGACTTGAAGATGACAACAGGCAGTGACCAGCCGCAGATCCTGGTATATCACAGCCATTCCCAGGAGGAATTCATTGATTCTGATCCGGGTAACCCCAGCACCAGCATTGTGGGGGTAGGGGAATATCTGGTGACGCTTTTAAGAGATACATACGGCTACAATGTGCTCCATGTGACGGATACTTTTGATATTGTGGACGGAAAACTGGACAGAAACAAAGCCTACAATTATGCTCAGGACAAAATCAGTCAGGTGCTGGAGGAGAATCCCAGTGTAGAGGTGGTCATTGATCTGCATAGAGACGGAGTGCCGGATGACAAACACCTGGTCACGGATGTGAACGGAAAGCCGACAGCCAAAATCATGTTTTTTAACGGTTTAAGCCGCACCAACCAGAACGGGGATATAGAATACCTGCCGAACCCTTATATACAGGATAACCTGGCGTTCTCCCTGCAGCTTGCTCTTCAGGCAAAACAGTATTATCCTGACTGGCTGCGCACCATTTATCTGAGAGGATACCGTTATAACCTGCATCTTCGGCCAAAAGCTCTTCTGGTGGAATGCGGTGCCCAGACCAACACAGTGGAGGAGGAGATGAATGCCATGGAACCCTTGGCGGATGTGTTAAATAAAGTATTGAAAGAATAAATGTCCTGGTGTCCAAACAGCCAAGAAATGCTTGATTCCTCCCGAACCTTCGTGCTATACTAACATGGGCTTGCTGTAAAATGCAGGAAGCCCATTTAAAGTGTAAGAAAGTAACAGAATCTGTGATGATTTGACAGATCTGCGCAATTACCGGACAGTTACTATTATTTTGAGAAGAGATAGAGAAGACAATAGGAGGAATCAAGCAGTGGCAGGAGTTGACCAGAGTAAAATCCGTAATTTTTGTATCATCGCACATATAGACCATGGGAAATCCACCCTGGCAGACCGGATCATTGAAAAAACAGGACTTTTGACTGAGAGGGAAATGCAGTCCCAGGTTCTGGACAATATGGACCTGGAGAGGGAGAGAGGTATAACTATTAAGTCCCAGGCAGTCCGCATTGTCTATCAGGCAAAGGATGGGGAGGAATATATTTTCAATCTCATTGACACACCAGGCCATGTGGACTTCAATTATGAGGTGTCCAGAAGTCTGGCAGCCTGTGACGGTGCCATTTTAGTGGTGGATGCCGCTCAGGGGATCGAGGCACAGACCCTGGCCAATGTCTATCTGGCATTGGATCATGACCTGGATGTATTTCCGGTCATTAATAAAATTGACCTTCCCAGTGCGGAACCGGAAAGAGTAAAAAATGAAATTGAGGACGTTATCGGCATAGAAGCCCAGGATGCGCCTCTGATCTCAGCCAAGATGGGATTGAATATCGAGGAGGTTCTGGAAAAGATCGTGGAGAAGATCCCGGCTCCACAGGGAGACGCCCGGGCATCTCTTCAGGCTCTTATCTTTGATTCTGTCTATGATTCCTATAAAGGTGTCATTGTGTTCTGCCGGATCAAAGAGGGAACCGTGAGAAAGGGAACCAAGATCCGCATGATGGCAACCGGTGCTGTGGAGGAAGTGGTGGAAGTAGGGTATTTCGGAGCGGGACAGTTTATTCCCTGCGACGAGCTGTCTGCCGGTATGGTAGGCTATATCACCGCGAGTATCAAGAATGTAAAAGACACCAGGGTGGGTGATACCATAACGGACGATGACGATCCGTGTGTAGAACCTCTTCCGGGCTACAAGAAGGTCAATCCCATGGTGTACTGTGGTGTTTACCCCGCGGATGGTTCAAAATACCAGGATCTGAGAGACGCTTTGGACAAGCTTCAGTTAAATGACGCGTCCCTGCAGTTTGAGCCGGAGACATCTGTTGCGCTGGGCTTTGGCTTCCGCTGCGGTTTTCTGGGACTTCTTCATCTGGAGATCATTCAGGAGCGCTTGGAGAGAGAGTACAACCTGGATCTGGTCACAACTGCTCCGGGCGTTGTGTACAAGGTGCACAAGACCAACGGTGAGATGATGGATCTGACCAATCCTTCCAATCTGCCGGATCCATCCGAGATTGAATATATGGAAGAGCCTATGGTGAAGGCGGAGATCATGGTGACCACAGACTTTATTGGTCCGATCATGGATCTCTGTCAGGAGCGCCGCGGGCAGTATCAGGGAATGGAATATATGGAAACCACACGTGCCCTTTTAAAATATCATCTGCCGCTGAATGAGATCATATATGATTTTTTTGATGCCCTGAAATCACGTTCCAGAGGATACGCATCCTTTGACTACGAGATGCTGGGCTATGAGCGCAGTGACCTTGTGAAGCTGGATATTCTGGTGAACAAAGAGGAGGTAGATGCTCTGTCCTTTATTGTGTTTGCCGGCTCTGCCTATGAGCGCGGCAGGAAGATGTGCGAGAAGCTGAAGGAAGAGATTCCCCGGCAGCTTTTTGAAATCCCCATTCAGGCGGCTGTGGGCAGTAAGATCATTGCCCGTGAGACCGTGAAGGCCATGAGAAAAGATGTGCTGGCAAAATGTTACGGCGGCGATATTTCCCGAAAGAGAAAACTTCTGGAAAAACAGAAGGAAGGAAAGAAGCGTATGCGCCAGGTGGGAAATGTAGAGATTCCTCAGAAGGCATTTATGAGTGTTCTGAAGCTGGACGATAAATAGGATTTTTAGAATTACAGGAGAAGAAAAATGAAAAAAGATTTGGGGCTGTATCTTCACATTCCTTTCTGCATACAGAAATGCGGATACTGTGACTTTCTATCCGCGCCGGCAGGCAGGGAAGAGAGGGAGGCATATGTGCAGGCTTTGGAAAAAGAAATCCGAAGCTACGGGGATTTTGCCGGGGGCTATAGGGTATCCACTGTTTTTGTGGGAGGGGGCACGCCCTCCTGTCTGGAGGCATCTCAGACTGAGAGAATCTTTGAAGTAGTAAAGGATACCTTTGAAATAGAGAGGATGCCGGAGATCTCCATGGAGATGAATCCCGGCACTGTGACGAAAGAGAAGCTGCAGGCGTACAAAAACTGCGGCATCAACCGTCTGAGCATTGGTCTGCAGTCTGTCAGGGACAGCAATTTAAGACTCCTCGGAAGGATCCACACCTATGAGGAGTTTCTGGAAAGCTTTCGTCTGGCGAGAGAGGCCGGGTTTCAAAACATCAATGTGGATTTGATCTCCTCTCTGCCGGGACAGACAGAGGAGTCCTGGAGAGAAGAGCTTAAAACGATAGCAGAGCTTTCCCCGGAACATATATCCGTCTATCAGCTTATTCTGGAAGAAGGCACTACGTTTTATGAGAAGTATGCCGCACATCCGGAGCTTCTGCCTGACGAGGAGACCAGCAGGGCTATTTACCAGGCAACAGAGGAAGTGCTTGGACAATACGGATTCCACCAGTATGAGATTTCCAATTACGCAAAAGAGGGCAGAGAATGCCGGCATAATTTGAAATACTGGGAAAGGGACGACTATCTGGGACTTGGCCTGGGCGCGGCTTCCATGGTGAGAAACATCCGTATGAATAATACGGGTGATATGAAAACTTATCTGGAAAAATGCGGGGAACCGAAAACCATGCGCACAGATGTGCAGTTTTTGGAGGAACCCCGGCAAATAGAAGAATTTATGTTCCTAGGGCTTCGCAAGACAAGGGGAATATCCAAAAAAGAATTCCGCCGTGTCTTTGGCAGGGATATTGAACTGGTATATGAAAAGGCACTGAAAAAACTATTTTCAAGCGGAATGCTTCTGGAGAAAAAGGACAGGCTGTATCTGTCAAAAGAAGGCGTGCTTCTCAGCAATGCGGTCCTTTCTGAGTTCCTTTTTGACAGTTTGGATGAACCTGAAAATTTATGAACACAGGTTATAGAAATTTAATAAAGTTTTACAGTTTATCTCTGGAAAATTAACATAGAATGTGTCAGAATAAAAGAAGGTAATATATGTTAAAACGGCAGGGGTTTCCAGCCGTTTTGTATGACAGTCTGGGAGGGTATAATGAATATTTTATTTTTTCTCACTCCGAAGAGTGATGTGGCCTATATCTATGACAGCTATAGTTTAAGGCAGGTCTTGGAAAAGATGGAATATCACCGGTATTCATGCATTCCGATTATCGGGGAGAACGGAAAATATGTGGGGACAATTACTGAAGGAGACTTACTTTGGGGACTGAAAAACCGCGGCGACCTGAATTTAAAAGCTGCGGAGGAGATTCCGATCACATCATTCAAGCGCCGGGCCAACTATACGCCGGTCCGTGTGGATTCCGACATGGAAGATTTGTTGGACAAGGCTATGCGACAGAATTTTGTACCGGTTATTGACGACCAGAAGAATTTTATAGGTATTGTCACAAGAAGGGACATAATGCAGTATATTTGTTCCGAGCGTCAGAATAAAAATAAAAAAGAATGCAAAACATATGTACAGCATGCGACTGTATGATGAAAAAAGGAAAAAGGCTTGCCGCGGGTTGCGGGGGCCTTTTTTGCACTGGAATTGGGGTGGGGGATGGTAACGGACGGAAGTGAATGGGAGAGGGCCGGAGGACGGAGATCCCTGTGAGCGAAGCGTTCCGCTGCGACGGAGCCAGAGTGTATATGAAAATTCATTCCGGCAAGCTGCACGTCCCATTTTGCGGGAGATTTGTCCCCAATTCGGTCAGCGTAGCCCGCTACGATTCCCTCATCGGGGAGAAATCTCTCACAAAGTGTGACGCACAGCTTGCCGAAAGCAATTTTCATATACACTCTACCTGCTCCCAGTTACTAAATTCATCGGCAATGGCCTCTTCATTAAGTAACTGGGGCAGGTGGATCTCCGCGGCACTCCACGAAACATCGCTCACAGGAATCTCCGTCCTCCGGCCCTCTCCCATCCTCTTCCTGGATTTCCCTATTCCGCGGGGGTGTTTTTATTTGTAGTGTGCAGGTATACTGGCCACAATAAGCATTGAACAGCAGGCACAAGAAAAAACCTATTGCTTAAGCCAATGTAATATAGCGTTTCTACGAAAATCACTAAGATTACCAAGAAGCAGCGTCTTTGCATTTTTTGACTGCCGGCAGAGAAAACCAGGGATGTTGGGGGAGAGTGCGGGCCTCCTCTGGCAGACATTGCGGTAGAGAGCCTGAAAATCCAGCACTTACGGAGACTTGGCGCGAAGCCTTTGCTGAGCGGCTTAGTCGAAGTTAGTGCTTAGTTGAAGGGGAACGAAGCTGGCTGCCAGAGGAGGCCCGCACTCTCCCCCAGCATCCCGTCCCTATTGCCATTAGCCCCCAACATGCAGCACCCATTTTCCAACATTTCCTGAAAATCTCTCTGAACATACGTTTGCAAATACACATAGCCTGTGATATAATGGCAGGTAGCATAAAAACAAACATACATTCCCCGAAACCCGTATATTCGGTTTGTCGCAGGGCAGAAGTTATGCTGTGTTTCGGAATGAGAATCTTATAAAAACTGTTGTACGGATCACGAATAAGGAGATAAAAATGGCAGTAAGAAATCACGACAACCAATTTATTAAAATACGCGGTGCGAATGAGAATAATCTGAAGAATCTGGATGTGGATATCCCCCGTAATGAGCTTGTAGTCCTCACAGGCCTGAGCGGTTCAGGAAAGAGTTCTCTGGCGTTTGATACCATATATGCGGAAGGGCAGAGGAGATATATGGAATCCCTGTCATCCTACGCAAGGCAGTTCCTGGGACAGATGGAGAAACCGGATGTGGAGAGTATTGAAGGTCTTTCTCCGGCTATCTCCATAGACCAGAAATCAACCAACAGGAACCCCCGTTCCACAGTCGGCACTGTGACGGAGATTTATGATTATTTTAGGCTTCTCTATGCCAGGATTGGTATCCCTCACTGTCCAAAATGCGGAAAAGAGATAAAAAAGCAGACTGTTGACCAGATGGTGGACCACATTATGAGCCTGCCGGAACGGACAAAGCTCCAGCTCCTGGCTCCTGTGGTAAGAGGACGGAAGGGGACGCACGCAAAGCTTCTGGAACAGGCAAAGCGCAGCGGTTACGTGAGAGTGCAGATTGATGGCAGTCTCTATGAGCTGAGTGAAGAGATAAAACTGGATAAGAATATCAAGCACAATATAGAAATTGTTGTTGACCGTCTTGTGGTAAAAGAGGGGATTGAAAAACGTCTGACAGATTCCATTGAGAATGTTCTGAATCTGGCTGACGGTCTTCTTATTGTGGATACAATGGACGGTAGTCAGTTAAATTTCAGCCAGAGCTTTTCCTGTCCTGACTGCGGTGTGAGCATTGATGAGATCGAACCTCGAAGCTTTTCCTTCAACAATCCTTTCGGTGCCTGTCCTGCCTGCTTTGGCCTGGGATATAAAATGGAGTTTGATGTGGACCTGATGATACCGGACCGGAGTCTGAGCATTGCCCAGGGGGCCATTGTGGTGCTGGGCTGGCAGTCCTGTACAGATAAAGGAAGTTTTACGAGAGCGATTCTGGATGCTCTTGCAGAGGAATACCACTTCAGCCTGGAAACACCGTTTGAAGAATATTCGGACAAGATCAAAGATGTGATCATCAATGGAACCCATGGCAAAGAGATCAAGGTCCATTATAAGGGCCAGCGCGGAGAAGGTATATACGATGTGGCATTTGAGGGACTAGTAAAAAATGTGGAGCGCCGCTACAGAGAGACAGGTTCAGAGTCCAGCAAACAGGAATATGAATCTTTTATGCGCATTACGCCCTGCCCCACCTGTAAAGGCCAGCGTCTGAAAAAAGAAGCCCTGGCAGTCACTGTAGGGGACAAAAATATACATGAGGTCACATCCATGTCCATCCGCAAGCTGCAGGTGTTTCTCAATGATTTAGTGCTTACACCTACCCAGCAGATGATCGGTGAGCAGGTTCTGAAAGAAATCCGTGCAAGGGTGGGATTCCTTATGAATGTGGGGCTGGAGTATCTGACGCTGTCACGTGCAACAGGAACCCTTTCAGGCGGTGAAGCGCAGAGAATCCGTCTGGCAACTCAGATCGGTTCAGGCCTTGTGGGTGTGGCTTATATATTGGATGAACCTAGTATTGGCCTGCATCAGCGGGACAACGATAAGCTGCTTGCCACACTGAAACACCTCAGAGATCTGGGCAACACCCTGATCGTAGTGGAGCACGATGAGGATACCATGCGGGAAGCGGACTGTATTGTAGATATCGGCCCGGGAGCAGGGGAGCACGGAGGACAGTTAGTAGCTATCGGTACCGCAGAAGATCTGATGAAGAATAAAAATTCCATCACAGGCCAGTATTTAAGTGGTGCCCTGAAGATTCCGGTACCAGAGGAGAGAAGAAAGCCCACCGGTTTTCTGACCATCCGGGGAGCCGCGGAAAACAACCTGAAAAATATAGATGTGAAGATTCCTTTAGGCATCATGACCTGTGTGACCGGTGTTTCCGGTTCCGGCAAGAGTTCTCTGATCAATGAGATCCTGTACAAAAGTCTGGCAAGGAAACTAAACCGGGCCAGAGTCATACCGGGAAAGCATAAAGGCATCGAAGGAGTGGAGCAGCTTGACAAAGTCATCGACATTGACCAGTCGCCGATCGGCAGAACACCCCGCTCCAATCCGGCAACATACACAGGCGTCTTTGACCAGATCAGGGACCTTTTTGCAACCACCGCGGATGCCAAGGCCAGAGGCTATAAAAAAGGCAGATTCAGCTTCAATGTAAAAGGCGGAAGATGTGAGGCCTGCAGCGGTGATGGTATTCTTAAGATCGAGATGCACTTCCTCCCTGATGTGTACGTTCCCTGTGAAGTCTGCCAGGGAAAGCGCTACAATAGAGAGACCCTGGAAGTGAAATATAAAGGAAAGAGCATATACGATGTGCTGAACATGACGGTGGAGGAGGCACTGACCTTCTTTGAACACCTTCCGTCCATCAAGCGGAAGATCCAGACATTGTATGATGTGGGACTTTCCTATATCCGTCTGGGACAGCCCTCCACAGAGCTGTCAGGCGGTGAGGCACAGCGAATCAAGCTGGCAACTGAGCTTAGTAAGAGGAGTACGGGAAAGACCATCTACATTCTGGATGAGCCTACTACCGGTCTGCATTTTGCAGATGTGCACAAGCTCATTGAGATCCTCCGCCGTTTGGCAGAAGGCGGGAACACGGTGGTGGTTATTGAACACAACCTGGATGTGATAAAAACTGCGGATCATATCATTGATATCGGCCCGGAAGGCGGCGATAAAGGGGGAACCGTGATAGCTTCCGGTACCCCGGAGGACGTGGCGGCGAATCCTGTCTCCTATACAGGTCGTTATGTGTCAAAATATTTGAATTGATTGCCCCTTTTCATTTGGGGACAAGTTGGGTATAATGAAGAATATCAGTGGCCCGGGACGATCATCCCGGGCAGCAAACTGATATCCAAATATAGAAAGGGGTATTCTATGGCAGCGACAGATATTGGAATCGACTTAGGAACGGCCAGTATACTGGTTTACGCAAAAGGAAAAGGCATTGTACTGAAGGAACCATCCGTAGTTGCATACGATAAAGATAATAATAAAATAAGGGCAGTAGGAGAAGAGGCAAGGCAGATGATAGGCAGAACGCCGGGTAATATTGTGGCAGTCCGCCCTCTGCGCCAGGGAGTCATCTCAGATTATGAGGTGACAGAGAAGATGCTGAAGTATTTCATCTCAAAAGCCATGGGAAAGAAAGCTTTCCGTAAACCCCGCATCAGCATCTGCGTACCCAGCGGTGTGACAGAGGTGGAGAAGAAAGCAGTTGAGGAAGCCACGTACCAGGCAGGTGCCAGGGAAGTTAATATCATCGAGGAACCGATTGCGGCGGCCATCGGGGCTGGGATTGATATCACAAGACCCTTTGGAAATATGATCGTGGACATTGGAGGCGGTACCACCGATGTGGCAGTGATCTCACTTGGAGGAACGGTTGTCTCTACTTCTATTAAAGTGGCAGGTGATAATTTCGACGAGGCGATCATGCGCTATGTGAGAAAAAAACATAACCTCATGATCGGTGAGCGCTCCGCAGAGGACGCAAAAATACAGATAGGAACCGTCTATCCTCATCCACAGCCGAAAACCATGGATGTGAAAGGCCGTGACACCATCACCGGACTTCCCAAAAGTATTACTTTGACTTCAGAGGAGATCAGGGAAGCATTAAAAGACGCAACCGTGCAGATCATGGAGACTATACATGGAATACTGGAGAAGACCCCTCCGGAGCTGGCGGCTGATGTGGCTGACAGGGGCATTGTCCTCACAGGCGGCGGCGCACTGTTGGGCGGTCTGGAGACACTGATCGAGGAAGAGACAGGCATCAATACTGTAGTAGCGGAAGAGCCTGCTATGGCTGTAGCTATCGGCACAGGCCAGTACATGGAGCTTATGAGCAAGATTAACGGGAAATAAAACAAAAGAGGTAAGTTATGGAAGAAACCATAGAAGGATATGTGGACCATATTATCTTCCGGAATGAGGACAATGGGTACACGGTTATGGTTGTGATCGCTGAGGAGGAAGAGCTGACCTGTGTAGGCAGCTTTCAATATTTAAGTGAAGGGGAAACCATCAAGGCCTATGGACATTACACAGAGCACCCGTCCTATGGCAGACAGTTCTCCGTCACTTCCTATGAGACCGTAGTGCCCCAGGATTCCGTGGCTATGGAACGCTATCTGGGTTCCGGTGCCATCAAAGGGATCGGAGCGGCTCTGGCTGCCAGGATCGTCAGACGTTTCAAGGATGATACTCTTCGGATTGTGGAAGAGGAACCGGAACGGCTGGCGGAGATAAAGGGAATCAGTGAAAAAAAGGCCAGGGAGATCGCCGCTCAGGTTTCTGAGAAGGCAGATATGCGAAAAGCTATGATGTTTCTCCAGCAATACGGAATATCCCTGTCACTGGGAGCAAAGATATTCAATCAATACGGGCATGAGATGTATGGCATACTGAGGGAGAATCCCTATAGGATGGCTGAGGATATTGACGGAGTTGGCTTTAAGATGGCAGATGAGATCGCGGCCAGGATCGGGATCCATACAGACTCTGACTACCGTATCCGAAGCGGTCTTTTATACATATTACTGCAGGCAACTGCAGAAGGGCATGTGTTCCTTCCACAGCGTATTCTGCTGGAACGGGCATCTGCCCTTTTGGGCGTTGCCGCCCCTTATATGGAAAAACATATTATGGATCTGGCTATAGACAGGAAGATCGTGGTAAAAGAGGTTGATCTTAGAAAAGGAGCACAACCTGAGCCGGTCATCTATGCCAGCCAGTATTACCAGCTTGAGCTGCATGTGGCTCAAATGCTGAAAGAGCTGGCACTGGAGGATACAGTGGATGAAAACAAAATGGATCTGCAGCTTGCCCGGCTTGAAAAAAGCGGAAATGTCCAGTTGGACGAAAAGCAGCGCCAGGCAGTTACAGAAGCGGTAAAGAACGGTCTTCTGGTGATCACCGGAGGTCCCGGTACAGGAAAGACAACCACCATCAATGCGATTATCCGCTACTATGAGCTGGAAGGGCTGGACATCTGTCTTGCTGCCCCTACAGGAAGAGCAGCAAAGCGCATGACAGAGACTACAGGCTATGAGGCCAGGACCATCCACAGACTTCTGGAGCTGAGCGGAATGCCGGATGACTCTTCAGCCAGTATCCATTTTGAACGAAATGCCCAGAATCCGCTGGAAGCGGATGTTGTTATTATTGACGAGATGTCCATGGTGGACATTTTTCTTATGCACGCACTGCTCTCTGCCATTACGCCGGGAACCCGTCTGATCCTGGTGGGTGATGTGAACCAGCTTCCCAGTGTAGGGCCGGGAAGTGTACTCAAGGATATTATCCGATCTGAAAAATTTCCGGTGGTAGAGCTGGTTAAGATTTTTCGACAGGCTTCCCAGAGTGACATTGTGGTGAATGCCCACAAGATCAATAGGGGAGTACCCGTTGTCCTGGACAATAAAAGCATGGATTTTTTCTTTTTGAAACGATATGATGCCAATGTGATCATCAGCGTTGTCATCACTCTGATCCAAAAGAAGCTGCCAAAGTTCGTTGATGCAGCTCCTTATGATATCCAGGTCCTGACGCCTATGCGGAAAGGTCTTCTTGGTGTGGAGCGGTTGAACGGCATTCTTCAGCAGTATCTGAATCCCCCTTCCCCTGAAAAAAAGGAGAAGGAGCACGGCAGCGGCCTGTTCCGGGAGGGCGATAAAGTCATGCAGATCAAGAACAATTACCAGACTGAGTGGGAGGTCAGAGGAAAATACGGTATTCCTGTGGAAAAAGGTGTGGGTGTCTTTAACGGAGATACGGGAATCCTTCGGGAGATCAATACCTTTGCGGAGACTCTCACTGTAGAGTTTGACGAAGGCCGTTTTGTGGAGTATGCTTTTAAACAGTTGGATGAGCTGGAACTGGCCTATGCCATCACCATTCATAAATCACAGGGGAGTGAATATCCTGCAGTAGTGATACCGCTGCTGGGAGGCCCCAGGATGCTCATGAACAGGAATCTTCTCTACACGGCCGTGACCAGGGCGAGAAAGTGTGTGACACTGGTAGGAGATGAAAATACTTTTTGGGAAATGGAAAAAAACCAAATGGAACAAAGCCGTTATACCACTCTCGATCTTCGGATAAAGGAAAGCTTTTAATTTCCTTTGCCCTTGATATGGTCTATCCCAGGCGCTGTCCTGTCTGTCACGACATTGCAGCCCCCGGGGGCAGGACCATATGCCGGGAGTGTCTGGATCAATTAGTGCCCATTCATGGGCCGCGCTGTTTTAAGTGCTCCAAACCGCTGATGGGCAGTGAGGCGGAATACTGCCATGACTGCGCATCCAAAAAACATTCTTACGACCGTGGAATCAGTATTTTCTCCTACGGCTCAGTTCTTTCAAAATCCCTGTATCAGTTAAAATATCATCAAAGGCAGGAGTATGGCCATTTTTACGGCAGATACGCTGCAGCCTGTGCAGGGGAACAAATCCGCCTGTGGGGAGTTGAAGTGCTGATTCCGGTCCCTCTTCATCCAAAAAGAATGGAAAAAAGAGGATATAACCAGGCGGAAATCATTGCCCGGGAGATAGGCAGGATACTGCGGATACCGGTTGATACAAAAACAGTGATCAGAAAAATAAACACAAAGCCCCAGAAGGAACTGAACGATAAGGAACGAAGAATAAACCTGCGCAGCGCATTTGCTGTGACATTACCAAAGCTCCCCTGGAAAAAAATATTGATCATTGATGACATCTATACCACGGGAAGTACCGTGGACGGTGTAAGTCTTGCCCTGAAAGCTGCCGGTGCTGAACAGGTATATTTTTTAACCATAGCCATAGGGACAGGTTTCTGCTGATAAGGCTTGATTCGCCTGCTTTATCTATGCTATAATGCAAGTTGTATACATTGGATGGCATGTTCGGCGTGTCTTTGCACCATGCTGTTTTAGGTGTCATAAGACGGTACGTTTGTATAGCCCGGGATTTTGTGAAATGTATCTGATGGACTGTGCAGCATTATAGAATGCCGTATTTGAGGGATGCCATTTAGGAAATGCAGTAAGTGGCAGATTTGTTATGCCATAAATTGCAGACGACCTTTTGGGGCATAACTATATGAAACTGTGAGTAACTGTGAGTACATATTTTAAAGCAGTGTTTTCACAGGAAGTAGAGGAAGCTTATGTTAAACGAACAGAAAATCAAGAAAATGAGAAAATTAGCTGCTTACGAATCCGGTAAGGGCAGAGAAGATCTGTCGATCAGCAATTACTACAGAAGTGACTATATAGGCCTTGCACTGATCAAAAATTTTTTTATCACGACGATCGCCTATGCACTGCTGCTGGCTGTCTACTTTGGGTATAAGAGCGAATATATGATGGATAATCTGCATAAGATAGACCTGTTTTCTCTGGGACTTAAAATCATCGTCATATATATTGTGCTGCTGATAGCCTACAGCATTCTTACTTATATCTATTGTTCCGTAAAATACAGAAGTGCCCAGAAAGGCGTGGAGGAGTATTACAGAGAACTGGGACAGCTCAAAAAGATATATGACAGAGAAGAAAAGAGAGCCGGGAGACTGACCGGAAGGAGGAAAGGCGCATGACAGCGTTACTGATACTGAAACAGAAAATCAAAGAATTTTACGGGGAGCATGACACCTGGATTCTTCCGATCCTGAAGTTTATATTAGCATTCGGCCTTTTTAAGGGGATCAACACCTCATTGGGATTTATGGGCAAGCTTGACAATATTTTTGTAGTCCTGATCCTGGCCCTTATATGTTCGGTTATGCCTATCAATGCCATGACAATTCTGGGCTGCGTGCTGATCATCGGACATTGTTACGCAGTTGGTATCGAAGTTGCTGGTTTTGCCCTGCTTCTTATGATACTGCTGATGATATTATTTCTGCGGTTTACGTCAAAAGATAATGTGGCCCTTGTGATGACACCAGTGTCTTTTGTTTTTCATATACCGGCAGCCGTGCCCATTGGCTGCGGTCTTCTTCGAGGACCTGCAAGTGCGGTGCCTGCAGGCTGTGGTGTTATTTTGTATTATTTTATGCGTCTTGTGAAAGACAAGGCCGGCGTACTTCAGGGAAAAGAGACAGAAGCTATCCAGAAGCTTCAGATTTTACTGGACGGACTGGTGAAAAATCAGGAAATGTGGTTGGCCATTATCGCTTTTGCGGCAGTCACCCTGCTGGTATACCTTATCCGCCGTTCCTCCTTTGACTATTCCTGGAGGATTGCAGTGGTCACCGGCGCAGTGGTATATATTGTTTTGATGCTGTTCGGAAGTATGTTCATGAGCATCACCATGGAGATGGGCAGCGTTATCATTGCCGGTGTGGTTTCCGCAGTGATTGGCCTTGTCATTGAATTTTTCGTACTGGGTGTGGATTACTCCAGGAGCGAAGTGACCCAGTTTGAGGATGACGAATATGTATATTATGTGAAGGCAGTTCCGAAATCTCTGGTGTCACAGACTAGGAAAAGCGTGAAGAAATTCTCATCTAATAAGAAGTCGGATGACAGCGATATAGATGAATATGAGGACATAGAGGAAAAGCTGGAGCAGGATGCAGCGCCTGTGCAGCATGTTTCAGAGGAGGATTTTGACTTTGAAAAACAGTTGGAAGAATCGCTGAAAGACTTATAAAGACAATCCCATAAGGGAATTATACATAATAATTAAGGGGGTGGAGATATGGGGAATTTTACGACAATTTTAAAAGAGTATCTGGGTAAGATGACACTTCCTCATATAGCTTGGATTGATATAATAGAGATTCTGCTGATAGCTGTTTTTGTTTATCAGTTCATGCTTTGGGTAAGAAATACCCGGGCGTATTCTCTGCTGAAAGGAATTCTGATCGTCCTGGCGTTTATCTTCATCGCCTTCCTTTTAAAGATGAACACGATCCTTTGGTTAGTCTATAACGCGGGCGGTTATGCAATAACGGCCATACTTGTTATTTTTCAGCCGGAGCTTCGTAAAGCCCTGGAGGAGTTGGGACATAAAAAGATCGTGAGCAATATTCTTCCTTTTGATAACGGGAAAAAAGAAGACAGCGGAAGATTCAGTGACCGTACTTTAAATGAAATCGTACGTGCCAGCTTTGAAATGGGAGAGGTCAAGACAGGGGCCTTGATAGTGATCGAGAAAGAGACCGGATTAAATGAGTATGCAAGAACAGGCATTTATCTGGACTCTCTGGTGACAAGCCAGCTCCTGATCAATATTTTTGAGCACAACACGCCTCTGCATGACGGAGCTGTTATAATCAGAGGAGATCGTGTAGTTGCTGCTACTTGTTATCTGCCGCTTTCAGATAACATGGAACTGAATAAGAACCTGGGAACCAGACATCGCGCCGGTGTGGGGATCAGTGAGGTCAGTGATTCTCTGACTATCATCGTCTCAGAGGAAACCGGACGGGTATCTGTAGCCCAGCATGGCAGACTCATTGTAGGGGTGAACAGGGAGGAACTCAAAGCAATCTTGTTAAAGGAGCAGAATGCCAACGCAGAGAAACAGAAACGCAAAATATGGAAGGGATGGGTGAAGAATGAAGAAAAGTCTGATGAATAAATTTACCTTGAAAATCCTTTCTCTGCTGATAGCCATATTGATCTGGCTGCTGGTCATGAATATAGAGAATCCATCTATCACCCAGACATATACGGATATACCGGTTACTTTTGTCAATGAGTCATATATAGAGAGTATGAATAATATTGCTCTTATGGTGGATGGAAAGGATTCTGTAAATGTCCGCATCCGGGCTGTAAGTGACACCATTAAAAAACTGAACAAAGAAAACATTACAGCCGTGGCTGATCTGACGCAGATCATTGATATGGATTCTGATCCTATTATGGTGCCGGTTACGGTTACATGTGCGGGAGTCGATGATGAGAATATAGAGGTAACTCCTAAAAATATTCCGATCAAAATAGATGAACGAAAAAGTATTGACCGTATTATCAGTACGGAACTCATTGGAGAGTCAAAGCCCGACAATAATTACGAGGTTGGAAAGATAACTGCCAATCCGGAGAAGATCAATATTGTAGGACCAAAATCTATTATAGAAAAAATAGACAGTGTTACCGCACAGGTAAATGTGGACGGAATGGCAGCAAGCGGTGAGCGGGAGGCTACATTAAAAATTTATGATAGAAATCATGATGAACTGAGTGATAAGCAGATGTCCTATCTTAAATTTGATGTACCCAGCACTGTGATCCAGGTCCATGTAGAGTTGTGGAGAATGCTGAAGGATGTTACGATCGATGCATCTAATTCGTATGTGGGAAGTCCGCAAAATGGATACCAGGTCGATTCTGTGTTGGCCACACCAAGCGATATCAGCATAGTGGGATCAGAAGAGGCGCTGCAGAAATTTACTGTAAATGGGAACAAACTTACGATCCCTCAATCAGATGAGAGAGATATTACAGGTAAATCATCCGATTGTGAATTTTCAGTTGATCTGACAGAGCTTTTGCCAAAAGATATAAAACTTGCAACAGGAGTAAATGATACCGCTCTTTTAACGGTAAAAATACTTCCTCTGAACAGCAAAGAATATAATATTTCTACAAATGAAATGAAGATTGAAAATAGTCCGGCCAATATGAATGTGGTTATGGACAAAGTGGAAGTGATGGTTCGGGTTGAGGGAAAAGAGGAAGATCTGGATAAACTGGATAAGAGCCAAATACATCTCAGTATTGATCTGAAATCTTATACAGCGGCAGGAGAATACGAGGTACCAGTAAAAATTGAAGTACCAGATGGATATCAGGTGGTTGATGAAATCAAAGTGAAGGTTACTTTGGCAGATGCCAATTCAAATGTAGTATATCAGAGACCGGAATCATAAAATAGAAGCAGGGGAGTGATGAATCATGGTAAGTCAGAAAGTAAAAGTAAATAATTTAATAGGACTGCACCTGAGACCGGCAGGCCGCCTCTGCAGTGAGGCAATGCAGTTCAAATCACTGATCACTTTCAGTTATAACAATGTTACAGCAAATGCAAAGAGTGTTCTCAGTGTTCTTGGTGCCTGTGTCAAAGGCGGTGATGTGATCGAGCTGGTATGTGAAGGGGAAGACGAGGAAGAGGCATTAAAGCATTTGGTATATATTTTGGAAGAAGGTTTACAGGAATAAGTATTTCCTATGATCGATCCTGAGCAGAAAATTTCGGGGATGGAACAGTCAAGGCTGTTTCATCCCTCGATTTTTGCTCCTAGAGTGTGTTTGAAATTACTACCCTAATTTTTCGATCGCACAGGTACAAAAGCCTCAGCGCAGCCCCCTGCGCCTACGTTTTCCGCCTGTACTCTCGAAAAATTCTTCTCAGTGATAGTGCAGTTATTTCATTTACGATGTAGTAGCTGAGAAGATATTGAACCATTGCTGTTTATTTGCAGCAGTTCAGTCTTATGTTATTTTACTTTAAGGAGAAAGCAATCATGCATAACAATATCAGAGAAGGTCTGAAAGACGGTATTCCCATAGCACTGGGATATTTTTCTGTCAGCTTTACATTTGGAATGCTGGCAGTGAACAGCGGTATGGCACCTCTCCACGCGGTGCTGATCTCCCTTTTTAATCTCACATCTGCCGGGCAGTTTGCCGGTTTGAATGTGATCCTGTCGGGTGCATCACTGTTGGAAATGGCATTGACCCAGCTTGTCATCAATATGAGGTATGCGCTTATGTCCCTTTCCTTATCCCAGAAGTTTGACAGCTGCGTGAAGACACGTCACAGGCTTTTGATCGCATATGGAAATACAGATGAAATATTTGCTGTTGCAAGTTCAAAAAGGGGAAGTGTAGGACAGTTCTACATGTATGGGTTAATTCTCCTTCCGGTTCTGGGATGGGTTGGAGGAACACTTACAGGGGCCATAGCTAGCACTGTAATGCCTGCCTATGTGCGCAGCGCCTTGGGTGTGGCCCTCTATGGCATGTTTATAGCAATCGTGGTTCCGCCGGCAAAAAAAGAGTCCACAGTGCGTACGGTTGTCTTTATTGCACTGGCATTGAGCAGCATGTTTTACTACCTTCCGGTGCTCAAACAGGTTTCCGGCGGATTTATGATCATTATCTGCACACTGCTTGCAGCCGGCATCGGAGCTGTGTTATTTCCCATTAAGGAGGATGAGGAGGCATGATCTATGCATATATTTTTGTCATGGCAGGAGTGACTTATCTGATCCGTATGCTGCCTTTGACACTGATCCAAAAAAAGATATCCAATGTATACATACGTTCCTTTTTATACTACGTGCCTTATGCATGCCTTACTGCTATGACCTTTCCCGCTATTTTATACGCAACGGCATCGCCTGTATCCGCTTTTGCAGGTTTGGCAGTGGCAATATTTTTTTCTATGAAAGAAAAAAGCCTTGTAACGGTGGCATGCTTTTCCTGTATTGGAGTATTTATTACAGAGAGGATTTTAGAATTATTGTAAGCAAAGTTCATGAGACTGTAAAAGAAATTTAATATTACATTTCTCCTGTCAGGTTGTAATAAACTGTAAAAAATGGTAAAATGGTAATATCTCTAGAGGGAGAGTATACCTGATTGATACAAACGTATCCAGGAGATAAATAAGAGCGTAAAGCTGGAAAGTAGAGGGAATTATATGAAGAAGCGTAGGATGAAGCTGTTGGCATTAATGCTTACGGCAGCGGTCACGATCACTTCTGTTCTTCCGGTAGGAGCAGCAGCTGCGGATGGCAGTGAAGCACCGAAGCAGGTTACAGAGCTTACGGATCCGCTGAATGAAGGGGGCGGAACAACGGATAATGATCTGGGGGATACAAGTATACCTACAAATGGGCAAAATGGTGAGGACCAGACCGGTGATACGTCAGGTGAAATAAACCATGATGCAGAGGTTGCCCAGGATGACCATTGGACGTTAGAGCGGACAGAAGAAAAGATGATATTCAGATATTATGAATCTCTAGATGGATTTAAGGGATATCAGAAGAAATGGGAAGTGGATAAGCAGAGTGGTGTCTGGACGTATTATGAAGTCCAGGGAGACAACACGGAAGTGTCTGTGGAACCTGCTCCTCTTTCGGATACAACGGTTACAGTAGCTGGAAAGACAGTTGGATTTTATGAAACAGCTGTTTACAAGGACATTGATTATGGTCCAATGAACCTTATATATGCCTTTGAAAAAGTGTCAGGCGGATTAAAAGGTGTTGGAGATTGGTGGCAGGCAGAGGCAGATGGTTCTTTTCAGTATTATTTGGGTGAGGTAGACCCGGCAGAAGACCAGGATGCGGCACTTGCGGCTGGATTCAAGATATTCAAAAGTGAGATGGAAGGTCCGAACGTTATTACAGGGGATGACGGTGTCGATGACTGTTACTGGCTGGATGCGAATGGAATGCCTTTAAAGAACGTCTGGAAAATCATTATAGCAGATGATGGAAGTAAGGTCTTTGGCTATTTTGGTCAAGAAGGAAAAATGCTGACTGAAGGTGTACCAACCGGTCTTCAAAGTATTGAGGGCGAGAATTATTGGATTGGAGAAGACGGACAGCCTGAAGTTAATGTGTGGAAAGAGCAGGACGGCAAATTTTACTATTTCGATGACAACGGTGTGCAGGCACAAGGCAAAGCAGGACTTCAGAAAATAAACGGCAGTAATTACTGGATGAATGAAGACGGAAGCTATGCCAAATCCAAATGGATAGCAGACGGTAAGAAGTTTTACTATTTTGGTGCGGATGGAAAACAGACAGCCAAAACCGGACTGCAGACCATCAATGGTAAGAAGTATTACGTGAATAAAGATGGCACGGTTAAGAAAAATACATCTGTTGTTGTAAAAGGAGTAAGATATTTCTTTGACAAAGATGGTAAATGTACCAAATCTTATAAAGTTTATCCGGAAGGATGGAAGCAGAATACGACCGGATGGTGGTACCAGAAAGAAGACGGAAGCTGGCCGGCAAACTGCTGGTATACAGTAAAAGGACAGAAATATTACTTTGACGGCAACGGATATATGAAAACTGGCTGGCTTGCACTGGGAAATAACTGGTACTATTTGAATGACAACGGGGTTATGGCTCAGGGTTGGGCAAAGATAAACGGAACCTGGTATTATCTGACACCGGGAAGCGGTGTGATGAAGACCGGTTGGTATAAAGTTGGCAGTACCTGGTATTACAGTAACGGCAGTGGGGCTATGCAGACAGGCTGGTTATTGCTGGGCAATACTTGGTATTATCTGACTGGAAGCGGAGCTATGGCACAAGGCTGGGCATTGGTAAACGGAACCTGGTACTATTTAGCACCGGGAAGCGGAGCAATGCAGGTTGGCTGGTTGAATCAGAAAGGAACCTGGTATTATCTGAACGGAAGCGGAGCAATGCAGACAGGTTGGCTCATGACTGGCGGAACCTGGTATTATCTGAACGGAAATGGAGCTATGGCACAGGGATGGTTGTCTCTGGGCGGAACCTGGTATTATCTGACACCAGGTAACGGAGGCATGAAGACCGGTTGGTACTTGGTAGGTGGAGAGTGGTATTATTCTTATGGGAACGGAGCTATGGCCCGAAATGCTTGGATCGATACTTACTATTATGTGGGCAGTAGCGGGGCCATGCTGAAAGATACTACAATTGGCGGCTATTATGTTGATAAAAATGGACGTTGGATACCAGGTTATGGTACAGTAAATGTAAATACCATTGGAAATTGGGAAAAGAGCGGATCCACATACTATTTTAAGAAGAGCAACGGTACTTATGCTAAGAATGAATATGTAGCTTGGAATGGAAATTGGTATTATCTCGATGGAAATGGTGTCATGTTAACTGGATGGCATTACATCAGGGGTTATAAAATGTACTTTACAGGAAGCGGAGCTTTACAGCAGGATGTAAGTGGAATGGTAGGCGGACCTTACAGACTTCGTGTGAATCGTACAAAATGTCAGATAACTGTTCTGGCAAAGGATGGTAGTAATGGATGGACTATACCAGTTAAGTCAATTACCTGTTCTGTAGGTAATCCAATTACGCTGACTCCTGCGGGGACCTTCTATATTGGTGATCAGGATAGATGGCATATCTTAATGGGACCTTCCTGGGGACAGTGGACATCACATGTAGTGAATGGTATATTCATTCACTCTGTAGCTGGTTCTTCCCAGAGCCAGTACAATCTTGCCGCTGCAGATTATAATATGCTGGGGCAGCCTGCATCTCATGGTTGTATTCGTGTATGTGTGCGAGATGCTAAATGGATTTATGACAACACTGGCAGAGGCACCATGGTTACGATCGGCGATGGATATTATGAACCATTCGATAAACCAGCTACCATTAAACTGCCATATGGAGTAAACTTGAAAGATCCAACAGATATTTGGTAAAATATTTAAAATAAAACTGTCCGGCTGTACTCGAAATTGGTACAGCCGGACAGTTTTTTTATGAATTTTTAAATTACTAAAGTGGATATTCCGGCATATGGTTTTGATATAAGACTTCTTCGCCTTCAGGAGTAGTAATAGATATATGCTCAAAAATATAATTTGTCATGTAATCTGCTTCCGTCCGTGATTTAGCAGTAATATAATATCGGACTGCATAGGGATTTACACCATGGGGAATGATCCGTTCTCCCTTTTTATAGAATAACCAGGAATCCATAATACCTTTCATGGATGAAAGCTTTACAGCGGCATCTTGATTATCCACCATTAAGCCATTTTTTCCGTGAAAATATAGTACAGCACTTGTTTTATCGAAAAAAGGTGAATGGAGTTTTAAGGTTCTCCGCAGAGCTGATTCATTGTAAAGATAATCTAGGAGCAGGTTTTCTACTTTCAGGCCACAGCAATAATCTACCAGTTCATGTTCATAACCAAAGAATCTTCCGGCAACCTCGCAGACGGATATGGGGGCTCCGGGAGACCAGAAAAACTGCATAGAAAGAACTCCGCTTGTCTGTCCTGTAAAGTTGGCAACCCGCTGTAGAATATCCTTTGCCTCTGCATAGACATTGTGGATAAGTTTGGAAGGATATACGTTTCGAGTGCTGATGGGAATGTCATTGGTACATACAGGGGTTTTTTCCCTATCTGCAATACTGATGACATATACCTTTCCGTCCAGGACCCAACTCATCATATTAAATTCGTAACCATCGTTATATTCCTCCACAAGGATTTCTTTTACCTCGGAAGTAGCGCAGACAAAATCAAAGTGTTTTTTTATTTCTTCTACAGAATACAGAACAAGAACGCCGCGGGAACCATACTTGTCCAACGGCTTAACAACAACCGGGAATTCCATATCATCCAATTCCGAATCTGAAAAACCAATACCCAGCCGTTTATATTTTGCAGTTGGGATTTTGAGCTTTTCAAACATTTGTTTCATAACATCCTTATTTCTGTAATAATCTAGTTTTTCAGGAGAAAAATAGCATTTCAGGCCAGCTTTGTTTGCTATTTTTACCATACATTCAAAAAGATAGTCAGAAAAGGAAGTAATGATGCCGTCCACTCTCTCGAGCTGACATATAGATACTATACGATCAGTATCCCCAACGTCAATATCGTAGGATTTATCAGCAAATGTTTTTCCGATACTGTTCGGATATCCATCACAGACAATGGTGTAAATGCCTCTGGATTTTGCAGTTTGTATTAATTGTACAAACTCTCTTAATGAGCCCAATATTAACAATCTTTGCTTTATCATATGTTATTCTGGCCTTTCATTATTAGTTTCAGAACCTGTAGAATGTGTTCCATATGTTTCTTGTTGTATCTCTGATCACAGGGAAGGGGAAGAATATTGGCTGCATAGTCATACTCAAGGGAATTTCTGGGCATTTGATTAATGACATTACTCCAGTATGTTGGTACAAAAATTTTCTCTGCTGCCAGTTTTTTTCGGATATTTATGCCGTTTGGACAATAAAAAGGATAAACGAAAGGACCATCTGGATGCAATAAAGAAAGCGAATTGTATTGATTTAAGGCAGAGGCAAGTACTGCATAATTCTCAGTGCGTTTTTTACGCACGGCAGAGTAATCAATCCCTTTCAGTAGATTTTCTGTCAGGTGTGACATTCTTTTTATTGGCTCCTCATAATAATGACGAGCATTTTCCAGCATATCGTTATAATAATCTGAAGCTGAATGCTCGTAACGCCCGAGAATATGTCCCATTCTGGAGGAGGAAAAATCTATCGGATATTCAGACAGTAGATCCTTTGGTACATTGCCAAGAAAGAGGTATGCACCATCCGGCAGTCCGAAAAATTTTCTGCAGGAATAAAGTACCGGGATATCTGGCAGAGGCTTTTGGAAAAAAGCGTGTGTATTATCCAGGAGGATGTTCCTGTATCGTCTTTTATAGCTCAAAAGCTGCTGTTCGGAGATTTGTCCGTAATAGTTTACAACATAGATATATTCTCCATCGTTTAATTCGCTAATGGGAAGAATCGGTTCAAATTCTGTATTAATGTGGTACCATTCCAATGTTATAGGTATATCTGAACATATGGAAATTACAGAATCACAAAGAAAATAGGGCAGCCACAGTTTTTTGACTTTAAGATAATCCAGTGCAAATAAGAGTGCCGTTCTTCCAAGATTTAATTTTAACAGTTCAGGATAATATTCTTCTCCTGTAAAATTCTCCAATTCCAAATAACCGCCGATTTCATTCATATATAAATATCCTTTGTTTTATATTATAACTCCTTTTTTCTGATGACATAATTGGGCATTTTTTTTGCTTCATTCAGTATATTCATTAAATATTGCCCGATGATACCAATAGCTAATAATATTATTCCATTATATGCCAAGATAAGAAGGACTAGAGTTGTCCATCCCTCTACCGATACCCCATAGATAAAATAGCGTATGAGATAGAAAAGGCCGAGTATAATACTGACTAGAAAACTAAATATACCTAAATCCCTGACCAGAAGCAATGGTATGGCCGAGTTGGAAGTGATATCGTAAATTAAATCCTTTGCAAGTCTGCGGAAGGTGTAATTGCTTTTTCCTACTTTACGTGGATCATGATGTACAGGAACATTTATAATGCGGTTACTGCTCTGAACCAATAAATTTCCAATTTGCGGAAGGTGAGTGTTGGTATTTAGAATTGCTTCCACAATAAATCTTCGCATAAGCCGAAAGCTGGTGATTTCCAGATTGGGGTCTTTATTCAACATTTTAGATGTTGCGTAGACAGAAATTCGGGTTCCCAGTCTTCTTATAAAGTTATGCTTACGGTTCTCATATTTGGCAATGATCACATCCACATCATCATGTTCTTTGATTGCAGCAGCCATTTTTGGTATTTCTTCCGGACGGTGCTGCAGATCATCATCCATAGTGATAATAAAATCACCTTTGGCAAAAGAAAAACCACACAAAAGCGCTGGATGCTGACCGAAATTTTTGGCCATTTGGATGATCTTAACCCGGTTATCCTTCCTGTGAAGTTTTTCCATTACGACATAGGAATTATCCCGGGAACTATCATCAACCAATATTAATTCAAATTCTTCCTGCATGGTATTTTCAAAAACATCCTTTAATCTGGCATAAAGTTCTTCCAAAGTGTTTTCTGAATTATAAACAGGAACAACGACAGAATATAAACTCATTTTTTTACCTCCGGGGTTGTTTTTCAACCGCCGCGACTATTATAACATTTTACAACAAGGGTTTCAATAGACTTGTTTCCCGGGACGAAGGATGTTATACTATAAAAAGCTGTGCAAAAGCAGAAAATGTACAGTTGGATAAATTACAGAAAGAAGGGAAGTAGATGGCTGTTTCGAAAAAGAGAAGGGTACAGGATTATATTCTTTTACATATCAGTATTATGATTTTTTCTTTCACCCCTGTTTTTACTAAAATGGCGTCCATGGAATTCAATAAGAACGGGATTTGGGGAATCAGATTATATTTTTTCTTTTTCCTAATGCTTTTTGACTGTTTTATCTATGCGTTGGCTTGGCAGAAAATCATTCAAAGATTTGAGCTCAGTGTTGCTTATGCCAATAAGAGTGTGTATCTGATATGGTCACAAATCTGGGCGGTCATTATTTTTCACGAAGTTCTGACCATAAAAAATATAATTGGACTTTTTATTGTATTATTAGGAGTATTGGTGGTGCAAAAATATGAATAAATATATGATTATCCTGTTTATTGGAACTTTTTTTACGGCATTTTCACAACTTCTTTTGAAGCAGAGTGCAAATAAGGAATACAGCCATCCCATATTTGAATATTTGAATTGGCATGTGATTACGGCATATGGTATATTTGGAGGGGTACTGCTGTTAAATACTTATGCGTTTACTCATGTGGACATGAAGTATGGGTCCGTGATTGATACGTTTAGTTATGTTTTTGTTATGCTGCTGTCATATTTTATTTTAAAGGAAAAATTTACTAGGGGAAAAATAATAGGGAATCTGATCATTATCACAGGTATTTTCGTTTATACCCTGGGATAGAGCATGGATATGAGGAAGGGAATTACAGAGTCTTATGATTCTGCAATTCCCTTTTTAGATCAAGGAATGTCAGGTGAAATATTTAAAAATAGTCTCCACGATATATTCCTTATCTTTTAAATTCAAATGATAGTACATGGGAAGTCTCACCAAACGTTCGCTTTCCTTAGTAGTATACTTATCCTCTCTAAAAAAACGACCGTATTTTAAGCCGGCAGGAGCAGAGTGGAGAGGGATATAATGAAATACACTTAAAATACCATGTTCTTTCAAAAAAGAAATAAACTTCGTTCGTTCTTCCAAATTTCGTAATTTTATGTAATACATATGCGCATTATGCTGACACTCCTCCGGTACATAAGGCTGTTCCAGATAACCTTTATCTGCCAAAGGCTTAAGGGCATTATTATAGAATTCATAACTTGCCATACGGTCATCCTGTATCTGTGATGCCATTTCGAGCTGTGCCCATAGATACGCGGCATTCATATCACTGGGAAGATAGGACGAACCATAATCCTGCCAGGTGTACTTATCAATCTGTCCCCGGAAAAATTTACTTCTGTCTGTTCCTTTTTCCCTGAGAATCTCAGCTTTTTCCTGATAAGCTGTATCTTGAAAAAGAAGTGCACCGCCTTCACCCATACTAAGATTCTTAGTCTCATGAAAACTTAAGCATCCAAAATGACCAATTGTACCAAGGCTTTTTCCTCTATAATAAGAAGCAAAGCCCTGTGCGGCGTCTTCAACTACTTTTAAATCATGACGTTTTGCAATATCCATGATAGTGTCCATTTCACACGAAACACCGGCATAATGAACCGGTACAATTACTCTGGTACGTGATGTGATGGCATCTTCAATAAGTGTTTCATCTATATTCATGGTATCAGGTCTGATATCTACAAATACAAGAGAAGCCCCTCTTTGAACAAAGGCGTCTGCTGTTGAAACAAAAGTATAGGATGGGAGAATCACCTCATCTCCAGGCTTGATGTCTGTCAAGACAGCAGCCATTTCCAGGGCATGTGTACAGGATGTGGTTAGAAAAACCTGGTTTACATCAAAATGTTCTTTCATCCAGTTGCTGCATTTGTGGGTGAAGGTACCATCACCACATATCTTGCGATTAGTTACAGCTTCTTTTATATAGTCCATTTCTTTGCCTACGTAAGGCGGAATATTAAAATCAATCATAAGGAACTCCTTTATAAAAACATACTCCGGGTTGAATTAATGAAAAACATTATTATTGTAGCATAATATAAAAAAAAAGGAAATAATAAACTGGGAATCCATTGATTTCTTAAGAGTATTCATGTATAATATTTAATACTTAGTTAATAAATGTAATAACTTTGCAAGAAATACTAAAAGAAGAGGAGTAGACAATGAAGAAATTAGGGAAAAGACTTCTAACCTATGTACTTGTACTGGCTATGCTTATGAGTTTGTATACGCCAGCTTACGGTGCTCAGGTGAGTGGGGAGGACACAGCGGCATATGATGCTCAGACAAGTGGAGAGACCGATTCAACGGTGTCTGATCCTCAGATGAGCCAGGAGAATGATACGCCGGCATCTGATACTCAGACAACGAAGGAAACAGATACATCTGCGGACAACATTCAAACGAGTGGGGAAACAGATACAGAGGCTGCAGAAGATGCGGCACCAAGTTCCGATGGGGAGGCGTCGGAGCAGGAAGAAAATCAAATAGGTGCCTTGCCGCTGAATTACATTCTGACTCAGGAGGATGATGAACATCAGTCAGTAATTGTAGAACTGGGAGATACAGAGACAACACTTTTAGAAAATGCAGTTCTTACTTATCAGGATGGTGAAGGGGAAATACATACAGCCCAGGCTGAAGAGGTAGTAGAAAATGTGGCAGCATTTCTTCTCGAACTGCCTGCTGCTGGACAGGAAAGAACGTTTGTTTCTGTGAAGGTATCTGTTGCTGGCCAGGAATATGAGACTTTACTGAGTCAGCAGGAGGAGATGGAGCAAGTTGCCATGAGCAGTGAGGAAGCTGCCCAGGCTGTTGCTGAAATTAAAAACGAAGAGGCCGGTCTTGATTCACAGACTGCAGAACAGGTTAAAAGCGCAGTGCTGTCTGCAGATGAGAATGGTATATCAGCAGAAGCGATAAAGGAGTCACTCACAGAGAATAATCAACTGGCAGAAAACACTGCGAATGGTATTCAGGCATTTGCTCTGGGAGAAGAAGCAGACGCACCCACGACATTTGCTGTGGAGCCAAAGAAGAAAGATGATTATATTGTTGTACTGGATCCAGGGCATGGAACCATAGATACAAATGGGTATGACAGTGGAGCTGACCATACCTTTAGCGATGGCACAAAATTCGTGGAAGCAGACATAACCATGAAGATCGCTAATTATTTAAAACAAGAGCTTGCAAAATATCCTCAGATTACAGTTTATATGACTCACGATACTGTAGGTGCAAATAAAGCGATTAAAATGACATTAAACGAGAGGGTTGCTTTTGCTGCCAATAAGCATGCGGATTTACTTGTGAGTCTTCATTTGAATTCTTTTGATAAAGAAACAGCCCACGGTGCAGAAGTACTGGTACCAAAAACAGGAAGATATAACACAGAGGTAGCAGAGAATGCACAGAAGGCTGCAAATAATATTTTAAAAAGACTGACTTCTCTGGGACTTTATGACAGGGGGCTTGTAGAAAAAGATTCCAGCGATTATCATTATCCGGATGGAAGTACGGCAGATTATTATGCAATTGTAAGAGAAGGGTTGAAAGCTTCTATACCTTCGATTATTGTAGAACATGCTTTTTTGAGTGGGAAAGACGATAAAAAGTATTTGAATAGCGAAGCGGCTATAAAAAATCTGGCAAAAGCGGACGCATATGGTATCGCGCAGTATTTTGGTATCGAGACTGGGGGAGAGACTTATGAACCGGTTCCTGAGCCAAAAGGAGAATGGAAAAAATCAGGAAATTCCTGGTATTATTATATCGGTACAGTTAAACAGACCGGCTGGCAGAAAATAGATAATTCCTGGTACTATTTTAATGCCAAGGGCGTTATGCTGACAGGCTGGCAGTTGATTGGGAACTGCTGGTATTACATGAATTCTTCCGGTGTTATGCAGACCGGCTGGCAGAAAATAGGGGGAAGCTGGTATTATCTCAATACATCAGGAAGTATGCAGACCGGCTGGCAGAAAATTGGAGGTAAATTGTACTATCTTCAGGGAAATGGAGCCATGCTGGAAGGCGGCTGGCATATGTTGGGCAGCTATTGGTATTATATGTCCGGCAACGGAGCCGCATTGACCGGATGGCAGAACTTAGGCGGGCGATGGTATTATATGGATAAAAACGCCCGAATGAAGACCGGATGGTATAAAGTTGATAAAAAGTGGTATTACAGCGATGGAAGCGGGGCTATGCAGACCGGCTGGCTGTATTGTTATAACACATGGTATTATCTGAATGGAAACGGAGCCATGGCAGAAGGTTGGATTTCCATAGGAGGTACCTGGTACTATATGCAGCCCGGGAATGGAGCCATGAAGACCGGTTGGCAGAAGATAGACGGTAAGTGGTACTTCCTCAATCCAAATGGGGCAATGCGTACCGGCGGATGGTTTAATCAGGGGTATGTATGGTATTATCTGAATGGAAACGGCTCCATGGCAGAAGGGTGGATTCGTCTTGGAAATACTTGGTATTATATGCAGCCGAACAGTGGGCACATGCGCACCGGCTGGTACCAGGTAGATAAAAAATGGTATTACAGTGATGGAAGTGGAGCTATGCAGACCGGTTGGCTGAAACCGGGAAATACTTGGTATTATTTGACCGGAAACGGAGCCATGGCAGAGGGCTGGACTTTTATCAATGGTAGTTGGTATTATCTGACGCCCGGGAATGGAGCGATGAAGACCGGTTGGTTTCAAGTAAATAAAGTTTGGTATTATTGTAATGGAAGCGGAGCCATGCAGACCGGCTGGCTACAGCTGGGAAATATCTGGTATTATTTGAACAGCAGTGGAGCTATGCTGACGGGATGGCACACACTCGGAGGAAAAGAGTATTACTTCAACAATTCTGGCGCATGGGTTCCAGATAAAAAAAAAGATAATACTCAGAACTTATATGCCATAGAAGGAAAGAGTTCTGTTACAGTTGACCAAATGGTTAAATATTATAAGAAATCAGGCTGTACATATCCGTCTGCTGCGTTGAAAAAGGGCGGCGCAGCAGACATTAAAGCTTTTTCTAAAATCGTTTTAGAGGAAGCAAATGCAGAAGGAATAAAGGCAGAAGTAGTATTTACCCAAGCTATGAAAGAGACCGGCTGGCTGCAGTACGGAGGAGATGTAAAGATTGAGCAGTTCAATTTTGCAGGTTTGGGGGCTATCGGTAATGGAGCAGCCGGAAATTCTTTTAAGGATGTCCGCACTGGTATACGAGCACAAGTTCAGCATTTAAAAGCGTATGCTTCTGATAAAGCATTAAAGAATGCATGTGTGGATGAAAGGTTTCAGTATGTAACAAGAAAATCGGCATTATATGTGGAATGGCTGGGAATCCCTGATAATCCTACAGGGGCAGGATGGGCAGCGGCAGAAAACTATGGCAAAAATTTGGTTGAGATGATTACGAAGTTAAAAAGTTTGTAATTAAAAGGTATTCAGAAAGCAAAGCCTATATCAAAAAGTGTGTAATGTTTTAAAGGGTGTGTATCACGGTTCAAGAAGAATCCGTGATACACACCCTTTTTTGTTTTGACAATGTATTTAGCGGCGTTGACCTGTCCAGGCACCACTGCTATCTACATAATATCCATCAGGTGTCCAGGTGTTTGCATACATAACTCCATTGGAAGGATTTAAATAGTACCATAAATTATTAACCTTCTGCCAGCCTGTAGTCATAGCACCCATACCATTTAAATAAAACCACTTATTACCATCTGCCAGCCATCCCGTGGCCATAGATCCATTACTGTACAAGTAATATTTGGTACTGCCCTGTTTCAGCCATCCGGTCTGCATAATACCTGAGGAATCAGAATAATACCAGGTATTGTTTACTTTGAACCATCCTCTGGCAACGGCACCGCTGTCTGTGAAATAATACCATTTATTTCCGAGTGCAGCCCATCCGGTAGCCATGGCACCATTACCATATAGATAATATTTAGTATTGCCCTGTTTCAGCCATCCGGTCTGCATGACACCTGCAGAATTAGAATAATACCAGATATTATTTATTTTATACCATCCAACCGCTGCGTCACCATTGCTGTTAAAGTAATACCATTTATTACCGGTGTATACCCATCCGGTAGCCATAGCACCGTTTCCGGCCAGATAGTATTTGCTTTGCCCTATAGTGTGAAGGCCCGTCAGCATTTCACCTGAAGAATTAGAGTAATACCAAACTCCTTTAACTTTGTACCATCCTGTAAGCATAGCTCCTGAATCATCCAGATAATACCATTTATTGCCGACGAAGATCCATCCGGTCATCATAGCACCGCTGCCGGAGGTGTAATAATATCTGCCGTTTGATTTAATCCATCCGGTCTGCATTTTACCGGCTGAATTAGAATAGTACCAGATATTTCCTACCGTATACCACCCAGTGTTTGCGCCGTATTCGGTGAAATAGTACCAACTACCACTGAGTTTTACCCATCCGGTAGCCATAGCACCGCTGCCAGTAAAATAATATTTTTTGCCATTGATTGTCTGCAGGCCTGTCAGCATTTTTCCTGAAGCATCAGAGTAATACCAAATCCCGTTTACTTTATACCAGCCAATACACATGACACCGTCACCGTTAAAATAATACCATGTATTGCCCTGCTTCAACCAGCCAGTTGTTCTGTACCCAGAAGCGTTGAAATAGTACCATTCTCCGTGAATCTGCAGCCAACAGCTCGTGGGATATGTGCCATTACCAAATTGATACCACCATCCGGTTGAATTGTGCTGCCAGTTTCCATCTTTAAAATTTGGAATCCATTTTCCGGAGGAGTCATAATAATAGCCGTTTACATATTGATCCTCAGCCATGGCTCCTGTCGATGCATCAAAATAGTAAAAATATTTTCCCAATTGCTTTCGTCCGGTCTGCATCACTCCGTTGGAATCCATGTAATACCATTTTCCATTTACTTTCTGCCAGCCTGTTGTCATAAAACCATTGGTATCTGTGTAATACCATTTACCATTAACGAGAGTCCAGCCTACAGCCATAGTACCATCATCTTTTAAGTAAGACCATTGACCGGATGCATTTTGTACCCATTTATTAGAGGAAGCATTGTATGAGTTTTCAAAATAATACCAGTCACCTTTGGAGTCTTTTTTCCATCCCTTTATATTCTTGGGAAAGCCATCATAGTAGTATATGTGCCTATAAGGTGATGAACCCTCGGCAGAAGCAACAAATTCTTTACCTTTTGGAACATTATTGCTAAGACTTTTGTCCAGGTTGATAACAATCGCTTTAATGTATGGTGCATACCATGCAGTTGGATAAAGAGCAGTTCCTGATTTTCCTAGTTTGAGAAGCGAATCCAGAGTACCTATGCCATTGTCAACACTGGAGTTAGATACATAATTATATTTGCCTGTCATAACTGCAATGTCTGGACTCAGCGTCTTCAGATAATTATAGGTATTGGAACCATAAAAGCCATGGTGACCCAGTTTTAATACATTTACATGACCAAGACGCTTGGCAAGCGCAGTTTCTGCTCCGATATAGTTGTTAATATCCCCGGCCAGAAAAGCAGTTTTTTTAGTGGTCATGGAAGTGACTTTTACACCAAGGCTGAAATAGTTGGCATCCGGCTGAGGCCGCTTGACTCCATAATTCATGATTTCAAGTTTCATACCATTTTTGCCGCCTAACATAAAAACAGGTGTAGAGACAGAACCTACGGTTTGACCATCAAAAATACCGCTTTGTGCAGGGGCTGCATAAATATCACTATAAGCGTTGTTAGGATCATCCGGATGGTTAGGGTCCACTTGATCACTGGAAGGAACATCTTCAACGGTCATATTATCAGAAGTACCTTCATCTGATGGAGTGATAGGCTCATCTGTAGTGCCGCTTTCTTCCTGATAGAGGCTGAACAGCTGTAAAGTATCTTCAGGAAGTGTGGGCGTTTCTTCGGGAGAGGGCAAATCCTCTGCACTGCAAATGAAATCAAAAGGATTTTCTTCCCCTGCAGGGGAAAAAGTATACCCGTCAGCCTTTGGAGTTATCTCGTATGTAAAAGGTGTTTTTGTATCATCATACTTTCTAATACCTGTAAAGGAATATGTCCATACCCCTTCTTTGCCGGGAACCGCTTGGGCTTCCACTGTGACTTCATCGGGAAGTTGTGTTTCTGCATCAGCAGTTACATAAGATAAGGTCACCGCTATATGAGCAGGTAAGATGGTTTCACTGTCTGTGCCACTGTTCTGTTCCGGTGGATTGGTTCCTTGCAGTGCAGAGTCTGTGTCCTCTGTTGCTGAATTTATTTCCGGAGTTTCTGTGTTGGCAGTCTGTGATGCAGCTTCCATGTCTTTGGGGTCAGCATCTGTGTTTTCCGTTTCTGGGTTTATGTCTTGAGAAGCGGTACCTGCATCCTGCGATCCTTTGTCAATTTTTTGATCTGCAGCGTCCGTGTCCTGCGGTTCCGTGACGGTGTCTTGTGGTGCAGTGGTTGTATCCTGTGACGATGTGGCTTCATCCTGGGCTGGGGGCAGAGTTTCATCTGTGGCTGCAGGAGGAGCAGTATCACTGTCGTCTGTGTCTGTACTGTCACCAGATTCCGGAGGGACATCTGTATCTTTGTTGAATATAATACTTCCGCTTACAGTTACGGTCTCAGGATAAAGAGGCGCATTTGGGCTAAAAGACTGAATTAAAGTAGCGCCAGTGTCCTGTGCAGCTTTCACCATGCGGTCGTAAACATACAGATTATCCCATAAACGTGTGCTGTCCGTTACATCATTGTCAGAATAAGCCTCAATGTAAACACGTTTTGGATGAAATGCGTAAATGATTTCGTCTGCTGATCCGATATGATCACTATGAGGATGTGTGCCTATGTAGAATTCAAAATTATCCTTAGTGACACCTACTGTCTGCAAATAGGCAATCACATCCTGTTCGAATCCATTTCCTTTTGTAATCCCCGGACGGCTTGGATAATGTGGATTACTTCCGTTAGGATAATCATTATCTTCTCCGGAATCCACCATACCGAATTTGCCATTACATTCCAACAGAATGGCATCCGTGTTGTCAGATAAAGTCAGAAAATGAATTTTGCAGGAATTATTGGCCGCCCATACAGTTCTTGAATGAACCGTCGGAACCAGATCGGTAGTTATCAGCACAAAAAAAACCAGTAAAAAACATGTAACTTTTTTAAATCTCCCCTTCATAAATATTACCCCTTCCGTTTATTTACCTCTCTGAAATGCGAATGAGAGGTTCTTTTCTATTATATCAAGCAGTCAGTGTAACGACTAGCCCCAAATAAAAATTTTCTTCAATTGCCTTTTCGTAATTTTTTAGCCCGATATTTCATAAAGCAGGGTATTAACATATTTATAATGTAATAACGGACCTTTGGAACAGGTTTCATGATCAAATTGAATAGTCTCCAACATACAAAATATACCCTCCATCCCTCTTCATAAGGAGTATTTTTCCAATCTGTCATTCCGAGATATTTTTCATAATATTTTTTGTATTTATGTGTATTTCCCGCTCTCCATGGGCGTTCTTCTCCCAAATAATGTATTATAACAGGGTTATGGACACAGTTCTCAAATTCCTCTTTAGAAAAATACTTTAGGGGACTTACCAGATTGGAGAGAAACTTATATGGATATTGATAAAAAATATTACAGAAGTTGTATTTAGGCATTACTGATAATATTTCATTTTTTAAAGCGCCATTAATAGCATCCTGGTCATTGGCAAATAAGTTTCCGTTATGTTCTCTGTAATACTGTATTATTTTTTTATCAGACTCATTTTTTCGCCACTTATCCAAATCTACCAGTAAAACTCCGGCATTATGATAAAAATAGTCTTTTAATCCAAGCGCCTCTTTGCGTTTATGGTCTACTGTGGGTTCTATACTCATTCCCAGAGTTTTGCCTTTTAAATCCATATGCCACAATTCTTCCAGGCTGGAGATAACTATTGTATCTCCGTCTAAATATAAAATTCTTTTGACATTTTCAGGTAATATACGTCCCATGATCAAACGGGCTAAAACAATTGGATTCCAGCCGGATGTATCGATTTCAAAATCGAAATATTTTTTTATATCTGATATTTCAATAAAAGTAATGCTGCGGTTATACTTTTTTGTCAAGCGTGTTAATTTGTTTTTGTTTTCTGAAGAAATGCCAAAAGACATAATATAAAAGGAAATTTGTCCCTCTTTTGAATTGTTTTCACAGATGGATGCAATTCCTGCTCCTAACTGAGGTACAAAATTATTGTTAATGGTATATAAAAAATTCACTACTGACTCCTTTCATCCAAGTACGCATACAGCGGTATTTTGTATTGTAAAACAATTATAGCATATTTGTAAGAGGCATGGGACAGTAAAATTTTCTTTATAAATTAAGAATTGATTCTTATGAATAAACAAGGTATAATTATTTTATTTGAAATTGAATGGTATTGGAGATAAATATGAAAAAATATGATTATGTTATTGTAGGCAGCGGTCTTTTCGCCGGTGTATTTGCAAAAAGCGCAGTTGAACACAATAAAAAGTGCCTTGTTATTGAAAAAAGATATACTATTGGGGGAAATCTGTATTGTGAAGAGGTAGAAGGCGTTCAGGTCCATAAGTATGGAGCTCATATTTTTCATACAAGCAACCGTAGGGTGTGGGATTTTGTGAACAATCTTGTAGAGTTTAATCGGTTTACGAATTCGCCTATTGCCAATTATCATGGGGAAATTTATAATTTACCCTTTAATATGAATACGTTTAATAAAATGTGGGGCGTGATTACGCCAGCAGAGGCACGGAAAATCATTGAATCCCAGAGGACAGCAGTAACAGAGACACCAAGGAATCTGGAGGAGCAGGCTATAAGTCTGGTGGGGTATGATATATATGAAAAGTTAATTAAAGGGTATACGGAAAAGCAGTGGGGAAAGAAGTGCTGTGAACTGCCTTCTTTCATTATTAATAGGATTCCTGTAAGATATACTTACGATAATAATTATTTTAATGATTTATACCAGGGGATTCCCGTGGGGGGCTACAATACGCTGATTCAAAAATTGTTTTCAGGGTGTGACATAGAAACAGGTATTGACTTTAACAAAAACAGAGAAAAATATCGTGAAATGGGAGAAAAGTTGCTATATACAGGTACTATTGATTCTTATTATGATTATATATACGGAGACCTGGAATATAGAAGTCTGCGGTTTGAGACAGAGATTTTGGAACAGGATGATTATCAGGGGGTAGCTGTTGTTAATTATACGGATAGCGAGACACCCTTTACAAGGATTATAGAACATAAGCATTTTGAAAACAGCAGGGCAGACAAGACAGTGATTACTAGAGAATATCCTGCAGTTTGGGAGAAAGACAAGGAACCTTATTATCCTGTTAATAACAGCAGAAATCAAAAATTGTATAAAATGTACACAGAAATTGCAGCAAAGGAAAGTAATACAATTTTTGGAGGTAGATTAGCAGAGTATAAATATTACGATATGGACAAAGTAATAGAGGCAGCATTTCGTCTTGCTGACAAAGAATTTGCGTGTCAGTAAAAGAGTAGATTATTTATGGAGAAAGGATGGCATGGTGGAGCACACCATATTTCACTACATTTATGGAAAATAAGACATATGATGAGAAAAATCTTCGGAGACTGCAGTTGGTGGAATTAGAGATCCTGAAAGATTTTATAGCTCTTTGTGAAAAGCATAAGTTACCTTATTTCGCAACAGGTGGGACAGCTATAGGCGCTCTCCGCCATCAGGGATTCATTCCATGGGATGATGATATTGATGTATGCATGCTTAGAAAAGATTATGATAAATTTATGAAAATAGCGCCTGAGGAAATGGGAGATAAATATATTTTCATGTCAACAGATACGGAAAAAAGATATCCTCTCATGTTTGGCAAAATGGTAAAAAAAGGGACAAGATTTATTGAAGATGCTTATCAGCAGGGAAATTATCCTCTGGGAATCTATATTGATATTTTTCCTTATGACAGAACATCTGAGGATGAAAAGTTAAGAAAAAAGCACCAGAAAAAGACATGGTTTTGGGCAAGGCTTCAGGTACTGACTTTGATTCCAAACCCTAATCTTCCACCGGATGTTACTGGATGGAAGAAGAAAGCAGCAGAATGGGGATGCAAGATCCTGCATGTTTTGTTTAAGCTTTTTCATATAACAACACAGATGTGCACTAATAAATATTTGAAATGGGCTACACACTGCGAGGATGATTCTGATCTATATATTGATTATTCCTACATAACCGGCGAAAACTTGATGATCCGTACAAGGGATTCTTTTCCTACAGTGAATTATCAGTTTGAGGACACTGAGGTGGCATTAGTTAAGGACTTTGATGCATTTCTCAGACCAGAATACGGAGACTACATGCAAATGCCGCCGGAAGATGAGAGGCATAACCACTACGCCTCATTTATAGATTTTGGAGATGGAGAAACCGGCAATTGAAAAAAAACATGAGAAATGATTATAATGGCGGAAAAAAATTATCTATGAAACAGAGTATACTCTGGAATTCCTGGGGAAGTATGTTCTACTTAGGATGTCAGTGGCTTTTGACTATTCTGGTGGTGAGGATTTCGGGAGTAGATAATGCGGGACTTCTCTCCTTGGCCATGTCAGTGAGCAATATATGGTATAGCTTAGCTGTATATGGTATGAGAAATTTTCAGGTTTCTGATACAAATGGAAAATATTCAAACGGTTTATATATTTCAAGCAGAATTTTTACAGGAAGTGCTGCTTTGTTTGGATGCATAATTTATACATTGGTTTTATCTTATAGTCCTGAACAGAAGTTATGTATTATTATTTATTTTGTATATAAACTATCAGAAGCTCTCTTTGATGTGTTTGCCGGAATATATCAAAAAATGTGGCGCCTTGACTATGTGGGCAAATCTTTTACTATCAGAGGTGTTCTGACTTTAGGCACTTTTTCAGCAGCTTTATTCTTGTCCGGAAATCTTGTTATAACGCTTTTAATAATGACGGTCTGTTGTCTGTTGTCTGTATGCCTGTATGATATTCATTTTGCAGGAAAGATAACCAATATACGTATTTGCTGGGATAAAAAGAAAATAAAAGAATTATTGATTGAATGCTTTCCATTAGTAGTGTATACTATGTTGTCAACAGCCATCGGTACAATTCCAAGATTATTCATAGAGAGATATTTGGGTAACTATAAACTGGGGATATATGGTTCAGTGGCAACGCCGACTTTAATTATACAAATGGGTGCCACCTATATTTTTAATCCTTTTGTTACACTTTTTGCAGAGAGATATCATCAGAAGAATAAAAAAGGATTTTTAAACGCCTTATTTCTATGCTCCGCTTCTGTGGCAGGATTGGCTGTGGCAGGTGTCATAGGCGGAAAATTATTGGGGAAATGGGGACTGGGACTGCTGTTGGGTGAGGAAGTGGCTGCCCATTCAGACTTGTTGATCCCGTTGATCCTATGTACAGTGCTTACAGCCTTTGCTTGGCTTCTCTGCGGTGTTCTGACAGCGATCAGAGATTTTAAAGGGCTTGTCGCCGGGAATGCTGCTGCAGTAGCGGTCAGCTATTTTTCTTCAGTGATCATGGTAAAGAGGTATGACATGCAGGGCGGGAGTGTGGCTCTGGCTCTTGCAACGATTGTTGAAATTATCTTTTTGGCACTATGTCTGGCAAGATGTGTCCATGAAAATTTTGCTGTTAAAGGACAGGTGGAAGATTGAAATAGAAATAAAAAACGGAGCGGTTGAAAAATGGAAGGAAATAAAAAGAGAGAGCACATTTTTGCCATTTGTGCTTATAAAGAAAGCCCATATCTGGAAGAATGTATACTGTCATTAGAAAAACAGACCAGGAAAAGCAGTATTATCATGGTTACATCAACACCAAATAAATACATAGAGGAATTGAGCCGGAAATATGAGATACCTCTTTTTATAAACCATGGAGAACACGGAATCACACAGGACTGGAATTTTGCCTATCAATGTGCGAATGCCAGATATGTTACCATTGCTCATCAGGACGATGTCTATCTTCCGGATTATTGGCAGAAGAGTTACGAATATCTCAGACGGGCGAAAAGGCCGCTGATTGTTTTTGGAGATTATGGAGAATTGCGGAAGGATCAGCCTATACTGAACAACCGGCTGCTAAAAATGAAACGCCTTATGTTAATGCCATTGAAGATCAAAGTGTTTTGGAGTTCAAAATTCGTAAGGCGAAGGATTTTGTCTTTTGGCTGCCCTATTTGCTGTCCCAGTGTTACCTTTGTGAAGGAGCATTTGCAGGAACCTATTTTTAAGGCAGGTTTTCGCAGTGCAGAGGACTGGGAAGCATGGGAAAAGCTTTCAAAAGAAAAGGGTAGTTTTGTATATGTAAATAAAATTTTAATGTATCATAGAATTCACGAGGGTTCTGAAACCAGTATTATTCTTGGAGATGATGCAAGAAAAAGAGAAGATTTCATTATGTTTAGAAAATTTTGGCCAAAACCAATTGCCAGAATTCTTGTAAAGTTGTACAGCTCAAGTGAGAAATCTAATAAATTATGATGAATCAGATAATATAAAAGGAAAACTTATGAAGAAATTAATCATTATACCTGCTTACAATGAAGAGTCATGCATAGAGAAGACCGTAGAGAATATTCAAAAATTTGCACCATCATTTGATTATATAGTTATAAATGACTGTTCCAGAGATAAGACGAAAGAGATATGTGAAAAAAAACAATTTCATTTTATCAATCTTTCTGTGAATCTGGGAATAGGAGGTGCGGTCCAGACTGGTTATATGTATGCTCTTGAGAATCATTATGATGTGGCTGTGCAGGTAGACGGCGACGGACAGCATGATGCTGCTTTTTTGAATGAGATGGCAGTGTTTATGGAAAAGCATCAGGCCAACATGGTGATTGGCTCCAGATTTATTGAGAAAAAAGGTTTTCAGTCATCCGGACTCAGAAGGATGGGAATCAAGTTTTTTACCGGGCTTATAAAAGTTCTGACCGGAAAGACTATTACAGATCCCACATCGGGACTTCGTATGGTAGACAGAGAAATCATTAAGATGTTTGCCGAAAATTATCCAAAGGATTATCCGGAGCCGGAAACAGTGGTGTCTGTTATCCGAAAAAATATGAAAGTTAAGGAAATTCCTGTTGTTATGAAGGAGAGACAGGGAGGGGTATCCTCTATTTCTCCTAAAAAATCAGTGTACTATATGATTAAGGTAAGCCTTGCAATTATTATAGAATGTCTTCGATAGAGGTGAAGTATGAATATAAGAACACAAATTATAGTTGCGGTTGTTGTGCTGGCTGCGTTTTTTTATCTGATTGGAAAGATAAGAAAGAATAAGCTGGAATTAAAATATGCATTGTCCTGGATCATTATGGGAGTCCTGATTTTGCTGTTGGACATTTTTCCGGGGATTATTGCAAAATTGGCTGAAATCTGTGGGATTGGAATTCCTATTAATATGATTTTTTTTCTTGGGTTCTGTTTTTTACTGGCATTGACATTTACTTTGAGTGTACTGGTATCCGGTTTATCTCAAAAGACTAAGGTATTAACGCAGAGAATTGGTATATTGGAAGAAATCCTGCGCAGAGAAGGGAACAGTCAAACCGCCGCAGAAGAGAAAGAATTGCATAAAGAAAAGGATGTATTGGAAAATGATAAAGAGTGTTAGGGTGAAATTGAATTGGTGGAAAAGACTGCTAATTATTATGATCAGTGCAGTATTGGCTGGTTTTATTATAGAGGGGATACTTCAGTTCTATGAGACAACAAAAAGTAATATACCCCAAAGAATCAGCCTTCAGGATATACAGGTAAAGAATGGAGATAAAGAAGAAAATCTCTATATCATGAAGAAAGGCGGAGAAATTAAAATTGATGTTTCCGGAATGTATATAAATAAATTCCAGTATTACTATGCGGCGGAAAATAATTTTGAAGCTGATATTATCATAGAAACTAAAAATTTATATGGCAATTGGGAAACACAGAGAATTAAGGATCCCTGCCGCAGTAATTTGAACAATTCGTTTGTCAATATTAAAAATAATGTGAAATCCATCACTATAAAACTTCCGCCAGATGTAGTTGTGGGGGATTTTACAGCCAATAACGCCAAGGATTCTAATGGCTACAGGATTTTATATATCTGTGCTTTTGTTGGGCTTTTGCTGTTTCTTCTTCTGTTCAAAAAAGAGATAGGGAAGCGCGTAGAGCTTGGCTTTCTTATGATATCTATGACAATAGGGATGCTTTTTATAGCAATTCAGCCACCCCAGTTTACAAGCTGGGATGAGCATATTCATTTTTATCATGTATTTGATTTCTTTGATGGAGATCACGTGGAATGGAACCAAGCAGAGTATTATGCTTATATTAACCCGGAATCCAAGGAAAAAGTGCCTTTTACCACTAAGGAAGAAAAGGCTCTTCAGATTCAGTATTTCAATGAACATACACAGGACAGTGGTTATTCTTATGAAAAGAGCAGCTTCACCGTCAGCAGATTGGGGTATCTGCACATGGCTATTGTAGTTGCAGCCGGGAATTTTATTGGCCTTCCTTTTTATGTGGTGTATTTGTTGGGGAAAATCGCTAATCTTGTGTTATACTGTATTCTCATGTTTTTTGCCATAAAAACTATACCAATAGCAAAGAATTTATTGGCGGTTCTGGCTTTGATGCCTACACCTATGGTCCTAGCAACGGCATATTCTTATGATGTTGCTTTGATAGGGTTCTTGTCATTGGGAATTGCACTGCTTGTCAGAGAATTTTATTATCCGGAGAAAAAATTACACAAGGCTATGTTTGTCTGTATACCTCTGTGCTTTTTATATGGTAGCTGCCCTAAAGCTATTTATGTTCCTTTGATGCTTATTGCATTGTTTTTGCCGCTTAAAAAATTTAAGAGTAAAAAACAGTGTTGGATATGGAAATCAATAATTATTATAACCTGCATCCTGCTGATGCTGACTTTCCTGATACCTACAGCAGGCAATACAATGGCTTCAGATTTAAGAGGAGGGGATACAGATGTAGGACGTCAGCTTCAGATGGTGCTTGGGCACCCCTGGGCATATATACAGATTTTGTTTGAAAATATCAGCAGAACCTTTAATGATTATATGATGGGTATTCAAAGTCTTTCAACAATGGCTTATGAAGGCGTTTTTGATTTCTATATGCTGGTTACAGTTCTTGTGTTTGGAGTGGCGTTAACAGAGCCAAGAAAAACCATGAACGGGATAACTAAAAGGTCTATGAATATATTCAAAGTATGTACACTGCCCCTTTCTGCCGGTGTGTTGGTTCTTATATGGACTGCGTTGTATCTGGCGTTTACGGAAGTGGGGGAGGTAGTGATCAAAGGCGTACAGGGAAGATATTATATTCCGCTGCTGCTTCCGCTGTTTTTGGTTTTTTATACAGATAAGATTTATACAAAATGGAAAGAGGAGAACTACAACCTGGTTATGTATTTGATAGTTCTTCTTATACTGCATCTGGCTCTGTATTCCAGATTTCTGATTCCTTACTGCAGCTAGTATTCTCTGCTTTCGGATTAAAGATTGAAAAGCGGATTTCTTCTAAATTATTGAAATTCCGTTTATAAGATGGTATAGTATACAAGGTCAGGAGGAAGTTTTTGTGAGAAATATAAGCTGTTTACCAATAATTTTACCGGGCATGTATGCAGAAAAATAAAATCATACAGCAGTATCCAAAGGATACTGCTGGTTTGCGTATAAGGAGATTTTTCTAAAAATGATAAAATTAAAAAAAAGTTGTCCCTTTTTGTTTGGTCTGGTATCGTTAGTATTGTGTATGAGTATGATGACAGTAACTGCTGCCGGAGCAGTCAATAACGGAATGGTTTATGCTATTGAATCTAATAATATACAGGGATGGCCTCCAGGTCCGGAAGTGGCATGTGAGACGGCAGTATTGCTGGAGGCAGACAATGGTAACGTTCTTTACAGCAAGGGCGGGGATGAACTCCGGTATCCTGCCAGCATTACGAAAATAATGACTGCATTACTGGCTATTGAAAATTTGCAGCTTGAAACGCAGCTGACTTTTTCGGAAAACAGTGTGGCCTCCGAACAGGTGGCTGGCAGCAGTACCATTCATATGCAGGTTGGAGAAGTGATCACTGTAGAGGATTGTCTGTACGGACTGATGATCCAGTCCGCCAATGAGGTTGCGATTCAGTTAGCAGAACAGGTATCGGGAACAGAAGCAGCATTTGCGGAGCTTATGAATCAAAGAGCCGCGGCTATAGGATGTAAGAACACACATTTTGTTAATGCCAGCGGGCTGCCGGATGAAAATCATTACACAACAGCTTACGATATGGCACTGATCTGTAGAGAGGCTTTAAAAAATGAAACTTTTCGCAAAGTCATCCAAACGGAAAATTATGTGATTCCACCTACAAATATGTCTGCAGCTGCCAGGGAACTTCATACGCACCATCCTTTACTGGCTTCCGAATCCGCAGAACATTATGAAGGATGCTTGGGAGGAAAATCAGGCAGTACTGAGGCGGCGGGGAAGACATTGGTAACAGCGGCAGAGAGGAATGGAGTTACCCTTGTTGCGGTTGTGATGAAAGGGGCGGATATGGGACCTAATTGTCTGGATACCACTAACCTTTTGAACTATGGATTTGATAATTTTAAAAAAATTGAATTAAATAAAGGCTTTGTTTTGGTCCCTTCCAATGTGACAATGGAACAATTACAGTGTGAAGAAAGTGTACAGCAAGATGGAAGTGTTCTGTTAAATTACAGCTATTCTGGTCAGCCTGTGGGAAATGCATATAAGGAAGAAGAAAAACCACAGGAAAAAATTAATGAAAAGACACATGTAGAAAAAGATACAGAAGGAATAATGGGAGAAAATGATAAAGAGCAGAAAAAGGACGATAAGAACATGTCGTTTTCTCTTATGGATGCCCTTGTGATCTTGATGGCAGTTCTGGTCATAGTTCTTATTATTCTTATGGCACTGCTGGTTAAAAAAGACCGCAGAAAGAAGAAAAGAAGAAAAAAATAAAAAGTTTATAATTAAAATAAAAATAAAAGCGAGGATAAAATTATGGGAAAAATTACAGTAGAAACATGTGAAATTGAAGGCTTAAAAGTGATTACTCCAGCAGTTTTTGGTGATGAGCGCGGATATTTTATGGAGACATATAATTATAATGATTATAAAGCTGCAGGGATTGATATGGAATTTGTTCAGGACAATCAGTCCAGTTCTAAAAAGGGAGTATTGAGAGGCCTTCATTTTCAGATCCATTATCCACAGGATAAGTTAGTGCGTGTAGTGAGTGGAGAAGTATTTGATGTAGCTGTTGATATGCGTCCGGGTTCTAAAACATTTGGAAAATGGTTTGGTGTGGTTTTGTCAGCAGAAAATAAAAAACAGTTTTTTATACCAAAAAACTTTGCTCATGGTTTTGTAGTTCTTTCCGAACATGCGGAATTTGCTTATAAATGTACAGATTTCTATCATCCTAATGATGAAGGCGGATTAAAATGGAATGACCCGGATATAGGGATCGAATGGCCTCTGCCTCAGGGGATGACAGAAGAAGAATTGACCATTTCTGATAAAGACCACAAATGGAGTGGAATAAAAGAGTATATAGAAAGCAAATAAACAGGAGCAGAATATGAAAGAAAAAATATTAGGATTACCGCTGGAGCTGTATCATAATAAAGGCCTGATTTTATCTTTGTCTAAAAATGATTTTAAGACAAAGTATGCCGGTTCTTATCTCGGAATTGTATGGGCGTTTATTCAGCCGGTCGTTACAATTATGGTATACTGGTTTGTATTTACCGTAGGTTTGAAAGCCGGAGATATGGCAGAATATCCGTTTGTACTTTATCTGATTTCGGGTATTGTTCCTTGGTTTTTTTTCCAGGATGCGTTGAATGGCGGAACGAATGCATTGATGGAGTACAATTATCTGGTTAAGAAAGTGGTTTTTAAAATCAGTATACTTCCCATAGTCAAAGTCTTTTCTGCATTGTTTGTGCATGTGTTTTTTGTGGCATTTGCCCTTGTCATATGTTCCTTGAATGGGTATACACCCACGCTTTATACTTTGCAGATTGTTTATTATACAGGCTGTACTTTTGTATTTGCATTAGCGCTTGTGTATGCAACCAGTGCTATCGTGGTTTTTTTCAGAGATTTAACACAAATTATCAATATTATTCTTCAGGTGGGTGTGTGGATGACACCTATCATGTGGGACTTAAATATGCTGAGTGGGCATCCTATGTTGATGAAAGCGTTTAAGCTGAATCCTATGTATTATATTGTATCCGGCTACAGAGACTCTATATTAGGGCATACATGGCTTACAGCCCATTGGAAATGGGGCATCTATTTTTGGGTTTTAACAATTATCATATTTGTTTTTGGTTCTGTAATATTTAAACGTCTGAAACCACATTTTGCAGATGTATTGTAAGGAGAAATTGCATGTCAGATAATATCATAGCAGTGGAACATCTTAGTAAGATGTATAAATTATATGACAAACCTATGGATAGACTTAAAGAATCTTTGGGATTGTCAAGGAAAAAGAAATATAAAGAACATTATGCTTTGCATGATGTTTCCTTCCAGGTAAGTAAAGGGGAAACGGTTGGAATCATTGGTACAAACGGATCCGGGAAATCCACAATTCTAAAAATCATTACAGGCGTATTGAATCCTACACAAGGCTCTGTAACAGTAAATGGCAGAATCTCTGCCCTCTTGGAGTTAGGCGCCGGGTTCAATATGGAATATTCCGGGCTTGAAAATGTTTATTTGAACGGCACGATGATTGGGTTTTCCAGGGAAGAGATTGATGCCAAGTTGGAGGATATTCTGAATTTTGCGGATATTGGTGATTTTATTCATCAGCCGGTGAAGACGTATTCCAGTGGTATGTTTGTAAGGCTTGCTTTTGCGGTTGCCATTAATATTGAACCTGAGATTCTTATAGTGGATGAGGCACTATCTGTAGGAGATGTGTTCTTTCAGGCAAAATGCTATAGAAAATTTGAAGAATTTAAAAAAATGGGCCGAACAATACTTTTCGTGAGTCATGATTTGGGAAGCATCAGTAAATATTGTGACAGAGTAGTTCTTTTAAACAAAGGGAAAAAAGTAGCGGAAGGTAAACCGAAAGAAATGGTGGACCTGTATAAAAAGATTCTGGTGGGACAGGATGTAACCGTTATAGAAGAAATAAAGGAGGAAACCCATAAGTTACTGCAGGAAGAGGAGAGAAGCTATGAACATGATGGCGAAATATGGAAAAAATATATGCTTATTAATCCGGATCTGCAGAGTTATGGAGATGGAAGGGCAGAGATTATAGACTTTGGTATATTTGATGAGGAAGGCAAGATTACTAATACAGTATATAAAATGCAGGATTTTACGCTTCGCATGAAGATAAAATTCAATAAAAAGATTTTAAATCCTATTTTTGCTTTCAGCCTCAAGGATCTCAAAGGAACTGAACTGACAGGTACCAATACAGTCATTGAGAAGACAGAAACCGGAACTCTTTCGCAGGGAGAAGTGGTTGAGATTTCATTTACCCAGAAGATGAGGCTGCAGGGAGGACAATATTTGCTGCAGCTGGGATGTACAGGTTTTGAGGGCAATGATGATTTCGTTGTATACCATCGTTTATATGATATTTGTTGTATTCAGGTCATTGCTGATAAGACGACAGTAGGCTATTTTGATATGGATACCCGGGTAAACTATGCAAAAGGAGCAGTTCATGAATAGTAGTGAAGAAAACATTAAATTTTCAGTTTTAATTCCTGTTTACAATGTGGAAATACACTGGCTTCAGAGGGCAATCGAATCTGTGGTAAATCAGTTGTATGGAAACTGGGAATTATGTCTTGTGGACGATTGTTCTACGGATCACAGGGTGAGAGAGTATTTAACTGGTATCCGTGACAAGAGAATAAAGATAAAGCTTCTTGATGAGAATGGCGGAATTTCAGTGGCCACTAATGCGGCAGCGTCTCTTGCAGATGGGGATTATCTGATTTTGATGGATAATGATGATGAAATTGCAGAAGATGCACTTCTGGAGTTTTCTGCTGCTATCAAAAAAACAGGAGCCGATATTCTATATAGTGATCAGGATATTATTGACGCAGAAGGAAATCACAGAGATCCTTTCTGCAAACCGGATTGGTCACCGGAATTACTGCTCAGTCAGATGTATATAGGCCATCTGCTTGGCTTCAGACGGAGTCTTTTTGAAAAGACAGGAGGATTTCGTTCAGAATTCAATGGGAGCCAGGATTATGATTTGATGCTCCGTATGTCGGAAATTACAGATAATATTGTGCATATACCAAAAATTTTATATTCTTGGAGAGCTATTCCGTCCTCAACGGCAAATAACCCGGAGTCTAAGCCATATGCACAGGTTGTGGGATTGAATGCTATACAGGAGCATTTGGATCGTGTCTATGGGAAAGAAGTAGCCAAAGCGTATGAGACAGAGAATTATTTTGTCTATGATGTGAGGTACTGCTTGAAGGACCATCCTCTGGTATCTGTAATTATTCCTACAAAGGATAATGCTCCTTTGCTGGAAAAAGCGGTACAGAGCATCCTGCGGTTTACCAAGTATGACAAATATGAGATTATCATATTGGATAATAACTCAGAAGAGGCAGAGACCTTTGCATACTTTAAAGATATTACTGAAAAAAATTCAAATGTTCGTGTGCTAACAGCTGCATTTGAATTCAATTGGTCAAAACTGAATAATTTTGGAATGAAGCATGCAGATGGAGACATCTACATATTCCTGAATAATGATGTTGAAATCAGCAGCAGTGAATGGATGTACCGGTTAGTGGAGAAAGTCGTCCAGCCGAACATAGGTGTGGCCGGTGCTCTTTTACTGTATGAAGATAATACCATTCAGCATGCAGGCGTAATAGCAGGAATGGGAGGCTGGGGAGATCATGTCTATAAGGGAATGCCTCCTGTTCATTATGGCTCTCCTTTTGTGTCTCCTATGGTTACCAGAAATGTTACTGCAGTTACAGGTGCATGTATGGCAGTGTCTAAGAAAACTATTGAAAAGATAGGCCCTTTTGATGAGCAGTTTTTAATATGCGGAAGTGATGTTGAGCTGTGTATAAGAGCAGAGCAAAAAGGCTATCGGAATGTGTATGATCCCTATGTAAGGCTATATCATTTTGAGTCTAAAACCAGAGATTCCTATATTCCTGAGGTGGATTTTGAAATGTCTCGGAAGATGTATGCTCCTTATTTGGCAGAAGGTGATCCCTATTATAACAAACAGCTTGATTTGTATAGCTGTGTTCCTAAAATGAAAGCAGAGACAGAAGAAATAAGTGTGGAAAAGAAGATAGTGGATGAATATCTCCATGGAGATTACGAGGCAGGTGTTTTTAACAGCCAGGAAATAGATACACATATAGCGGAGATAAATCCTTATATATTCAGACCGTCTGCGAACAAGAACAAAAGAATTAACATTCTTCTGCCCTCTATTAATCCGGAACATGTTTTTGGCGGTATCTCCACTGCACTTAAATTTTTTGAGAGGCTGGCGGAGAGTACAGGATTTGAAAAAAGAATAGTTTTGGTAGATGCAGTACCTTCATCAGAGGCTATACAGGCATATGAAAAAAAATATACATTTGTCAAATGGGAGGAAGACAGCCAGGCAAAAGCCCAGATTGTTCCGTATAGTGAACGTAACGGGTGGACACTTCCTGTATCTGAAAATGATTATTTTATGTTCACTGGCTGGTGGACTGCACACTGCGCACAGGAAGCCTATGAAGATTATGAAATGAAATATGGAATTAAGCCCAGGCCATTTATTAATTTTATTCAGGATTATGAGCCGGGATTTTATGCCTGGTCCACTAGATATCTTCTGGCAGATGCAACTTATAAACACCCATATCCTCAGATTGCAGTCTTTAATACAAAATTACTGCAGGATTATTTTCACTGGCAGGGATATAAATTTTATAAGGAGTTTTCTTTTGATCCGGTGTTAAATACAGTGTTGAAAGAGAAACTGTATGCGGCGAACACCAGTATGAAAAAGAAGAAACAGATTCTGGTATACGGACGTCCCGGAACCGAAAGGAATGCTTTTAAGCTAATAGTTGCTGCGCTGCGCAAGTGGATCGGAATCCAGGAAAATGCAGAAGAGTGGAATGTTATATCTGCAGGAGAAATGCATCCAAAGGTATATCTGGGAAAAGGAAAATATTTAAATTCTGCCGGGAAATTAACCTTGGATGAATATGCGCAGGTTCTGCAGGAATCTTATGCAGGCATATCTCTTATGGCATCACCGCATCCAAGTTATCCGCCATTGGAGATGTCAGTTTTTGGCATTAAAGTCATTACGAATACATTTGCAAATAAAGATTTAAAAGATTTTAATCAATTTATAGTATCTTTAAATAATATCAGTCCCAACCATATTGCAAAAAAACTGAACGAAATCTGCAACGATTACCGCATTATTGTTGAGAATAGAATTGTGAATAAAGATTACTGCGAAAATGACAGTGTATTTAGTTTTATTGAAGAGATAAAAGAAATGCTGTAATTATGCCGGAGGAGGGAGTTTCAATGGTAGAGGAGATTGGAAAAGTAAAATTGAATTATGAATTTTACAGGGGAACAGATGCATACAGCGATGGTGAAATTGAGAATGATCTGCTGAACCTTGTGAAAGAAGAGGAAGATGTGGACCGTATACTACAAAAGGATAACAGGTGGCCTGTATTATATCATCTGTCTCCGGTGAGGCAGAATATATTAGAGTGGTATCCTTTTACAAAAAAAGACAGTGTACTGGAAGTAGGAGCTGGATGTGGTGCGATCAGCGGAGTATTGTCACGTCTTACAGGTAAAGTGACCTGTATTGAATTGTCAAAAAGAAGATCTATGATTAATGCTTACAGAAACAGAAATTGTGAAAATCTGGAGATAATGGTAGGAAATTTTAATGATATCAAATTAGAAGAGAAATTTGATTATATTACCTTGATCGGCGTTTTGGAATATGCAGGATATTATACAGATGCGGAGGAGCCGTTTACCGCATTTCTGCAGAATCTGAAGCAGATGCTGAAACCGGGCGGCCGTATTTTAATTGCCATTGAGAATAAGTTTGGCCTGAAATACTGGGCAGGGGCCAGAGAGGATCATACAGGGCAGCTTTTTGACGGTATAGAGGGGTATCATAAGACGGAGAGCTGTGTCAGAACATTTTCTAAAAAAGAGATAACGTCCATTATACACCAGGCTGGATTTAAAAAAACCGATTTTTATTATCCGTTCCCGGATTACAAATTTCCTGTTCAAATTTTTTCAGATGATTATCTTCCAAAAGCGGAGGAACTTGCTTGTGGTAAGGACAGCTTTGATAATACAAGATGGATACTGTTTGATGAAACAGCTGTCAGCCAGCAATTGGCAAAGGACGGCAGTTTTGAATTTTTTGCCAATTCATTTATGATTGAAGCGGAATAGAAGGAGTGCCAAAGTGAAAAAGATATATTCCAAATTTACAAAAGAGCGTGATAAAAAATTCCAGATAGAGACAGCAATTTATTTAACAGAGGACGGCAAAAAAACAATAAGTAAAAAAGCTCTCCTTCCGGAAGGGCAAGAACATATAGAGAAAATGCTTCAAAACTATCAATATTTTAAGAATCAGGGGATATGTCTTCTGACGCCCTGCAGGATGGAGAACAAGGCCGTATTTTTTGAGTTTATTACGGGTGACAGTTATTATACACAAATTTTGCAGGCATTGGAGAATAAGGAACAGGGTTGCCTGCAGCAAATTTTGGATAAATATAAAAACATTTTTGAAACCTTGTATCCCGTGCAGGTTCCGTTTGAAAAAACAGAAAAATTTGTTTCGGTCTTTGGTGAAAGAGAGATACCATCCGGGATGGCTGCAGTTGAAAAGTTAGATATTGATTTGACATTTGATAATTTAGTGGAAAATGGAGAAAATACATTTATATTGGATTATGAATGGATTTTTGATTTTCCGGTGCCGGTGAAGTTTGCAATATACAGAGCTCTTTTTGCCTTTGCGCTAAAGCATAAGACAGCTCTTAATAAATTAATGACAGAGGATGAGCTGTTTGAATATTTTAGTATAAGTAAAGAAGAGCGTAAGTTTTTTGCGGAAATGAATGATGGGTTTATGAATTATGTAGAGGGAAAAGATTACTCATACTCCAGAACCTTAAATCAGTATAAACAGGAAGTATATTATTTTGATGAGGAGATGAAAACAGAGCCTTCTTATGCTCAGGTATATCTCGATAGGGGAATGGGATATTCAGAAGAGAACAGCAGAATGTTTCCTGTTTTAAAAGGGCAAAGGGAAGTCGAGCTGGAAATGACTTTGGATCCGTGTCATATGCCCAGAGAAATCCGTATCGACCCGCTTAACACGTCTGTAATGATTCGTATGATTTCTATGGAAGCGGATACCACTGATGGTATAAGAAAAATTACGATAGAACAGACAGAAAACAATGCAAATACATGTGCAGGGAATGATTTGGTATTTAAAAGCAGTGATCCTCAAATCCTCCTGAATGTATCGGAGGGAGATCAATGGACATGCATCCGGATAAAATATGAAATCTTATTCTCAGAACTGAAAAATGCAGAGCCTTATCTTCAGCTTTGTAAAAAGAGAGAAGAAGAATTAAAGGAAAAAATAGAGGAACAGGGACAATTACTTCACGAGAGCGCAAAACGCTTTGTAGAATTGGAAGAACTTCTTCAGCTTTATAAAGATAAATTAAATTATATTGAAAATACCCGGGCATATCGTTCCCTGCTGAAGCAGAAGGTAGAACAGATCCATCTCTGGGATAAGCTAAAGGAACAGGATAACTAAAGGAGTATTTATGCAGCGAGAGATATATGAAGTCAAAAAAGAACGATTTAATATAGCAGACCGCCAAAAATATATTCTGCAGGGTGTCTGGCCAAAGGATTACAAAGCTGAAGTGAAATTGGACAATACTGTGTTGGAAGCAAAACTCAGCAGACAGGAGAGGGTCAGTGCCCTGGAAAGGTTTCAGGATTTGGATTTTGAAAATGGTGAGCGGATTGAGATGGTGGTTCTGCTTCCAGAACAAATAAATAATTCAGGAAAGCTGACGATCCATGCAGTAAAGGGAGATATGAAGATTTTATGGTTTTCTGTTGAAGCCCGGAAACTGGCGGATAAGCAGGGAAAGCCACAGTTCTATATCGAGGAAGTTACAGCGGATAAAGAACTTCATAAATGTAAGATCAGAGGCTGGGCAGCAGGAAAGCAAATGGTTGATATCAGGCTGGAAGATAAAACAGGGAGAGAGATTCCATGCCGTTTGGAACGGCTGAACAGAGTAGATGTTCAGAATCAGTTTTCGGAAACGGATATTGGCGAGAAGGCGGGATTTTATCTGGAGGCAGATTTTGACGGGCAGAGTTCCTATCGGATTATCTTTCAAAGCGGAATGGAAAAAGAAGTATTTCCTGTGCCTCTACAGTTTTCAGAGATTATGCAGGAGAAATTTAAGCTTTATTTGAAAAAATCGCTCCATTATCTGAGAATGCATGGTATTTCGGGATTTTCAGCAAAAGTGTTTTCAAAGGCAAAAAGCCATAAAAATCGTCCGGTCGAATATTCAAAATGGCTTCCAAAGCATCTGCCTTCCCAGTCGGAACTTGCACAGCAGAGGGAAGAGAAATTTTCATGGGAACCTAAGTTTAGTATTGTCGTTCCTTTATTCAAAACTCCTGAAAAATATCTGGGAAGTCTTATCCGATCCATACAGGCACAGACTTATGGCAATTGGGAACTGTGTTTATCAGATGGAAGTGGAATAGATTCAAAATTAGAACAATTTGTAAATAAGTTTGCAGAGAATGATAATAGAATTGTCTATATCCCACATGAATCCTGTCTGCAAATCTCTGAAAATACCAATGCAGCTATAGAGGCTGCTTCCGGAGAGTTTATTGTATTTGCAGATCATGATGATGAACTGACACCCGACGCACTCTATGAATGTGTACAAAGATTAAATGAGAAAAGGGACACATTGGTTATTTATTCGGATGAAGATAAAATGACGACGGATGGAAATAAGTTTTTTCAGCCCCATTTTAAACCGGATTTTAATATAGATCTGTTGTGCACAGTGAATTATATTTGCCACCTGTTTGTTGTTAAAAGGGATATTATTGATATGGTGGGAATGTTGAGAAGTGAGTTTGACGGTGCCCAGGATTATGATTTTATTTTTCGATGTACAGAACAGGCCGGAAGAGAACATATCTGCCATATCCCCCGCATCTTATATCACTGGCGGTGTCATGAGGATTCTACAGCGGAAAATCCGGAGAGTAAATTATATGCTTTTGAAGCCGGAAAAAAGGCAGTGCAGGCTCATTATGAACGTATTGGTGTAAAAGCACGAATTCAGCAGGGAGAATTTTGGGGACTTTACAGAACACAGTTTATCAGAGATTATGACCCGTTGATATCCATAATCATTCCCAATAAAGATCATATAGATGACTTAAAACGCTGCATAGATTCTATTGAACAGAAAAGTACTTATAAAAATCTTGAATACATTATAGTAGAAAATAACAGCACAGAGGATCAGACCTTTGCTTACTACAAAAAATTGGAAAAATCTAATCCAAGGGCAAGGGTAGTTTATTGGGATGGAGTTTTCAATTACTCTGCAATTAATAATTTTGGTATCAGGGAAGCAAATGGCGAATATCTTCTTCTCCTTAACAATGATACAGAAATTATAAACGAAGACTGTTTGGAAGAACTGCTGGGATATTGCATGCGTGAAGATGTAGGGGCCGTAGGAGCCAGGCTTTATTATGAAGATGATACTATACAGCATGCAGGCGTTGTTATAGGATTCGGAGGCATTGCAGGTCATTGCTTTGTTCAGCAGAAACGCGGGGTTACCGGTTACTGTCATAGAATTATCTGTGCACAGGATTACAGTGCAGTTACCGCTGCATGTATGATGGTAAAACGAAAAGCATATGAGGATGCCGGTGGATTAAGTGAAAAGCTTCAGGTTGCGTTCAATGATATTGATTTTTGTCTGAAGCTGCAGAGAGCCGGGTACCTGGTGGTTTATAATCCGTATGCGGAATTATATCATTATGAGTCAAAATCCAGGGGGTTGGAGGATACACCTGAGAAGGTTGCACGGTTTAACAGGGAGATTAAAACCTTTGAAGAGCGTTGGCCTGAAATCCTCAGAGATGGGGACCCCTATTATAATCCCAATTTAACCTTAGACAGCCAGGATTTTTCTCTTAGAAGAATTTAGTGTAAGGAAAACTGCTTATCAATGTGAGGTTAAGGAACAAGAGAGAACAATGAATAATAAAAAAGAAAAGATAGTAGAAATTTTGTTTCTGACCGGCGTGTTTGTATTTCTACTTTTATGGGCTGTGGTACAGCCTTTTAATGCTTCACCGGATGAAGCTATGAAATATCAGATCGTGGAATATATCATGAAGCATGGAACATTGCCCCATGGTGGAAATCCTGAGATTCGTCATGAATTGTGGGGGATTTCGTATGCATTTAATCCTATTCTGCCATATATAATAGGTGCCGTTTTCGGAAAAATAACACTTTTATTCACCAGTGCAGAGATGGCGCCTGTCATTGCAGCAAGAATAGTTAGCGTTTTGTTTGGTACTGCAACGGCAGCTATAACAATCAAAATAGGAAAGGCTCTGTTTCAGAAAGAATATGCCAGGCTGTTTGTAGTATTAGTATGTTTTCTTCCGGGAGCCATGTTTATAAATTCTTATATAAATACGGATTCCATTGCCTTATTTTCAACAGCCTGGGTAGTATGGTGCTGGGTTAAAGCGGTGAAAAACAGCTGGAGTAAAGGCTTATGTATAGAGCTGGCATTGGCATTGTCTGTGTGCGCCCTTTCCTATTATAATGCATATGGATTTATACTTTGCAGCGTTTTTTTCTTTGCGGGAAGTATACTGTTCTGTGAAGAAAAAAGGTGGAATTATAAAAAAATGTTTTCACTGGGGTTCCTTATCATCGCTGTAGCGGCTGTCTGTGCGGGGTGGTGGTTTGTGCGCAATGGAATTTTGTATCACGGAGATATATTAGGCATGCATACTTCGTCGGAATATGCACAGATGTATGCCCGGGAAGATTTAAAACCATCTAACAGAATTACTCCTCAGAGTATGGGAATGAGTATTTGGGATATGCTATTTTGGATTCCCGGAGAGTGGAAATTTAACTGGCTGGTAACTGTGGCTGTCAGTTTTGTAGGAACCTTTGGCTTTTTGGAGATTTTTATGCCCAAAATGTGGACTTTGGTATATTTTAGTGTTTTTGCAGTGGGAATAGTAGGTGTGCTTTTTCATATCAGGAAACAGTTTTTTGTTATAGGACAGCAGAAAAGTGTTAGATGTGATAGAGATCATACGGGCAGGACCATGTTTATTACAATCAGAAAAAATAAAAAATGGGATATGAAAAATTATTTCCATTTATGTCTTTTGGCTGCTATGACAGTACCTTTTATTCTGCTGGTAAAATACGCATATTCCAGTGATTTTCAGGCGCAGGGAAGATATCTGATGCCCATGCTGATTCCTTTTATGTACTTTATTACATTAGGGTACCAAAATATAATGGAAAAAATAGTTAAAAGCAAAAAAATCAGGAATACAATTTTAAACTTTTTATGTGCCGGTTATATTGTATCGGCTGTTGGGGTGTACCTGATTGTTTTTCTGCCGAATTATATGTAGACTACAAAAACTGCGGTTCTCATAAATGGGAGCCGCAGTTTTTAAGTTGCATAGAAAGATCCGGTAGGATTCATGACTCGTTTTCCATTTTTTGATCTTGTCTACAGATTTGTCGTACGACAAACTGAGGGGATTTATTCTGACTGATAAAAATCCTACCAATATATTCGCCCAGAAGTCCCAGCATCAGCATATTCAATCCGCTTACAATTAAAAGAGCACACATGAGAGACGTCCACCCGATAATAGGCTCCGGACAGATAAACTGTCGTATAACCATAATAATAGTAAGAAGGAACCCAAGAAAAGCGAAGAAACCTCCAAAAAAACTAGCAATTCTAAGTGGCTTTACAGAAAATGAGGTGAAACCATTCAACCAGAGCAGAACCAGTTTGTTAATGGTAAATGTGGTAGTGCCAACCTCACGTTTCTTGTGGTCAATAAATACATTGGTCAGATGATCCGTAGTTCGCAGTATCAGACCCCATATATAGGGAAAAGCACTCTCATATCGCAGCATTTCATCCTTCACAAAAGAGTTCATAATAAAATAGCTGCACAGAGTGAGGTCTTTCGGCTTTTTTAACAACAGAGTCGCCATTTTATCATTTAGGCGGCTTCCCCAGTTTTTAAACGCACTGTGTTGTTTTATATGATATTTCCCAAAGACTGCATCATAGCCCTCCTCTATTTTGGCAATCAGTTTGTGCGCCTCAGCGGGTGGATTTTGGCAGTCATCATCAAGAGAAATGATATAATCACCGGTGGCGTAAGTATATCCAGCCATAAGTGCTGCATCTTGTCCAAAGTTCTTAGCAAGGTTAATGGATATAACCTGTGGATGTTTTTTTGCCAGTTCTTTTATTACCGTGAAGGTATTATCCTTTGATCCATCGTTCACCAGTATGATTTCATAATTATATTCAGTCTGTGGAAATGCCTGAAAGATGTCTTCTACTACCAGTGAAATTGTTTTTTCAGAATAATAGCATGGGATAACAAAAGAAAGCTTTTTATCAAGTTTCAAAATATAACCTCCTCATATCTATACTCAATCTTCTTTAGTATAGCACATTCAAGGTTCCCTTTAAACAGAAAATGTGGTAGAATGTACGAGTATATAAAGAGAATGATGGGTAAACTTGCCCATAGATTGTGATACGCAGAGGTAAGAGACATGGCAAAAGGAAAGCTGGAATGGGGAAGAATACTTAGGAAACTTTCCCCGTATACCATACAGAAAGGGTACCGCTATTTAAAGCATTACGGGCTGAAGGAGTTTTGGATTCGTCTGCACGAGAGATTTGAGCCGGAGGAAGTGCCATATGGTCCATGGTACGAAGCATATCGCCCCACAGAAGAGACTCTGGAAAAACAGCGGAATCGGATATGGAACTATTATCCTAAGATTAGCGTTGTCGTTCCGGCTTATAAAACACCTGAGAAGTTTTTGAGGGAAATGATGGATTCTTTAAGAAAGCAGACATATGCCAACTGGGAGCTATGCATAGCTAATGCCAGTCCGGAGGATGCGTCTATGGAATTTACACTTAAAGAATACGCTTCTTTGGACAGTCGGATCACATGGAAGAAACTGGAAGAAAATCTGGGGATTGCTGAAAATACAAATGCGGCTTTTGCTATGGCCACAGGGGATTATGTCGGGCTTCTGGATCATGATGATCTGCTTGCGCCAAACGCCCTGTATGAAATTGCATCGGCACTGGAAAAAGAACGGGATATCGATGTGATCTATACAGACGAAGATAAGGTGAGAGCAGACCTGTCAGAGCATTTTCAACCGCATTTGAAGCCGGATTTTAACCTTGATCTGCTTCGGGCTAATAATTATATCTGCCATTTGTTTGTGGTGAAGCGAGATATTATGAAGCAGACCGGAGGATTTCGCAGAGAATTCGACGGCGCTCAGGATTATGATTTTATATTCCGATGTGTTGAATGTGCTGAGAAAATACATCACATACCGGAAATTTTATATCACTGGCGGACACATCAGGCTTCCACTGCAGACAATCCGGCCAGTAAAATGTATGCTTATGAAGCAGGAAAACGTGCCATTGAGGGCAATCTGAAACGAAGCGGGTTAAGTGGGAAAGTGAGTCATACAAAGGATTATGGTTTTTACCGGGTAAAGTATCAGGTGCAGGGCGCTCCTTTGGTTTCTATCATTATCCCGAATAAAGATGAAAAAGAAGCTTTGAAAAAGTGTTTGGATTCTATATTTGACAAATCCACATATAAAAATTTTGAAATTCTTATAGTGGAAAATAACAGCGAGACGGAGGAGATTTTTTCTTATTATCGCGAATTGAGCAGAGAAAAGAAGATACGCCTTTTAAAATGGGACAAACCATTCAATTACTCTGCCATTAATAATTTTGCGGCCAAAAAAGCGAAAGGTGATTATCTTCTGTTTTTAAATAATGACATGGAAGTGATCACTCCGGATTGGATGGAGGAGATGCTCGGACACTGTCAGAGACCGGATACTGGGATTACAGGTGCTAAACTATATTATCCTGACAAAACGATCCAGCATGCAGGCACTATAATCGGGATAGGTGGAATTGCGGGACATATGTTTGTAAATATGCCGGGAGAGCGTTCCGGTTATCTACACAAGGCGTCCATTCAGCAGGATTTAAGTGCGGTTACTGCTGCCTGTATGATGGTGAAACGTGAGGTGTTTTTTGAAGTCAGAGGATTTGAGGAAAAACTGACCGTTGCATTTAATGATGTGGATTTTTGTCTCCGGGTACGTCAGAAGGGATATCTGGTTGTCTATGACCCTTATGTTGAGCTGTATCATTATGAATCAAAGAGCCGTGGAACAGAGGACAACAAAGAGAAAGTGCGCAGATTCCAAAGTGAAATAGAGTTTATGCGCTGCCGTTGGGAAAAACTTTTAAAAGAGGGGGATCCCTATTATAATAAAAACCTTTCTCTCACGAAGTGGAACTATTCTCTGCGGCCAAACGAATAAAAATCTCAGGACACAGCTTTTTTATAAAGCTGTGTCGGAAAGGTTTCTGAAAAACATGCATGAAGTATCGGTAATAATTCCTAATTTTAATGGAAAGAAATATCTCAAGGACTGCTTGGATGCGCTGTTAACACAGGATTTCTCTTCTTATGAAATCGTGGTGGTTGATAATGGATCAAAAGATGGCAGTGTTCAATATCTAAGACAGAACTATCCTCAGGTCAGGCTTGTGGCTTTGGCAGAGAATACTGGTTTCTGTGGGGCAGTCAATGTGGGAATCCGTACCTCACAGGCAAAGTATATACTGCTTTTGAATAATGATACCATTGTTGAGAAAGGGTTTATTCAGGCATTAGTTCAGGACATTAAAAAAAGTCCTGATATTTTTTCGTGCCAGGCAAAAATGCTGCAGATGCATGATAAAAGCAGGATAGATGACGCCGGAAATTATTACTGTGCTTTGGGATGGGCGTTTGCTGACGGTAAAGGAAAGCCAGAAGAAAAATATAATAAAAGAAAGAAAATATTTGCTTCCTGTGCAGGGGCAGCTATCTATCGGAAAAGTATTTTAGACGAAATCGGATATTTTGATGAGGAACATTTTGCTTATCTGGAAGATTTGGACATTGGATACCGAGCCAGACTCTATGGATATGAAAACTGGTTTTGTCCCACAGCCCGTGTGTACCATGTGGGAAGTGGTACCAGCGGTTCCAGATATAATCTTTTCAAAATCAGATATTCTTCCAGGAATAATATATATATGATATATAAAAATATGCCGTTTTGGCAGATTGTGCTGAATTTGCCCCTGCTTTTGGTGGGGTTCGGAGTGAAGACGGTATTTTTTGCTGTTAAGGGGTTTGGAAGGGAGTATATTGCGGGGATTAAAAATGGGTTTGAGATATCGCGGAAGAATAGGAATAAGAAGGTGAATTTTATTTCTATCAAAGTATCAGAAATCCTGATTGTAGAAATTGAGTTGTTGTATAATATAATACGGAGATTAAGAGGATAAAGTTACAGTTTAAACTGGAAAGAGGTTTTCCTTGTCGCAAAATCAAAATAGTGATATACTTTACAAGAATATTATAGTTATTTTACAGAAATATTTACCACATTACAATTTGGTAGCATCTGTTAACGGGAGATTAATTCTATGAAGATTCAAGAAAAGTTTAAACGTTTAGTCAGATTGCTTTTTTCAGCAGTTTTAGTTACGGTAGTTTCAGGTATTTATGGTTATACTTGGATTAATTATTTTAATACAATAATACGTTTGCCTTTTTTTCGCAGAGGCAATTGGATGATGATTTTTTTATATATTGTCATTCTGTTTTTTATGATGAAGATGTATGGTGGTTTTACAGTTGGGCTGCAGGAAAAAGGTAAATTGATATTTTCACAGCTGTTATCTGTTGTTTTTACAAATACATTTACGTATTTTCAGATATCAGTTCTTGCAAAAAAGTTTTTCAATCCATTTTCTATCATCGGAATAACAATTGTACAGATTATAATCATAATAATATGGAGTCTTATTTATCAAAGGATATATATACATATATTTCCGCCTAGAAATATGCTTTTGATTTCAGGAAGACGTTCAGATTATTATTTAATGGAAAAAATGAATTTGAGAATGGATAAATATAGAATTGACAAGTCAATCAGCTATAAGAGTGGGATACAAAATATAATACCAGAAATTGATAAGTATGATGGAATTATAATAGGTGATATGCCATCCCATGAAAGAAATCTAATATTAAAAGTATGCTTTGATAAAAATGTGAGAACTTATAGTGTTCCTAAGATATCAGATGTATTACTTCGGAGTTCAGAGCAACTTACACTTTTTGATACACCGCTGCTATTGTCGAAAAATGATGGATTGTTAATTGAACAAATGATTATAAAAAGATTAGTGGATATAGTATTATCATGTATTGCTGTTATTATAACATTACCTTTATTTTTGATAATAGCTGTATGTATTAAACTGGACGATAGAGGACCGGTTTTTTATAAACAGAAGCGATTAACATATTGTGGAAAAGTATTTGAAATATATAAGTTTCGGACAATGATACAGAATGCAGAAAAGAAAAGCGGTCCGCGACTGGCGGGAAAAGAAGATGAGAGAATACTAAGAGTTGGCAAGATTTTAAGAAGAACTAGATTGGATGAATTACCACAAATTTATAATATTCTGAAAGGGGATATGTCTTTTGTTGGTCCCCGACCAGAAAGACCAGAACTTGCTCAGAGGATCGAAAAAGAATTACCGGAGTTTTGCTATAGGTTGAAAGTTAAAGCTGGGTTGACGGGGTATGCCCAGATATATGGTAAGTATAATACTACTTCATATGATAAATTGAAACTTGATCTTACTTATATTAGAAATTATTCTATCTGGCTGGATTTTAAGTTGATGATATTAACGCCCAAAATAATGTTGATGAAAGAAAGTACAGAAGGTGTTGAAAGTAAAGAAGATTTACATGATAAAAATGTATAGCTAAAGGATAGAGGTTAAATTAAATGCAGTTTTCTGTTTTACTATCTGTTTATAGAAAAGAAAAACCGGAATATTTAAAAATGTCTTTGGAGAGTATCAGACTACAGACGGTGGAGCCGGACGAGATAATTCTCATAGAAGATGGAGTTCTTACAAAAGAATTGTATTTGGTAATAGAAGAGTATCTGAAGGTTTTGCCAAATATGAGAGTTTATAAGTTTGATGAAAATAAAGGTCTAGGATTGGCTTTGAGAAAAGGCGTGGAATTGAGCAGATATGAATTAGTGGCACGTATGGATACGGATGATATTGCAGAACCAGAACGTTTTAGGATCCAGATGGATTTTATGGAGAACAATCCGCAGATATCGGTTTGTGGTGGACTGATGCGGGAGTTTAATGATAGGGGAATTATTTCACAAGTAAAAAATATGCCGGAGACGCAAAAGGAAATTTGGAAGTATGCTAAATATAGAAATCCAATAAATCATATGACTGCTATGTTCAGAAAAGCAGATGTATTGAATGCAGGAAATTACAGAAATTTTCCATATTTAGAGGATTACAATTTATGGTCCAGAATGCTTGTAAAAGGATATAAATTTTATAACATACAGAAGGTATTAGTTAAAGCCCGTGTATCCGATGACTTGTATAACAGACGTGGGGGCATTGCGTATTGTCAGAGATATTTGATTTTGAGACAAATACAGAGAAAGATAGGACTGTTGAAACCATGGGAATATATAAAGGCATGTGGTATTACAATTTTGATAACCTTAGTGCCAAATACAATTCGTAAGTTAGTTTATATAAAAATGTTGAGAAAAAGAAATGGATAATAGTTTAAAGAAATATCAGGAACATCTTTTGGAAATGCTGATAGAATTTCAGAGATTTTGTGAAGAACATAATATTAAATTTTTTCTTGTAGGAGGAAGTGCTTTAGGCGCTTTCCGCCATCATGGATTTATTCCATGGGATGATGACATTGACGTGGCTATGTTTCGTGACGACTTTGAAAAAATGGAAGCATTCATGGAATCAAATAATAATAAATTAAAAGATATGGATTACTCGCCGGTAGAAAAGAAAATATTACCGGAAGCGCCAATTGGACATCTCTACGATTTCAAGATTACAGAGTTGCGTATTCATGCGCCAAAAATCGATATACATCCTATAGACGGAGTACCGTATAGTAAAATTCAGCGTATGCTACAAAAATATCTGTCACTTATTTATTATCTGGGTATTTATCATCTGCCTGTAAAAAATAAAGGAAAGTTTGCACGCGATAGTTCAAAAATCTTGCTGAAAATTATTCCTGAAAAAATGTGGAAGATTATAATAAGGTTTTGTAAAAATTATATTACCAAATGGAATACTGAAAAAAGTAATAATGTTTGTAGTTTATTTGGGGTAGCTGGTTATTCAAGAGAGATTATGCCAAAAGATTGGCTGATACCATTGCAAAAAGTAAAGTTCGGGATCTCGGAATTTTGGGCACCTTCTATGCAGGACGAATATTTGACACAGTTGTATGGTGATTGGAAAAAATTACCGGATAATCAATATAGAAAGCCACAGCATGATTCTTATCTATATTGTAAACTTTAAAATGTGTGTATAAAATTATGCTGGAGTATAATAGATGAATAAGAAAAGATTACTAATAGTAATAAAGAAAATAATTAAAATATTCGTTCAGTATACTATCGAGAATGATTATAAGATTTATCGAATAAAAAATACAAAAATTAATATTAGATTTTCTTTACAAAAAAGATATCAGAGGAAATGGGGAGATATCCCAATACAAAAAAATAAAATTATTTTTGATAATTATATGGGAATGGGATATGGATGTAATTGTAAGTATGTTGTAGAGCAGTTATTAAAAAAACCCAATAAATATGAATTAGTTTGGGTTGTAAAGGATGTTGCCAGTAATACAAACTATTTTCCCCCTAATATTAGACTGGTTGAATATATGTCAGAAGAAGCATTTATGGAGTATGCAACTGCGGGTATCTGGATTTGTAATTATCATTTGGTCGCATATCTGAATAAAGGGCTTCAAAAGAAAGAGGGTCAGATTTATATTCAACTGTGGCATGGTTCTTTTGGTATTAAAAAAATTGAAGGTGACTGTCGGAATCTGGTAATAGATAGAAACTGGGAATATCTTGCAAAAAAAAATGCAGATTTGACTGATTTTTGGATTTCAAATAGTGATTTTGAGACAAGGATTTATAAACGGGCATTTTGGAATGTAAAAAATATAAAGGAATATGGACATCCCAGAAATGATATATTTTTTACGAAATATGATAGTATTATAAAAAAAGTCAAAAAAGAATTGGGTATTTCTTTTGAAAGTAAAATGGTTTTATATGTTCCTACATTTCGTGATAATGGCCAATATGAGGGAGAATATTTAGATTCGGAAATGGTAGTGGGAAAATTAGAAGAACGTTTTGGGGATAATTGGGAATTTGTTGTCAGATACCATCCAAAAGCTGAATTTCGGGAAAATCAAATGAAGATTGGTATTAATGCAACAAATTATCCTGATATACAGGAACTTCTTGCAGCGGCGGATACGGTGATCACAGATTACTCTAGCTGTATATTTGATTTTCTATTAACAGGCAGGCCTGGGTTTATATATACAACAGATAGTGATATGTATAATGAAATAAGAGGTCTGTATTATCCATTAAAGGAAACCCCTTTTATGGTTGCAGAAAATAATAAGCAGCTTTGTGAAAATATAGATCGTTTCGATGAAAAGGTATATGAAAAAAGAGTTAAGCAATTTCTTAATGATAAGGGGTCTGTAGAAGATGGACATGCTGCAGAAAGACTAGAGGGGTTAATAAAACGATTAGTGAGGAATGAAAAAAATGAAGAAATATCTAAAAACATTTTGGAATCGTAGATTTTTATTATCGGAATTAGTAAAGAAAGGCGTGAAATTAAAATATAGGAGATCTTATTTAGGTGTCTGCTGGTCATTACTGGAGCCTTTGTTGACAACTTGTGTTCTTACTATAGTATTTGGTACATTATTCGGAAACAATAGCAGAGATTTTCCAATGTATATATTATGTGGAAGGTTATTATATACATTTTTTTCACAGGCTACAAAGACTGCTGCCAGATCAATACGTGCGAATTCTAAAATGATTTGTAAGGTATATGTACCAAAGTATTTGTATCCTCTTTCCTGTATTTTATTTAATTATATTATTTTTTTGATATCCTTATTAGTACTTATTGTTTTAGGAATTTACTGTGGGGTGAAACCGACCTGGCATGTATTACAAATTATTTTCCCATTAATATTGCTTCCAATACTAACGTATGGTGTAGGCATGATATTAGCAACAGTAACTGTATTTTTTAGAGATATGGAATATTTATGGGAAGTGATTTTAATGTTAATAATGTATACATGTGCTATTTTTTATTATCCTGAAAAAATAATGAATAGTGGTTTTTCATGGATACTGAAGTTAAATCCACTATATTGCATTATTCAAAATTTTCGAGATGCCATTTTAGGTCAGCCAATGAATACAAAGCTGCTAGTTTATGCTGCTATTGTAAGCGTGATTGCATTAATTATAGGAAATATAGCTTTTTATAAGAAACAGGATCAATTTATATTACACGTGTAGGTGAGAAAATGAAAAAAGAGATATTGGTTGTAGATAATGTTAGTATGCAGTTTAATTTAAGTAAAGAAAAGGTGGATCATTTAAAAGAATATTTTATAAAGATGCTAAAAGGCCAGTTGAGGAAGGATAGTTTTTGGGCGCTGCAAAATGTCAGCTTTAGTGTGTCAAAAGGGGATCGTATTGGTATATTAGGGCTTAATGGGGCAGGGAAAAGTACTTTACTTAAAATAATAGCAGGTGTTTTTAAAGCTACAGAAGGCACAGTAAAAGTTAAAGGTAAGATTGTACCATTATTAGAATTAGGTGCAGGATTTGAGCCTCAATATACTGGTAGGGAAAATATATATTTATATGGCGCTGTTTTAGGATATAGCAAAAAATTCATAGATCAGAAATATGAAGAGATTGTGGAGTTTTCCGGACTTCAAAAATTTATTGATGTACCTTTAAAAAATTATTCATCTGGTATGAAGAGTAAACTTGGTTTTTCCATTGCTACTATTATGGATCCCGATATTTTGATTTTGGATGAAGTACTTTCTGTAGGGGATGCAAAATTTAGAAAAAAAAGTGAAGGAAAAATAATGAGTATGATGGATGGTGAAACAGCGGTTTTATTCGTATCCCACTCTTTAGATCAGGTCAAAAGGATCTGCAATAAGGCAATGATCTTAGAGCAGGGTCATCTTGTTGCTATGGGAGATATTGAGGAGATTTCACAGCAATATCAGGACATGATAGATAAATAGAAAAAGATAACGAAGGAATAAAATAATGTTATACAGAATAGATGAAAAGTTATTGGCCGTTAAACTGATTGATATTCAATGGGAAAGGATTTTCGTTCATTTTGATATAGAAATTAAATTTAAAGATGACTTCATTGATTGGAGGCAATTAGAATTTTACGCAGTAAATGGAATAGGAATGGCTAAAGCAAGGCTGAAAATTTGTCATATAAAAGAAAGTCGTTACCAGTTATGTCTGAATATTACCAATAATGGTGAAAGACGCTGCTTACCTATAGGAACTTATAGGCTATTAGCCTGCAAAGGGGAGGAAGTTTTAGCAGAATGCGCAGCAGATTTCAAATATCCGATCAATATGCAAGAAAAATCAAGAAATTTTGAATATGCAAATGGTCATAAAGTTTATACGATTAAATTTTATATTGAGGACGATGAAAATAGTTTGCCTTTTAGAATGCATATCCTTCAGGCGACAGAAAGCAGAGAGGAATTTCCTTCAAATAAGGACTACTATATATATTGTAGCCCATACAAATGTTTGAAAAGATATTTGGGAAGCAGCAGAGTTTTTTTGCGAAACTTGTATAAACTTTTTTCTTTGGTTAATAGAGGAAAAAGAAAAAATACAATATTATTTATGACGGAACAAAGCGAGTCTATTAAGTCAAATTTGAAAGCAGTAGCAGAAAAAATGCGGCAACGTGGAATGGATAAAGAGTATTGTATATTGTTTTCAGCTAGAGCTGCAGCTGCAGAACCACAGACATATAGAAGTTGGATAAATTTGATATATAAATTGTCAAAAAGCGGAATGGTTTTTTTAGATGATCATGCTCCGGTCTTAGATTGGTTGAAATTAGACGATAATGTAAAAGTGATTCAATTATGGCATGCGGGTGCTGGGTTTAAATCCTCTGGATATAGCAGATGGGGACATAAAGGCTGTCCAAGCCCACAGAGTTGTCACAGACAATATACTTATGGCATTGCCGGATCAAAAAGTATCGCTCCATTTTTTTCTGAAGTTTGGGGAATTAATGATGAATGCGTTCTTCCCACAGGAATGCCTAGAATGGACGAATATCTGGATGAGAATTACCGCAAAAAGATAACGGAAGATTTGTACAAGAGATATCCGATATGTACTGGGAAAAAAGTGGTTTTGTTTGCACCAACATATAGAGGAAAAAATAAAAAAGAGGCATATTATCCATATGAATTAATAGATTTTGAAAAGTTTTATGAGTTATGTGGCACAGAGTATGTAGTTTTATTTAAAATGCATCCATGGGTTAGTGAGCCTGTACCCATACAGGAAGGATTTAGAGATAAATTTATAGATGTTAATTTATACCCCAATATAAATGACTTGTTTTATATTACAGATTTATTGATAACAGATTATTCATCTAATATATTTGAATATTCGTTAATGAAAAAGCCAATGTTGTTTTTTGCGTATGACAAGATTCAGTATTCCTTTTCAAGGGGATTTCATCGACCATACGAAGAGTCTGCTCCGGGAAAGGTATGTTATAGTTTTTTAGAGTTGATGGAAGCGTTCAGTAAAAAAAGTTTTGAATATGAAAAAGTAGAGAAATATGTATCAGAGCATTTTGATTTTATTGACAGTCATGCATCAGATAGAGTGATCGATTGGATTGTTCTGGACAAAATCCCGGAGGAGATAAAACAAGAGATTTGTGCAGTGCAACAGCGAATTATTAGAATGAATGAACTGGATTTTTCCCAGCCTTTGTTGGAAAATCAATTGTAGGAAAGGAAAATTAAGATATGAATATAGCAATTATTTTTGCTGGTGGAAGTGGTGTAAGAATGGGAGCTGGTATACCAAAACAGTTTTTAGAGGTAAATGGAAAACCGATTATTATTCATACACTGCAGCTTTTTCAATATCACAAAAAAATAGATAAAATCTACATATCTGTTTTGGAAGAGTACATTCCTTATATGGATGGATTGGTAAAGGAGTATCAATTAACTAAAGTAGCAGGGATAATGCATGGGGGAGAAACAGCCCAGGATTCTATATATATTGCGTTAAAAAAAGCTGGGCAAGAAAATCCAGAGGATTCAATTGTACTCTTACATGATGGTGTACGTCCTTTTGTAGCTTATGATGTTATTTCAAAGAATATTAAAAGCGTTAAAGAGCATGGAAATGCTATTACATGTACACCTTGTTATGAGACTATTTTATTAAGTAAAAATGGAGAAAATGTAGATAAAGTTCCTTATAGAAAGGAGACTTATGCTGCGCAGGCACCTCAGAGTTTTTATCTTAAGGATATCTTAAATGCCCATGAAATAATAAGAAATTCATCAAATGGGTATGAGAATATGGTAGATGCTTGTACGATTATAAAAAGCCAGAATATGGATGCGCACATGGTAATGGGAAATAGGGGGAATATTAAAGTGACAACTCCAGAGGATGTATATATGTTTCGTGCGTTGCTTCAATATAAAGAAAATGAACAGGCTTTTGGTTTGGGATTGACAGATTATATTGATGCACGTATGAAAAATATGGTGCATGAGGGAGAAGATTAGAGGTATATTTATGGAAAATATAAAGAATCCAATATTATATAAAGATTTATGCGATGTTGCCAATAGTGTTTTTTTAAAAGAAATAGATGATGGAAGTACAATTCTTGTCACTGGTGCAACAGGTATGATAGGTTATCAGATTATCCAGTCTATAGTATTTCATAATAATATCTGTAATAAAAATATAAAAATTATTGCATTAGCAAGAAATAAAAAGAAGGCAGATGATTTGTTTAAGGGACTTGTTGATGAAGGAAAAGTAGATGTCTATATCTGTGATATAAATGAAAAAATTGAAATTTCTAATCAGATTGATTATATTATTCACGGTGCCAGTGCTACGAGTTCGAGATATTTTGTTTCCAATCCAGTGGAAACAATTCTTACAGCATTGCACGGGACAAAGAATATCTTAGAAATAGCAAAAGAAAAAAATATAAAAAAGATGGTGTATTTATCTTCACTAGAAGTGTATGGTACACCTGATGAAAAAATGGATTATATTACAGAAAAGGATTATGGATATCTAGATCCAATGCAGGTACGCAGCAGTTACTCAGAAGGAAAAAGAATGGCTGAATGTCTATGTGCATCATATGCGAAAGAATATAAAGTACCGGTTTTGGTTGCAAGATTATCACAAACTTTTGGAGCTGCTGTTTCTTATGAAGACAGTAGAGTCTTTGCAGAATTTGCAAGGTGTGTTATAGAGAAGCGTAATATAGTATTACATACAGCAGGGAGAACGGTCAGAAGCTATTGTTATACAAAGGATGCTATAACAGCTATAGTATGTTTGCTGACCAGGGGTAAAGCTGGGGAAGCTTATAATATTACAAACATGAATACAGCTATTTCTATAAAAGAAATGGCTGAGTTAGTATCCCGACTTTCATCGGACCATGCAGTAAAGGTGGTATACGATATACCAGAAGATGTTGCTGAGTTGGGATATAATCCAGAAATGATAATACGTTTGGATAATACAAAACTAAAATCGTTAGGCTGGTCACCTACAACGGATTTAGAGGAGATGTATGTCAGACTAATAAAGAGTATGGAATTTGATAAAAAATAAGTGTGTATATGGTAAAAGCAAATGAAAAAGTGTATTGAGGAATTTCATTGGGGACTTCTAAGTAAATACAGAACTAAGCTGATGGGGATTGCTATTATTTGGATCATGCTGTATCATGGAAATGAAATTGGAATGATATTACCAGAGCCATTAGAAATTATTAACTTTGTTTTGGAGAAAGGAAGAGGAGGCGTAGAAATATTCCTTTTTCTTTCAGGTTTAGGGCTTTATTATTCGTATAGTAAGAATCCTGACATGAAAAGATTTTATAGAAGAAGAATTGTTAGAGTCATTTTTCCATATCTTCTAATTTCACTTCCTTTTTGGATTGGACAAGATTTGCTTATCTATAGAAGCTTTTCAGCATTTGTTAAAAATATAACATTAATTTCTTTCTGGGTTGAGGGGTATACGAGACTTTGGTACTTTGGACTCCTTATACCTCTATACTTAGTATTTCCGTTCATATATAAGTGGATTTTTGGTAATAGCAGACAAGTAAATTCAGAAATAAGAAGAGCTTGGATAACTATAGGATTAGTTGTTATATTTAATATAAGCATTAAACTTATCTTTCCGGATTATTATAGTAAAGTAGAAATAGCGTTAACAAGGATACCTATATTTATTATAGGCGTTTTATGTGGATATTTTGCTAAATTCAATAAAAAAGTTACTTATGGTGAAATAGCAGCGCTTTTTTTAGGATATAGTTATAGAATGTTTACATATGAGTATCATATTGGCGGTATGACAGTCAGATATTGGTATTGTGCATTGACTTTGGTGTTATGTTTTATATGTATATTCTTTTTTGAATACATAGAAAAAAATCAGAAACAGCATCGCTCTGGCAGTTCTAATATTTTACAAATAGCTGGAAAATATTCTTTAGAATTATATATTGTCCATATTTGGATTAGGACATTTTTTAGAAAATGTGGTTTTGATTATAATATTAATGGAATACGGTTAAATAAATATGGATTGTTAAACTATTTTATAATTATTATCATTAGTTGTATGGTGACTTATATTTTTGTAAAAGTACAAAGTATTATTAGGAGAGTAGTGAAAGGTTTTCATATTTGAAAAATTATACGGATCAACTAAAATGTGTTTTTGCATAGCATTAATTGTTTATGCTTGTGAGCGTCCATTTATGCTAAACAAATATACAGAATTGCTTATAGAAGAAGTAAAAGAATAATAAAGGAGAGTACAGATTCAAAGCAATAATGTAAAAGAAAGGCTAATCAATCGGACGATACAATCAGGCCGCAGATAAAATTCTGCAGCCTGATTGTTTTTGTTATATTTTGTGAAATACAGACATAACAATTATCTAAAGATTCCTTAATAATTATATTGCAATCACTTGTCGAATTATGTTATCTTGTATAAGGAAGGATTTATATTAAAAACAGTAAAAAAATATATGTAAATATTTTGGAGCGTAGTATGGATACAAAAGAAGAGATAAAACAAGACCCGTCTAAAAATGAAAATGCAAAGTTTACATTACACAAGAAAGTCATAAAGTTTGCAGGAATTATCATAGGATATCTGATTGCTTTTCTTTCTTTATTGATAGCCACCAGTATTTCCTGGATGTTTAGAACCTGGACAGGACTCACTATGAATGAATTAATGTTCCACATTCAATCGCCTCTGCAGGGCACAGATAGTGGGATAATTATCAGCTATATATTATCCTGTGTTCTTGTATCCATAGGGATAATTCTGTTGGTGGGAATTGTCTATAAAATTGTTAAAAAGAAAAGGGGACTTATACTATTATTCTCTGCGGTCATATCTGTGGTCGTGGCAGGTACTTCTATAAACTATATGTGGAGCAGGCTTGATATTAAAGCCTATGCAAGTAACAGAAGCACGTATTCCACGTTTATCGATGATAATTATATAGATCCTAAATCTGTTGATATTAAATTTCCGGAGCAAAAGAGAAATCTGATTTATATTTATCTGGAGTCCATGGAAAATACTTATGCTGATGAAAAGCAAGGCGGAGCTTTTACGAAAAACGTCATACCAGAACTCACGGAATTGTCAATTGCCAATGAAAATTTCTCCGGCGGTCAAAAGATATTAAATGGGGGGATATCATTAAACGGTACTGGATGGACTGTCGCGGCCATGTTTGCACAGAGTACCGGTTTACCATTAATGATCCCAATAGAAGGCAATTCAATGAACAAGCAGGAAAATTTTATGCCGGGTTTGACTGCCATAGGAGATATTCTTCAGGAAAATGGATATTCTCAAAATCTGCTTCTGGGTTCTGATGCGAATTTTGGCGGTAGGAAATCATTTTATACCCAGCATGGGAATTACAATATTTATGACTATTATTATAGTAAAGATAATGGGCAAATACCTGAGGATTACCATGTGTTTTGGGGGTATGAGGATAAGAAACTTTTTGAATTTGCGAAAGAGCACTTGCTGGAAATCAGTTCTTTAGAAGAGCCCTTTAATATGACAATTTTAACAGTTGATACTCATTTTGAAGATGGGTATCTATGCGAGGATTGTCAGGATACCTATGGGAGCGACCAATATGCTAATGTTATGGCTTGCTCAAGTAAACAGGTAAGCGAATTTGTGAAGTGGGTACAAGAACAGGATTTTTACGAAAATACAACTATTGTGATATCCGGAGATCATCCTACTATGGATAGTGATTTTTGTGAGGATGTGGATGAGAACTACATTAGAAAAGTATTCACCACATACATAAACTCAGCGGTTGAGGCCAAGGGAGATACTTACAGGCAATACTCTACCTTTGATAATTTTCCAACCACACTGGCAAGTCTGGGCGCAGTCATTGAAGGTAACCGGCTGGGTCTTGGAACAAATTTATTCTCTTCAGAAGCGACCTTACTAGAAAAATATGATAAAGACACCATAGATATTGAACTGGATAAAAAGTCAAAATTAATGGAAAAGCTTACGGAAGATATCATAGTACCGGAAGAGAAGATAATAGCTGAAGTTGATGCAGAAGAAGAAATAGCTGAAGTTCCGGAAGTGATACCGACGGAAATTGAAGTGACCCCATACGATTTCAGGACCGGAAAATATGAGGTTATCGTAAGAAATCTGCCAACAGATACAAATGTTCAGGCTCTGCGCTGTGCCGTATGGGCGGAGGAAGATCAGAGTGATCTGAAGTGGTATGAAGCAGAATTACAGATAGACGGCTCTTATGTTACTAAGGTCTGGGCAGCAGATTTCGGTTACAAAGTATCAGAATATAATATCCATATCTATACGTTAGATATGGAAGGGGAGCCACATTTATTTGCAGAATCAACAGGTGAAATAACAAGATAGTAATTTGAGATATTAAAGGGGCTGAAATCCGGTTTTGACCGGCAGCCCCTTTAGTGTTATACATTATGATAGGAAAAGCTCTGTGGCTGTACATATTAATCGGCGGTATCGAAGTAGATAATATAGTTGCCGGAATCAGCGATTGCTTTAAAGTCACCATCAGAGAGAGTATTATTGACTGCGTCATCTTTGCTGACCACAATATATTGGCATCCGTTTTTCTTTGATAGCTGTGTCAATTCTTCCGCTGATTTATCTGGCTGATTCATTACATCAAATAATTTTCTGGCATCACTAGACGGCTTGGTTTCTGTTTCGACTCTTCTGCCATAGGGAAGATAAATATTTGCATCATATTGCCTGACATATGGCAAAAATTCGGTGGGAAAAACAGCCGTTACCTTATCATTTTCCGCATGCTCTTCTAACATATCACATATTGTGAAAATATCTTCAGGCAGTTTATAGGAGTTTACACTTTTGGTAAATACATCCTTGCGGTACATAAAATTACCGCTGAAAATCAGCAGCAGAAGGATTGCAAAAATAAATAAACTTTTATACACTCTGCTGTTTATTTCAGTAGCAATAAATGTAACTGCAAGAGCCACGATCATTGCCATAGGTAAAAGCCAGAACATTCTCCAGTATACGGATTTTCCTATACAATAATCCATAATGATTTTAGCTGTAACAGGGCATATATAAATAATACTGAATCCGATCATATAATGGTTTACAAACATTATCTCAGAGTGGGCTTTATTTTTGGAAAATAAATAGCCTGCGCATACTAAAAAAATAAGAAAATACCAACAATCACCGGTATAGAGCCAGAGCATTTTTTGTGTTATTTCCATAATCTCATTCATGGACAAAATCTCCCGTATTTCATTAACAAATATATTATCATTAAGCAAATCCCTGGTAAACAGCTGATAATACATTTGATCAATGGTTCTAAAGATTTATTATAGATACAATATAAAATAGCAGATAAACCCAGAAGGGTGGGAATCAGCATTATACCCATTGAGGAGACAAGGCTTGCTGCTAATACTAAAAATAATGAGGGGCTTAACGGCCATTTATAGGGTGCTTTTGTTTGACATTCTTTCATTAAAAAATACAATGCTGCAGGTATGAGAACGCCTGCAAGTACGGCTTTTCCCTGCCATGAGCGGATCAAAATAAAAGTGGAAGAAGAGTAAACTGTAAAATATCCAAATATTTGAAATACACTCAAAATTAATAAAAAGATGCCGATCGTGCCCTTTTTTTTCTTGAAAATAAGAGATCCTATTAAATAATAGACTAAATATGCAAAACCCGTCATAAGCGGCGCTAGAATGGTATGTGCTATTATTGTGGGATGGATAAAAAACAGTTTACCCAAAAAGGCTGTAAAAATAGGAAAGGGGGATAATATATATCGTGATGGCATGGTGGTTAACGGGATACCGGTATCTGCAGCATATTGATACATGGTATCGGTTTTTAAAGTTGTAGCAGCGGTTGCAACGTACATGGCATCATCTGCATCAAGATGCATATAAAATGCGAGCATAGACATCTGAAATATAATCATAATTATTGCAGCAATTAATGGAAGGTCCAATATGGAAATAAATTTGCGTACTTCCTTTCCAATAAATTTATAACTGTATCTGGCATATCTTATTATGGAAAAAATAATAACAACAGTCAGTAAGGCACAATAAAAATAAAAGAAGTATGAAAATTTGATTCGTAAAAAAATAAACGGAAGGACAATTACTTCAAAACTTGCAAATAATCTTAGCAGCCCGTTTAAAAGAATCTCTGCTAAAGAAAAAACTTCACTTTTTTTTCTTCCCAAAATCCCTAAAAAATATATGGCCAGAGTAAAAAAAAGAATTAGAAATAAGGTCTTAATGTAGTTCATAAATGCCTCCTGATAATTTATTTGGGGACAGCTTATCTAGTTCTTTAATAGTATATAATTTTAAAGTTTAAGTCAAGGTATTCCTCTGATTTGACTGGAAATTTCATGCATATAAAAAAATCTCTTTAACGGAGATTCGTTCCGATAAAGAGATTAAATTACAAAAAAAGGATGCAGGAGATGGGACTTGAACCCACACGATATTGCTACCACAGGCACCTGAAGCCTGCGCGTCTGCCAATTCCGCCACTCCTGCATCTACTATTAAGTTGATGTTCTCTCGAACACAAGTGATATATTACACGATTTAGAGAAGAAAGTCAATACTTTTTTTAGAAAAACAAAGAAATTTATCATTCATATAGAATCTGTCTAAATTCCCGGTAATTTCTGACCATCCGTATAAAACACAATTCAACGGTTACCGGTTTTACCCCACAGAAAACACTGTAAAAAGACAAAAAAAGGATGCAGGAGATGGGACTTGAACCCACACGATATTGCTACCACAGGCACCTGAAGCCTGCGCGTCTGCCAATTCCGCCACTCCTGCATCTTCTATTAAGTTTGCGCTCTCTCAAGCACAAGACATATATTACATGATTTTACAGGAAATGTCAACAGTAATTTTCAAAGTTTTTAAAAAAATTAACGCAATTTATTTTTCGACATATTATACTATTGATCCATTCCTTACGGCTTTTCTATGTGTCCGGAAAAGGACAAAATCTCCTCCGGAATAAAAACAGTAAATATTCCTATCATAATAAGGAAATGACTAATACATAAACAGCATTTCAGATCGGGGATCACCAGCACTGTGAAAAAACCGCGAAAAAACAAGAAAAAAAGGTTGAAAAACAATAAATGTTGTGATACACTTTTTACAATTTGGGGAAAATTTGGGGAACCATTAACAGTACGCTATAGAAAGGAAGACAGGTGAAAGCATGAAAGCATTTTTAATACTGGAAGACGGCACCGTCTTTACCGGGACCAGCATAGGGTCGAAGAAAGAAATTATCAGCGAAATCGTCTTTAATACCTCGATGACAGGTTATCTTGAAGTTCTTACAGATCCTTCTTACGCCGGACAGGCAGTCTGCATGACATATCCTTTGATTGGTAATTATGGCATTTGCCATGAAGACCAGGAATCCTTAAGACCGTGGCCGGATGGCTACATTGTCAGGGAATTATCCCGTATCCCAAGCAACTTCCGATGTGAAGATACCATACAGAATTTTTTAAAGAGATATGACATTCCTGGGATCGCAGGGATTGATACCAGAGCCCTTACTAAGATTTTGAGGGAAAAAGGTACCATGAACGGCATGATCACCACCAATGCGGATTATAAACTGGAAGAGGTTCTTCCGAAATTAAAGGCATATACCACCGGCAGAGTAGTGGAGCGCGTGACATGTGAGGAGAAAAAGGTGCTGAAAGGCAGCGGTCCTAAAGTGGCGCTTATGGACTTCGGCGCAAAAGACAATATTGCCCGTTCTCTGAATGAGCGCGGATGTCAGGTTACCGTATATCCGGCATTTACCAAAGCGGAGGAGATCCTCAGAGATGATCCTGACGGCATTATGCTGTCCAACGGACCCGGGGATCCGAAAGAGTGTACTTCTATTATAGAAGAAATCAAAAAGCTTTATGATTCACAGGTTCCCATATTTGCCATCTGTCTTGGTCATCAGCTTATGGCATTGGCAACAGGCGCGGATACCAGAAAGATGAAATACGGCCACAGAGGCGGAAATCACCCCGTAAAGGACCTGGAGACAGGCAGGGTATATATTTCATCACAGAACCATGGATATATGGTAGATACGGACACCTTGAACTCTCAGGTGGCAGTGCCGGCATTTGAGAATGTCAATGATAAGACGAACGAGGGATTGAAGTATACAGGCAAGAATATATTTACCGTACAGTTCCACCCGGAGGCATGTCCTGGACCCCAGGATTCCGGATATCTGTTTGACAGGTTTATGAAAATGATGGAGGTGAGCGAATAATGCCGAAGATTCAGGAGATTAAAAAAGTGCTTGTGATCGGCTCCGGTCCGATCATCATCGGACAGGCAGCAGAGTTTGACTATGCGGGAACACAGGCGTGCCGCTCTTTAAAGGAAGAAGGGATCGAGGTTGTACTTCTGAACTCCAATCCGGCCACCATTATGACAGATAAGGATATTGCGGATAAGGTTTATATTGAACCTCTGACTGTGGAAGTGGTGGAGCAGCTTATCATAAAAGAAAAGCCCGACAGCGTACTGCCTACTTTGGGTGGTCAGGCCGGACTGAATCTGGCTATGGAGCTGGAGGAGAGAGGCTTTTTAAAGGAGCAGAATGTGCGCTTGATCGGCACCACTTCTGAGACCATCAAGAAGGCTGAGGACCGTCAGGAATTTAAAGATACCATGGAAAAGATCGGTGAGCCGGTCGCTGCGTCTTTGGTGGTGAAGACCGTGGAAGATGGTATTGCGTTTACAAAGACGATCGGATATCCTGTGGTTCTCCGTCCTGCCTATACTTTGGGCGGAAGCGGCGGCGGCATTGCCTATGATGAGGCGCAGCTTGTGGAGATCCTGGAAAACGGCCTTCGCCTCTCACGCGTGGGTGAGGTACTGGTTGAGCGCTGTATTGCCGGATGGAAAGAGATTGAGTATGAGGTTATGCGCGACGGCGCGGGCAACTGCATCACCGTATGTAATATGGAAAATATAGACCCTGTGGGCGTGCATACAGGTGACAGTATCGTTGTGGCGCCGTCCCAGACACTGGGTGACAAGGAATATCAGATGCTGCGTACCTCGGCCTTAAATATTATTACAGAGCTGGGGATCACCGGCGGCTGTAATGTACAGTATGCTCTGAATCCCGACAGCTTTGAATACTGTGTCATTGAGGTAAATCCCCGTGTGTCACGTTCCTCTGCGCTGGCCTCCAAGGCAACCGGATATCCCATCGCCAAGGTGGCAGCCAAGATTGCTCTGGGCTATACCCTGGATGAGATCCCCAATGCCATTACGGGCAAAACTTATGCCAGTTTCGAGCCTATGCTGGATTACTGCGTTGTGAAGATCCCTCGTCTGCCTTTTGATAAATTTATCAGCGCAAAGAGGACACTTACCACACAGATGAAGGCTACCGGAGAGGTTATGAGTATCTGCAATAACTTCGAGGGTGCCCTTATGAAAGCCATCCGTTCACTGGAGCAGCATGTGGACAGCCTTATGTCCTATGACTTCAAAAAACTGTCAGAGGAGGAACTGACAGAGGAACTGAAGATCGTGGACGATATGAGAATCTGGAGGATTGCCGAAGCTGTGCGCAGGGGCATTTCCTATGAAGAGATCCATGCAGTCACCAAGATCGATCTGTGGTTTATTGATAAGATCGCTGTCCTTGTGGAGATGGAGCAGGCGCTTATCTCACAGGAGCTTACAGAGGACCTGCTCCGTGAGGCAAAGAGAATTGAATTTCCGGATAATGTCATTGCGCGTCTCACCGGCAAAAAAGAGGAAGAGATCAAGGAACTGCGCCATGAGTGGGGAATCACGGCAGCGTATAAGATGGTAGATACCTGCGCGGCTGAATTTGCGGCTGCCACACCGTATTATTACTCTGTCTACGGCGGAGAAAATGAGGCGGAAGGAAAGTCGGAGAAGAAAAAAGTTCTGGTTCTCGGTTCCGGTCCTATCCGTATCGGTCAGGGAATTGAGTTTGACTTCTGTTCTGTGCACTGTACCTGGGCTTTCAAAAAAGAGGGTTATGAGACGATCATCATCAACAACAATCCTGAGACGGTAAGTACAGACTTTGACATTGCAGATAAACTGTATTTTGAACCGCTGACTCCGGAGGATGTGGAGAATGTGGTAAATATAGAAAAGCCCGACGGCGCTGTGGTGCAGTTTGGCGGTCAGACAGCTATTAAGCTGACAGAAGCTCTGATGAAGATGGGCGTAAAAATACTGGGAACATCCGCCGAGGATGTGGATGCTGCGGAGGACAGAGAGCTTTTCGATAAGATCCTGGAGGAATGTCATATTCCGAGACCTCAGGGGCATACAGTATATACGGCAGACGAGGCCATCCGTGTGGCAAACACACTGGGCTATCCCGTACTGGTCCGGCCTTCCTACGTGCTGGGCGGACAGGGTATGCAGATCGCCATCAATGACGAGGATGTGGACCAGTATATCGGCATTATCAACAGGATCGCACAGGAACATCCCATTCTGGTAGATAAGTACCTGCAAGGCAAAGAGATCGAGGTAGATGCCATATGTGATGGAGAGGATATCCTGATCCCGGGTATCATGGAGCATATTGAGCGTGCGGGTATTCATTCCGGCGACAGTATTTCCGTATATCCGGCCCGGACCATTACCGATACGGCAAAGAAAACCATCGAGGAGTACACCAGGAGACTGGCAAAATCCCTGCATGTTATCGGTATGATCAACATACAGTTTATCGTGTGCGGTGAGGATGTGTATGTTATCGAAGTAAATCCTCGTTCCAGCCGGACCGTGCCGTATATCAGCAAGGTGACAGGGATTCCTATTGTACCGCTGGCCACAAAAATGATCCTGGGATATAAATTAAAAGAACTGGGATATAAATCCGGTCTGCAGCCGGAGGCAAAGCACATTGCCATCAAGATGCCGGTATTCTCCTTTGAAAAAATCCGGGGGGCTGACATCAGCCTTGGACCGGAGATGAAGTCTACAGGTGAGTGTCTGGGCATTGCAGAGTCCTTTAATGAAGCACTCTACAAGGCGTTTTTAGGAGCAGGCATTAATCTGCCGAAGCATAAGAACATGATCATCACAGTAAGGGATGAGGATAAGCAGGATATCGTACCGATCGCCCGGCGTTTTGAGGCTTTGGGATACCGTATCTATGCCACCAGAAGTACCGCTAAGGTTCTGAATGAGAACGGTGTGAAGGCTGTCCGCACAAATAAGATTGAGCAGGCGTCTCCAAACCTGATGGATCTTATCCTTGGACATAAGATCGATCTGGTCATCGATACTCCGTCCCAGGGTGTGGAAAAAGCAAAAGATGGATTTATCATCCGCCGGAATGCCATTGAGACAGGCGTCAATGTGCTGACTGCCCTGGATACGGCAGAGGCACTTGTGACCAGTCTGGAGAACACAGATATCCAGAAACTGGAACTGATCGATATTGCGACTATATAATAATGTGACATAAAGACAACCGCCGTATGATTTTTTTGCGGCGGTTTCTTACATAAGGGAGGGTGTAATGGATTTTATTGAATTACTGAAGGTTATTTTTCTTGGAATTGTGGAGGGCATTACAGAATGGCTCCCCATCAGCAGCACGGGCCATCTGATCCTGGTGGAGGAATTTGTAAAGCTGGATGTGAGTAAACAATTCTGGGAAATGTTTATGGTGGTGATCCAGCTCGGAGCTATCATGGCAGTTGTTGTGCTGTATTTTAAGGACCTGTGGCCATTTCACAACAGGAAGCCAAAGCATCATAATGTGACAAAGATTGAGAAAACGGCCGGGTTTATCTGTCGTTTTGTGCAGATAGACAAAATGGTCATGTGGTTTAAGATCGTTGTGTCCTGTCTGCCTGCGATCATTGTGGCACTGCCTTTCAATGATTTTATTGAAGAAAAGTTTAATAATTATTTTGTGGTAGCTGTTATGCTGATCGTGTACGGCGTGCTGTTTATCCTTATTGAGGATTATAATAAGAAAAGGGAACCGGCGGTAAATTCTATCGCTGAGATTTCCTGGAAGATGGCACTTCTCATCGGTGTATTCCAGCTTTTGGCCGTGATTCCGGGAACTTCCCGCTCGGGAGCCACCATTATCGGCGGAATCCTTCTGGGAGCTTCCAGAACCGTTGCAGCGGAATATACGTTTTTTCTGGCAATTCCAACCATGTTTGGCGCCAGTCTGCTGAAGCTGGTCAAATTCGGTCTGCATTTTACAGGGGCAGAGCTGATGATACTGATCGTGGGAATGGCAGTTTCCTTTGGAGTTTCCATTCTGGCGATCAAATTTCTTATGGGATATATTAAGAAGCATGATTTCAAAGTGTTCGGCTGGTACAGGATCGTGCTGGGGGTTATCGTGCTCCTCTATTTTACCATTGCCGGTTAATCAATAGCACAGAAAGATATGCAGCCATTCAGCAGGTCTGTGCCTCGCAATGGGTGCTGCCGGGTATGGGGCGGACAGTAATACAGAGATATGACAAAAGGGCATTGCAGCTGCAATGCCCTTTTGTCGTCTGTAAAATAGGGGTAAGCTATTTTACAGACATTAGAGAAATGGGAAACAATATGTCAGTAATCCCTGCCTATATTTCTGGCTGTCATATAGGCAGTGGATGTAGCTGCCGTGATATTCTGCGGGGTCACACAGTCCCCCAGCATGTAAAATTCAGGTGCGCAGCAGGCAAGAGCTGTGGTCTCTTCCCTCAGCGGCTTCTGGCCGGCTGCATAGACTACCTGGTCTGCCTCATAAAATCTGTCACCCTCCGGTGTTCGGCAGGAAACCCCTTTGTCTGTGATCTGAACAGCCTGGGTATTAAACATGATTTTAAGACCGCGTTTTTTGATCTCCGCATGAAGACCGAGCATGTGGAGGAAATTACCTCCGTCGCTCATATGGTCTGTCATCTCCAGGATGGTAACCTGTTTTCCATAGCGTATGAGATGCAGTCCGAGTTCAATTCCTACCAGGCCGGCCCCCAGAATGATAACTCCGGGACCCAGCTTTTCTGCCAGGGGATAAGCCTCCTGAGCAGACAAAACATAATTGCTGTCTATACCTGGTACCTGCGGCCGGGCTGCTTTTGCACCCAGGGCTGCGATGATGACGTCTGCGTTTAAGTCCTCCGCATATTCTGGCGTCACTTTCGTCTGCAGGCGAATTTCTATATTTTTATCTTCCTCAACACATTTCGCCTGCTGGTTTAAATAGTAATCCAGGTTTTTCTTAAAGGCGACGTCCTCTTCACAGCGAAGTACACCGCCCAGCCGCTCATTTTTTTCACAGAGAATTACGCTATGTCCCATTTGGGAACAGGTAAGAGCCGCCTGCATACCGCCTACGCCTCCGCCGACTACCAGAACTTTTTTCTTTACCTGCGCACAGGTGGGAGCATGCCTAAGCTCCAGTTCACGGCCGGTTTCCGGGTTGATGGCACAGTAAGGTTCCCCGTTTGTCAGCTCACTGGAAAAACAGGAGAGGCAGCGCATACATTTTCTCGCTTTGTCCTCGTGTCCTGCACGGATCTTGTTTGGAAAATCAGGATCTGCCAGTAATTCTCTGCCCAGTTCCACAACATCAGCTTTTCCCGAAGCCAGGATTTCTTCCATAAGCCCGGGGTCTGAGAGCGCGCCGATAGTGGCAACCGGAGTGTTTACGTGTTTTTTGATCTCTGCTGCCAGATGCACATTGCATCCGTCATCCAGAAACATACTTGGATGGGTGACGGCAAATACTTCCTCCACCTCATGATTACCTGCGGAGACATGGATCAGATCCGCGTGTCCGTCAAGCTGTTTGGCAATGGCAATACCATTTTCTATGTCATAGCCTCCGTCGTAGCATTCGGAGCCGCTGATGCGGACTTCCACGGGGAAACCTGCCCCGCAGGCTTTGTGAATGCCGTCAACGATGGAGAGCAGAAGTCTGCTTCTGTTTTCAATGTCCGGTCCGCCCCATTTGTCATTTCTGGTGTTGGTGATGGGGGACAGGAACTGGTGCAGCATCCATCCGTGTCCGGCATGTACCAGGACCATGCCGAAGCCGCATTTCTTCGCAAGAAGGGCAGCGTCTATGTATTTTTGGATGGTACGTTCAATGATCTCTTCTGTCATAGGGCGGATCCTTCTGCCCGCGCATTGGCATTCCACCGGACCATAGGCGATGCCTTTGGCCTCCGCGCCAAAAAAGGAAAGGTCACGGTTGGCGAACATACCGGTGTGCTGCAGCTCTAAAGTGGCTACGGCTCCGTATTGGCTGATGCCGTAGGCGATCCTTGATATGCCCCGGTCTATATTGGGAGTGTCGAGTGCAATATGTGTTGCCCCGCCTCTTCCCAGCTCCCCGTCTACAATTCCCTCGAAGGTGGCAACGCTGGCAGCGCCTCCCATGGCTTTTCTGCCATAGTAGGCCGCAGCGCCGTCGTTTAGGTAGCCGTCGCCATTCAGATTCTGGTAACCGGTCGGGGAGGCGAAGATTCGGTTACGGAAAAGTACATTGCCTAGCTGAATGGGGGCAAACAGATGAGGGTATTTAAAATCTGATATTTTCATAAAGGACTGACTCCTTTCACATGGCTCCCGCCAGCACGAAGCCTGGGAGGCTGGCGGGAGAGAGTTAAGATGCTCTGTCTTTATAGTATCCTGGATCCTGCAAAGTGTAAATCCATGAATCTGATTGCTTTTTTTGCTGTATGGTGTACAATGTGTATGATGGGTTGAAAAAAGGAGAAGTATATATGAGACTGAACAGTATTATGATATATTACCAGTTGTCCAAACGATTTAAAATAAATCATGCACAATATTCACAACGATATCCGGTGGGGCGCCCTGTATTTTATGAGCCATCTGTCTATACAGAGGGGAGAGCCGTCATTGTGGACGCAAAGGATGCTCTACACTGTGTCAATAGACTTACAGGCTGCGTTCTCCTGATCATCGGTTCTGCGGGGGCGGCCTGTGACCGGGGAAATAACGACATAGTCTTTCTGGAAGAAGGGATATCAGAGAAGACACTGTTTAATGTGCTGACAGAGATTTTCGATATTTTTGACAGTTGGGATGAGGAGCTTAACAGGATAGTCAACGGCAATGTGGGATATCAGGAAATTCTGGACACCTGCCGGATGGTGCTCCCGGAACCGGCAGCACTTATGGACGGAGATTTTAAATATATTGCATATTCAAATGATGAGAGGATGTACCGGAATTTTGTGGATGATATGAACCAGCTTCCGCTGGAGGATGTAAATGATCTGACCAGCATGCCCGGATTTAAGGAACTGGAACAGCGAAGAGAGGCTTTTGTGTATACAGCAGGCGAAGTGGTGATCTATAAAAACATATACCATGAGAATGGTTATGTGGGACGTCTGTCTCTCTTGATCGAGGAGGGTCAGGAGGAGTCCAAGACGGAATATGAGAAATCCGTTTTTGATCATCTTGCAGGATATGTGGAGCGGCTTTATGACCAGTGCGGAGGGTTTGAACTGGGGCCTCCGCGGCTGGCAGATCTGCATCACATGCTGAAAAAATGTCTGGAGACAGACGGGGCGGACGAGGGAGAGCTTCTGCGGCTTTTGTGGTCAAATAAAAATCTGCCCGGGGATGTTTACTATATGCTGACCATCCGTGAGAATATTCTCCAGAGAGGAAAAGCATATAATATGAGGTATCTCTGTTCACAGATGGAGCGGATGTGGCCGGGAACATATTGTGTGACACATAACGGTGACATTGCCATGCTGTTTAACCAGAAGATGTTTTCCAAATCTACAAATCTGGAATTCCACAAGGAAATGGTATATTTTCTGCGGGAGAGTGTGCTGGCAGCCGGGTGCAGCCGGGAATTTACGGATATCTCCTGTATACGCAGCGCTTACCGGCAGGCGGAGTTTGCCATGGAGATGGGGCTGAGAAAAAATTTTACATATTGTTATCATAAATTTGATGATTATGGGCTGGATTTCCTGGTAAAATACGGTGTGGGAAATTTTCTGCCGGAACAGGTCTGCAGCAGAGAACTGCTTGCCCTGTACCGATATGACAGAGAAAATGAGACTTCCTATTATAAAACACTTTTAACTTATGCGCGCCTGCAGTATAATGCAGTGGCGTCCGCCAAGGCGCTGTACATACACCGCAGCTCTTTTATCAACAGAATGGAGCGGATCCGGGAACTGATCCACCTAGATTTGGAGGACCCGGAGGAGAGGCTGTATCTGCTTCTCTCATTTCGGATCATGGAGGAATACAGTTCCAAGAGCGGGGAAAAATGAAATTAATGAAAAGATATGGAGTGCATTTATGGAGAGCCGAGATAAACAGATATTGGATTTGGCCATGGAGGCGGGAAAGACTCTGCTGGATGCAGGGGCGGAAATCTTCCGCGCGGAGGAGACCATACAGAGGATCGTCAAAGCCTATGGAATAGAAAAAAGTAATGCGTTTGTGATGAGTACCGGGATTTTCCTGACTGCGGAGAATAAAGGGCAGGAGATTTACGCTCAGGTCAGACATATTCCCATTAATTCGGCCAGACTTAATACAGTAGCAGCCGTTAACCAGCTTTCCAGAGAAATCGTGGAGGGAAGGTACACGGTGGAGGAGGCATGGGAGAGGCTGGAGGCCATTAAAAATATGCCCGGAAAAAAGGATTTTACCAGAATCCTGGCATCCGGTGTAGGCTCCGCCAGCTTCTGTTACGTATTGGGGGGCGGTATCCGGGACGCGGCGGCAGCTTTTTTAGCGGGATTTCTATTGTATGTCCTGCTGGTAGTGCTGGAGAAAAGGGAAAAAAAGACATCAAAGATCGTGTTGAACTTACTTGGGGGATTCTGGGCATCGTTTCTGGCTGTGGTATTCTACCGGATGGGTGTGGGAGATAATTACGGAAGTATTCTTGTTGGCTCCATCATGCCCCTGGTGCCCGGTGTTTCGTTTGTGAATTCTATACGGGATTTTGCAGACGGAGACTACATTGGAGGCGGCGTCAGAATGCTGGATACGCTGCTTGTGGCTCTGGGTATTGCCCTTGGTGTGGGACTTATGTACATGCTTTATTATAAAGTGACAGGAGGTTTTCTCTTATGATGGTGATACAGGGAGCGGCGCAGTTTGCTGCTGCGTTTTTGGGGACGGTGGCTTTTTCCGTGTTGTTTTCTGTGCCCAGGGAACACTATCCCCTTTGCGGAACTATAGGGGGGATCGGATGGCTGATCTGCTGGATCTGTACGAATCCTTTCCATATGAGTGCGGTTACGGGAAGCTTTATCGCCACAGTATTTATCGTGACAGCCTCCCGTATTGGAAGTACAGTGAGAAAGTGTCCGGTCACATTGTTTCTGATCGCCGGTATTTTCCCTCTTGTGCCCGGAATCGGTATCTACAGGACGATTTACTATACCCTGATGAAGGAGAGCGCACAGAGTCTGTACTACGGAAGGCAGACCGTCGGTATTGCCCTGGCTATGGTGCTGGGGATCGTATCCGTATTTGAGATACCGCAGAAGACGATCAACCGGATTTTCAGAAAGAAAAAACAGGGAAAAAACTGATTATTTCTGTTTTCATTTAAAATTTCTTTAGAGTTTTTCGTTTTATTTTAGAAAATCGTCATAGTTTCATCACATTTTCTCCCTATAATAGGACTTGGATAGTTGATAAACCACTCACTATCTCCCCCCTCAAGTTGAAAAGGCCCGGTACGCGAGTATCGGGTTTTTTCTTTTCTACAGTTGCTTTTTTCCACCGCCCTGTTATAATATAATAATCGTAACTGTTCAGTATCCTCACAGTTACAAGCAAAAGTCCATGCAGAACCGCCTTTGGCCATGGGATTTTGCCTGACTGCTGAACGTTTTCGTACGGTCAGCGCAGCAAAAGCGCAGACCTGCTGAATAGCTGCTGATCATTATACAGTTTGAAAAGGGGTACTTTATATGACAAAAAAGAGAGTAGTAGTGGCATTGGGACACAGAGCATTGGGTACCACATTGCCTGAACAGAAAAATGCAACAAAAAGGACAGCAAAAATAATCGCCGATCTGGTGGAAGCAGGGGCAGAGGTTATTATCACTCACAGCAATGCTCCCCAGGTGGGAATGATCCATACAGCAATGAACGAATTTGGAAAGGTACATCCTGACTATACGGCAGTGCCCATGTCCGTATGTGCGGCAATGAGCCAGGGCTACATCGGTTATGATGTGCAGAATGCCATCCGTGCAGAGCTTTTAAGACGCGGCATCTACAAACCGGTGAGCACAGTCCTCACCCAGGTTACAGTAGATCCATATGATGATGCGTTCCATGAGCCGGTCAAGGTGATCGGAAGGACCCTCACAGAAGAAGAAGCAGAAGCTGAGGAGAAAAAGGGAAACTACGTGACCAAGACCGGCAGCGGCTACCGCAGGATCGTAGCGGCACCAAAACCACAGGACATTGTGGAGATTGATGCTATCCGTGTCCTGGCAGACGCGGGCCAGATCGTCATTGCCTGCGGCGGCGGCGGAATTCCCGTCCTGGAGCAGGGAGAAGAGCTTCACGGAGCCAGCGCGGTGATTGAAAAAGACCTGATAAGCGGAAAACTGGCAGAGATGCTGGACGCAGATGAGCTTCTCATCCTCACAAGTGTAGAAAAAGTGTCCATAAACTACAAATCAGACACAGAGCAGTACCTGGACCACATCACCACAGCCCAGGCCAGACAATACATGTCAGAGGACCAGTTCGAGCCATCCACCATGCTCCCTAAAATAGAGGCATCCGTAAACTTTGTGGAAAAGAAAAAAGGCCGCCGTGCAGTCATCACCTCCATAGACAAAGCCAAATCCGCTTATCTTGGAAAAACAGGCACCATCATAGAATAAACCAGTAAAGATCCAGCACTCCAAGCCATGACCGATTCACCATCAAACGCATACAATAATACAAAAGAACTAAAGCCCAATCCCTGAACCGCCGCCTTCCCATTTTGGGTTGCAGTTCAGAACTTCCGGCTTTAGTTCTTTCTTTTTCCACCGCTGTGAAGAAATGCGTGTTTGTTCCGCCCGAGAAAATCAGGGATGAGGGGAGGGATGGGCGTGTAGGTCTGTGTATAATGTACCCATAAGTGTGGACACTTTGGAAAGTGGGGGACCCTCTTTTTAGA
>ENA-ORUW01000092-ORUW01000092.1-human-gut-metagenome-genome-assembly--contig:-NODE-92-length-104756-cov-12.834634_pt1 | contig 104756 bp, 107 predicted proteins | sample MGYA00242088_ERZ509227 | MGnify/ENA primary metagenome ERZ509227 (study PRJEB26280, sample SAMEA2338816) | human gut metagenome | biome: human gut; feature: human-associated habitat; material... | reverse complement strand
CAGAGAACAGAAAAGGATAGCATGTATGAACTGTCCGCAAAAAATGACCGACTGAATTGGAACAGGCAGTAGATATTTTGAAATGACAAACCTCTATCTCAAAAAAGAGCAGTGTATGGAAACCGAAATGAAAGATAAAGTGAAAGGAGATCTTATTTATAACTTCTATGATCTTCAGGGACGGCTGCTGGACTGTCCGTGGAACCGTCAAAATATGACGCTCAGCCTTGAAGATCTCCAGCAGATTCCGGAAGTGATAGGAGCTGCATATGAGACAGAAAAAGCGGAAGCAATCTATATTGCCGTGCGCAGGAAAATCATCAGCTCTCTTATCGTTACGGCTCCATTAGCAAGGCAGATACTAAAGCTGCATTCCAGGTTTCTCTGAGAAAAAGTTTTGGGAGATACCATGACTTGAAAGATCCCTGCTCTGGTTCTATAATAATGAAAGACACTACTCGCTGTAACCATGAATATGAGGAGGGATTCTTATGGAATACCGTAAGTTTGGAAAGCAATATGTCATAAGGCTGGAAAAAGGGGAAGAGATTGTATCATCCATCAAAGATTTATGTGTAAAAGAAAATATAAAGCTGGGCTCTCTGTCAGGTATCGGGGCTGTAAATAAAGTAACCGCAGGTTTATTTAAGACAGGAGAAAAGAAGTATGTAAGCAGAACTTACGAGGAAGATATGGAGATTGTTTCACTTGGCGGTAATGTTTCCCGCATGAATGGGGAAACCTATCTACACTTCCATATCAGTGTCGCCAATGAAGCGGGAGAAGTCCGCGGAGGACATCTCACAGAAGCCTATATCAGCGCTACCGGGGAATTGGTGCTTACAGAGATCGAAGGAACCGTGGACCGGGAATACAGCGGCGGGATCGGATTGAATTTATTTAAATTTTAAGAGGAGAAGCAGAGAAGTGCAGATATTAACAGGGAGACAGATTTATAAACAGTATAAAGAGTATAGCCAGAAAGAACTGAGTCTGTGCGGATGGGTCAGGAGCAACCGGGACTCCAGGGACTTTGGGTTTCTTGTGATCAACGACGGAACTTTTTTTGAACCAATCCAGATCGTATACGGCAAAGAACTTTCAAACTTTACTGAGGTGAAAAAGCTGTCTGTCGGGACCGCGGTGATTGTGAAAGGAATTCTCACAGAGACACCGGATGCCAGACAGCCGTTTGAGATACAGGCAGAGTCCGTAGAAGTGGAGGGTGAATCTCCGTCTGATTATCCGCTTCAGAAGAAACGGCATTCGTTTGAATATCTGAGAACGATCGCCCATTTAAGGCCGAGGGCCAACACATTTCAGGCGGTGTACAGAGTCCGTTCGCTGATTGCCTATGCTATCCATAAGTTTTTTATGGAGAGAGATTTTGTCTATGTGCACACACCGATCATTTCAGGACAGGACTGTGAGGGCGCAGGGGAAATGTTTCAGGTGACAACGCTTGACCTGGAGGAACTTTCCCAGGGTAAAAAGCTGGATTACAGAGAAGATTTTTTTGAGAGAGAAACCAGCCTCACAGTCAGCGGACAGCTGAATGGAGAAGCCTTTGCCCAGGCTTTCCGAAATATCTATACGTTTGGACCGACATTTCGGGCGGAGGAAAGCAACACTACCAGGCATGCGGCAGAATTTTGGATGATCGAACCGGAGATGGCTTTTGCAGACCTGGAAGATAATATGTTGCTTGCGGAACATATGATCAAATATATCATTCAATATGTTTTGGAGCAGGCTCCGGAAGAAATGGGATTTTTTAATGAATTTGTAGACAAAGGTCTGCTGGACCGCCTGCACCATGTGGCGGAGTCAGAATTTGCAAGGATTACCTACACAGAGGCCATAGATATTTTGAAAGAGCACAATAATAAGTTTCAATATCCGGTATCCTGGGGAACTGATTTACAGACAGAGCATGAGCGGTATCTGACGGAAAAAGTATTTAAGAAGCCTGTATTTGTGACGGACTATCCGAAGGAGATTAAGGCATTTTATATGAAACAGAATCCGGATGGAAAGACGGTGGCGGCAGTGGATCTTTTGGTGCCGGGAATCGGGGAGATCATCGGGGGAAGCCAGAGAGAGGATGATCTGGAGAAACTTCAAATGCGGATGGGCGAGCTGGAAATGAATCTGTCTGACTATGATTTTTATCTGGATTTGAGAAAGTACGGTTCCACCAGACATTCAGGATTTGGGCTTGGATTTGAGAGAATGGTGATGTACGTGACGGGAATGGCAAATATCCGGGATGTGATACCGTTTCCGAGGACTGCGGGAAAATGTGAGTTTTAAACAAAACATAATAGTTGAGATGACTTAAAAATGGAAGCGGACAGTGCTTCCATTTTTTTGTATAGAATAAGCAAAAATACATATGCTATGAAAAAAGAGGTGGTTTGATGCATTCCTTATGGCAGGAAAAAATAGAGTTTCCGTATTATCCGATTTTGAAAACAGATAAGCAAGTTGATATATTATATCTGGAGGCATCCCTTCAGAACGCAGTGGAGGCTCATTTCCAAAAAGAACAGGGAAAATCTGTGATGATCATGGAAGAGAAAACTATTGCGGACATGACGGAGCTCGGAGGAATGGGAATCATTAAAGGAGAAACTAAAGAAGAGATCAAAGATCTGCACAGACTGAGGGATTATATACAGGGAAGGAATATTCCCTGTGACATGGTCGTGGAATCCGACACCTGTATCTGGGTCCATCCGATCAAACTGTTTTTGTTTATGACAGAGGGCATCGATGTATATGAACAGATGAAAGTGATGGGGCGTAAGGGCAATAAACTGGACACGGGAACCGTTTATATCACGGCAGATACGGTTGTTGAAAAGAAAGAAAAGGAACCGCTTTATGTTCACGCATTTTTAAGCAAAGAATTTCCGCGGATTGAAAAACCATACAAGGAAATGCGAAGGTACGGAGACTGCTGGCTTATCTGTACAGAGGAAGAAACAGCAGAAGGAAGTGATTTCTCCTGGATTATATGATAGAATTAAAACAAAAAATCAGGAGGACATTATGAGCAAGATTGAAGAAATCAGAAAAGAAATGGTAGCAGCCATGAAAAATAAGGATAAAGCAAGAAAAGAAGCTTTGTCTATGCTGTTAAGCGCATTAAAAAATGCACAGATCGATAAAAGAGAAGACCTCACGGAGGCCGAAGAAAATACAATTATTGCAAAAGAGATGAAGCAGACAAAAGAAACCCTGGAATCCTGTCCGGCAGAGCGCACAGATATCATTGAGGAATGTAATATACGCCTGGCGGTCATCAAAGAATTCGCTCCTGAGGAAATGAGTGAGGAGCAGATTAATTCAGAGATTGATGCGGTGCTCGCGGAACTTGGCATTGAAACTCCAACAGCAAAAGACAAAGGTAAGATCATGAAAAGCCTAATGCCAAGGGTGAAAGGAAAAGCCGACGGCAAACTTGTCAATCAGCTTGTGGCTGCAAGAATCGGATAGGGGGCTGTATGGAACATATTTTAGTGGTTGTCGACATGCAGAATGACTTCATAGACGGTGCCCTGGGGACTAAAGAAGCAAGGGAGATTGTTGAGGCAGCGGCAGAGAAGATAAGAGAGTTTAAAGGCAGTATCTACGGAACATTAGATACTCACTCTAAAGATTATCTCAGTACACAGGAAGGTAAAAATCTGCCTGTTCCCCACTGTATCCTGGGTGAAGAGGGATGGGCACTGCATCCTGATATCATGGATGCCATCTCTGAGACAGAAGCGGAAGTGATGGACTTCTGCCGGAAAGATACATTTGGCTCCATTGAACTGTGCGAACTGCTGAAGCAGAAATATGAGGGTAAGGACGCCGAGATTGAATTCATAGGCCTGTGCACTGATATCTGCGTGATATCCAATGCACTTATGGTAAAGGCGGCCCTTCCGGAAGCAAAACTGATCGTCCACGCGGACCTTTGCGCAGGAGTGACAAAAGAAAGCCATGACAATGCCCTGAGTGCAATGAAGATGTGTCAGGTGGACATACAATTCTAAATAAGAATCCTTTTGAATAAAATGGGACGGTCACACCAGCTAAAAAAAATATTTAGCTGGCGGCAGTCCCGTTTTTGTCCCTTAAAAGACTTAAAAAAATTGCTGAGTTTTTTCCGGCAGATAGTATATCCATTTTCTACATGATTGGAGTGAGGCATTCTAAGAGCCGAACGGAAATCATGTAGAAAATGTCACACATGTTCAATGTCCGTATACTCTGATATTTCCCTGTTGGTTGTCCTGAGATCTGAAACACTAAGATCATGGATATTTGCGTGGCCGGTAATGCGTCCGAACATTTCCAGCTCAGACCTGCACACATTCAGGTAGTTGCAGAGCCGTTTGGCCGAATGATCGATATGAAGCCGTTTTCTCAATTCTTCATCCTGGGTGGCAACGCCGACCGGACACTGTCCTGTGTTGCAGATACGATACTGCTGGCAGGCAGCAGCTACAAGAGCAGCCGAAGCGATCGCCACGGCATCTGCACCCATGGCCAGTGCTTTCGCAAAATCCCCCGGAAGCCTGAGTCCTCCGGTGATGACCAGATCCATGGAAAGATGATGCCGGTCCAGATATTTTCTGGCTCTGGACAGTGCAAAGATCGTAGGGATGGAAGTGTTGTCCTTTAATGTCCGTGGACTGGCACCTGTGGCCCCGCCCCGCCCGTCTATGGTGACAAAGTCGGCATCGGCATATGCAATCCATTCAAGGTCCTGTTCGATATGTCCGGCTGCGATCTTTACGCCTACCGGTCTCCCGCCGGAGGTATCTTTCAGCCAGTCTACCATTGTCTTTAAATCCTCTTTGGAATTAAGATTCGGAAACTTGGAGGGGCTGATGACATCCTCACCTAAAGGCTTATTTCTGATCTTTGCAATCTCCGGGGTAACTTTGTCTCCGGGCAGGTGTCCGCCCATGCCGGGCTTGGTCCCCTGTCCGATTTTAATTTCTATGGCATCTGCGCTGCGGAGATTTTCTTCTGTGACACTGTACAGGTTCGGAACATATTCAAATATGTACTTGTAAGCTGCCTGCCGTTCTTCAGGAAGGATTCCTCCTTCGCCGCTGCACATGGCGGTCTTGGACATGGCGCTGCCTTTTGCAAGTGCGGTTTTTAACTCTTTGGATAAGGCACCGAAAGACATATGGGATACATAGATGGGGTGATATATTTCCATTGGCTTTTTGGCTTTTTTACCGATCACTGTTTTGGTGTCCACAGGATCGCCCGCATTTAGTGGTGCCGGGTTCAGCTGAGCGCCCATGATTAAAATATCATCCCAGGATATCAAGGGCTTTAAGGTGCCCATGGCATCAACGACTGACGAACCCGTAAGAGCCATCTGATGTATGGCATCCATCTGCGGAAATTCTTTTGAATCAGATTTTGCAAAAGCATCGGGGTAAGCCAGGGGGTTATCTTTTATGGGAGAAGGAGTTCTTTTGCCTTCTGCGGGTTCAAATTTAACTTTTGATGCCTTGCAGACCGGACATGTATAGTCAGCTTCCAGCTGGGAAAAGGGGACGGATTCACTTTTCTCGTCGTAGACGTAGCCGCAGATACTGCATTTAAAAATACTCATAAAAAACCTCCGATTCGTGTTATAATAAAAAATATTGTCTTGTGTAATAGATACAGCCTTGCAATGAAATAAGAATTATTCTTATTATACCATATGAATGAGAAATTGTATCAGAGTGAAAACAATTTTTGGAGGAAGGAACATGATTTTTGAAACCCATGCTCATTATGACGATGAGCAGTTTGACAAAGACCGGGAAGAACTGCTGGATTCCATGGAGAAGAATGGGATTGGGACCATTGTAAACATTGGTTCCAATATGGAAACGTCACGGTGGACGGTAAAAGCTGCAGATAAGTATCCGTTTCTTTATGGCGCGGTGGGGGTTCATCCGTCAGATACCGGTGAAATGAAAACAGAGGATCTGGCTGAGCTTAAAAAATATGCATCAAATCCCAAGATTCTGGCTATTGGAGAGATTGGACTGGATTATTACTGGGATGAACCCGAACGTCCTATACAGAAAAAATGGTTTGAAGCACAGATGGAGCTCGCCAGGGAGACAAAGCTTCCGATGGTGATCCACAGCCGGGATGCCGCGAAAGATACAGAAGATATGATGCGGGCAGCCCGCGCCGAGGAGATTGGGGGAGTGGTTCACTGCTTTTCTTACCCAAAAGAAATGGCGAGGAAGTTTTTAGATATGGGATTTTATCTTGGAATCGGAGGAGTTGTCACATTTAAAAACAGCAGGACATTAAAAGAGGTTGTCTCCTATGCACCGCTGGACAGAATTTTGCTGGAGACGGACAGCCCTTATCTTTCTCCGGAACCAAACCGGGGAAAGAGAAATTCTTCTTTAAATCTGCCGTATGTGGCAGAACAGATTGCCGCACTCAAAGGGATCAGCACAAAGGAAGTTATTGAGGTCACAGAACAAAATGCCAGGAACATGTACCGGATGAAAGAGGTTTAGATGGAGAAGTTAAGCAGCCCTAAAAAAACAATAGAAATCATTCAAAAGTATAACTTTGATTTTCAGAAGAAGTTCGGACAGAATTTCCTGATTGACAGTCATGTGCTTGAGAAGATTATAGACGCAGCAAATATAACAAAGGACGATTTTGTGCTGGAGATCGGACCGGGTATCGGCACGATGACCCAGTATCTTTCAGAACATGCCAGGGAAGTCATGGCTGTGGAGATCGATCACAATCTGATACCGATCCTTAAAGAAACTCTGGCCGGATATGACAATGTGGAAGTGCTGAATGAAGATATTCTGAAGGTAGATATCGGAAAGATTGCAGAAAAGAAAAATCAGGGGAGACCGATCAAAGTCGTGGCAAATCTGCCCTATTATATTACAACGCCAATTATCATGGGACTGTTTGAAAAGAATGTCCCTATGGACAGCCTTACGGTTATGGTACAGAAAGAAGTGGCACAGAGGATGCAGGCAGGACCGGGTACAAAAGATTACGGTGCACTGTCACTGGCTGTCCAGTTTTACGCCGAACCGTATATTGTGGCCAATGTGCCGCCAAACTGTTTTATGCCCCGCCCGAAAGTGGGATCAGCTGTTATTTGTCTGACAAGATATAAGGATATGCCAGTAAAGGTAAAAAATGAACAGCTGATGTTTTCCATTATCAGGGCCTCTTTTAACCAGAGAAGAAAAACACTTCAGAATGGGATTAATAATAGCAGTACACTCCATTTTTCTAAAGAACAGGTAGTAGACGCTTTGGATAAAATGGGACTATCGCCGAAGATTCGTGGTGAGGCACTGAGCCTTGAACAGTTTGCAAGGCTCAGTGACCTGCTGGAGGGCTAGAGAGACAGAATCCAGTAGCCGAAGTTTCCTGTCTTTTGACAGGATTCCGGCACGGTTAAGAAATCCCTGAATCCGAAAAGTTTTGCAATGAAATTTTTTTCATTGTCAAAAACACCCGGAACTCCCAGATAGATTCTGTTTGTCTGTCTGTGCTGACATAACATCAGGTGTCCGTAATTTCCGTAGTTCAGCAGCAGAAACCCGTTGGTTTTCATGTTTTCCGGCACATGAGGAATATTTTGAAGATCCTCTACTTTGATTTTGATGCTAGGATCCAGCATATAAGAAGGAGGTAAGGGCAAGGTGGGATACTCCTTCCAGTCAAAGAGACTGGGTGTGTTCGGCACTCCCTGTTCTTTGGCTTTCTTTTCCAGTTGGAGGGCTTCAATATATTCTGCCAGCTTTGAATCAGGATCAGCAATACGTTCTTCATGCTGTCCGGCAGCTTTTTCTTCTGGAGGTTCTTCTTCGGAGGTATCCTCTTCGGTCAGTGATTCTGCGCTCATAGGTTCAGACTCCGGAATTTCCGGTTCTACATAGACACGGGGAGGCAGACCTGCCGGTTCGGGCGCCGGTTCCGGCACCGTGGATTTTGTGTCAGGGGTCCCGGCAGGAATCGGAATTTCCTGCGGAAGTTCGTCAAAAGGATCCTCTATAGGAGGAGGATCAGGAGCGCCGGACGGCGGTTCTTCTTCATCTTCCTCTGGTACTTCTTTGTCTGATGGAGAAGGATTCTGTACAGGGCGGGACTCAGGCATACTATCTTCCTGGGCAGGTTCTGACGGTTCTGTATCCGCCGGTGCGGAGCCGGAAAGGCTTTCTCCCTGAGCAGGTTCCGGCGGTTCCTGGGTTTCAGGAACAGGGACTTCTGTCCGGCCAGTTTCTTGAGACTCCCTGGTCACTTCTCTCTGAACAGCATCAGATTTCCTGACTTTTTCTGTCCGGTCAGCCTCGGGATTTTTGGACATGTCTTCTGCCGGCAGGAAATTTCGTATCGTGATCGGTTTGTCATTCCACTCTGATCCAAAGAAATGGCTGTTGGAGTGATAGATCAAAAATCCGTCTACCTGGTCCAGATCTACAACCAGAGGGTAAGTATTCTTAAACTCAATGATGGTGTCATTGCGCTGGAAGGAATCTAATAAAATGCCTTCCATGGTTCCGTGGCGGAACCGGTAAAAATAGATTTTGTACGTTAAGGCCTCGTCATTTGTTTTGACATGGAAGTATAAGCGAAGCTGTTTTTGACGCTTCTCAATTTTGGCGAATCCTGCATTTTCGCCTTTCATGCCATTGCTGTATTCGTATAGATATGAAACGATTCGTTGATATTCAGCCAATGTGATACTCTCTTTTTGATTTATTCTATGAGGAGGGACTAAAAAATATGACCGGAGGAAGACAGAATGAATGAAAATGAAAAATTTATGAAAGAAGCCATAAAACAGGCAAAGAAAGCGGCAGCTATAGGGGACGTGCCCATCGGCTGTGTCATAGTATTGGACGGAAAAATCATAGCAAGGGCTTACAATCAAAGAAATAAGAGAAAGACAACACTGGCCCATGCGGAATTACTGGCGATTGAGAAAGCCAGTAAAAAGACAGGGGACTGGCGGCTTGAAGAATGTACGATGTATATCACTCTGGAGCCGTGCCAGATGTGTGCGGGGGCTATAGTCCAGGCGAGAATACCCAAGGTTGTTATCGGGGCGATGAACCCTAAAGCGGGATGTGCAGGCTCCATTCTCAATATCCTTCAGAGGGAAGAATTCAACCATCAGGCAGAGATTGAATCGGGAGTCCTCAGAGAAGAATGCAGCCATATGATGAGCGATTTTTTCCGGGAGCTGAGAAAAAAGGGTTGACATTTTGACCAGTTTTCCGGCTTGCTGTCTTAGAGATGTAAGGCCTCCAAACTGGTCAAAATGGACGTAATATCTGCTGGAGCAGGCTGTTTAGAGACAAAAGGTGCTACCTGTGATAGTTTTTCTCTATTGTCGGAAGGAGGCCTTTCCAGAGCCGACTGGAGATAATGGAGAAAAACTCATACTTTTCTGAGCTTATCCTGGTGTTTGGCAGAGAAATGCCGGATAAGCTCTGTTTTTAGTTGCGTTTATTCTGTAAAACGTGCTAAAATTCTTTCAGATATAAAAAGGAGTTAGCCATGAAACTTTTGATGATAGGAATAGATTATCATACGGCATCGGTAGAGGAGAGGGAGCCGTTTGCATTTACAGATTCGGGGGCCGTCCGATTCATGAGGTCTGTAAAGGAAATGGACCCAAATGCCTCCTGCATCGTCCTGTCTACCTGTAACCGGACAGAACTTTGGTTTTATAATCTGACACCTGACCCCCTGGATTACCTTTTCTCACAGCTGCCTCATATAAAGAATTCGGGGAGAGAGCTGTTCGTCCGAAGATCCGGGACTGAGGCTGTTTCTTATTTGATGGAAATGACCAGTGGTCTCCATTCTCAGATCCTTGGGGAAGACCAGATTGTCTCCCAGGTCAGAGAGGCGCTTAACCGTGCCAGAGAATGCTGTAAGCCGGATCCTGTTCTGGACACGCTGTTTCGGATGGCTGTGACGGCAGCAAAAAAAGTCAAAACGGAAACCCGGATCGGAAGCAGGGACACCTCTGTGCCGGAACGGGCCGTTTCGATTTTGGAAGACCGATACGGCTCATTTAAAGGAAAACAATGTCTGGTCATCGGTAATGGAGAAATGGGCCGTCTTCTGGCCGCATGGCTGATACATAAAGGGGCCTGTGTTTCCATGACTCTGCGGCAGTACCGGAAACAGGACGTCATGATCCCGGCAGGATGCGGAGTCGTTCCTTACCGGGACCGGTATAAAACCATGGGAACCATGGATTTTGTTTTCAGTGCCACGAAAAGTCCACACTATACGGTCCATGCGCAGCAGGCGGCAGAGGCTCTGGAGGAGAACTGCTCTTATGTATTTGCAGACCTTGCAGTGCCAAGGGACCTGGACCCGGATCTTACAGAGCTGCCCGGATGCTGCCTTTTAGATATGGACGATCTGGGCCTTCAGGTATCGGCGGATGCCGGGGAGCTTAAGAAGGCAGAAGAAATCATCTGTGAGCAGTCCGATGAGTTTATGAACTGGTATTATTTCAGGGATTATATTCCGCTGGTCCGGGCAGTCAGCAGTGCTGCCGGAGAGCTGACCAATGCCAAGCTGAAGAAGACATACAGGGAATTAAGGAAAAAGCACCGGGATGTAAGCGGCCTTCAAAAAGAGGTGATGCGGGCATCGGAATCAGCGGTTGAACGGATTATCTTCGGTCTTAAAGATGTGCTTCCGAGACAGGAATGGAAGCATATCCTTGAGGCTCTGGAATTGTCAGCAGATCAGGTGGATATATATTGAGGAGGATTCATGATGGCTTATTTTCCGCTGTACACAGATATCCGGGGGTTTAAAATCCTGATGGTCGGAGGGGGAAATATTGCCCTGCGAAGGCTTAAGACACTTCAAATGTTTCATGAACATATCACCGTCATATCGCCGTCTGTCTGCAAAGAGATAGAAGACATGGCTCTTGAGGGCTTTGTCACCTGGATTTCCAGGAGTTATGTTCCAGGAGACCTGAAAAATTTTGATATGGTGCTTGCCGCAACAGATGACAGGGAAGTCAATCACACTGTTTTTTTGGAAGCCCGGAGGGAGAAAATACCTGTCAATATCAGCGACTGCAAAGAAGAGTGCAGTTTTTATTTTCCTTCAGTTATAAAAGACGGCGATATTGTCATCGGGGTTACATCCGGAGGTGCCGATCATAAAAAGACAAAACAGACAGCAGACAGAATCAGGAGTTTGATATGGAACCAAAAAGACTGAGGATTGGAAGCCGCGAAAGCCTTCTGGCTGTGGCCCAGACAAGACTTGTAATAGAGCAGTTAAAAGCAAATTATCCGGAGCTTTCTTTTGAACTGGTGACTTTGAAAACCACCGGGGATAAGATTCTTAATAAGACATTAGATAAGATTGGGGGAAAGGGCCTCTTTGTGAAGGAACTTGACCAGGCCCTTCTGGACGGAAGGATCGACATGGCGGTCCACAGCATGAAGGATCTGCCTATGGAGATCTCTGATGACCTTCCCGTGGCGGCAGTGCCTAAGCGGGGTGATCCGAGAGACGTGCTTGTGTTTCCTTCGTCCGGAGATTTTGAAGAATTTGGACAGGTGATCGGTTCTTCCAGTGCCAGAAGAGTTCTCCAGGCAAGAAGATTGTTTCCGGAAGCAGAGTTTCAGAGTATCCGGGGGAACATCCACACGAGACTCCGCAAATTGGACAAAGGACAGTATTCGGCACTGATCATGGCGGCCGCGGGACTGAAAAGAGCAGGCCTTAAAGAGCGGATCAGCCGATATTTTTCAGTGGAAGAAATGCTGCCGGCGGCCGGACAGGGGACCCTGTGCGTTCAGGTGAGAAAAGATTTTGATCAGTCACTTTTTTTCTGTATCCACGACAGGGAGACGGAGCTTGTGACTGAGGCGGAACGAGGTTTTGTACGTGCTCTGGACGGGGGCTGTTCTTCTCCGATCGCGGCATACGCAGAGATTACAGGGAATGACCTTTGTCTTACCGGTCTTTATTATAATGCGGCAGATAATACCGGAAGGAAAATGAGTATCAATGGAAAGGCACAGGATGCCGGTGAACTTGGATGCCGCCTTGCAGAACAGATACAGGAATAAATGATACAGAAAGAAGGATGCAGAATGGATATGACAATAAGATCAAGAAGACTCCGCTCCACACCGATATTGAGAAAGATGGTGCGGGAGACGAGAATGGATGCGTCTTCTCTCATTTATCCGCTTTTTGTGCGGGAGGGAGAAAATGTGAAAGAAGAAATTCCGTCCATGCCGGGACAATTTAGGTACAGTCTGGACCGGATGCCGGAGGTGCTGAATGAAATGGCGGATGCCGGGGTGACGAGTGTTATGCTGTTTGGAATTCCGGATATAAAAGATGAGTGCGGAACCGGGGCCTGGTCAGATTACGGCATCATCCAGAAGGCATTGAGAAAGGCAAAAAAGGAAGTGCCGGATCTCTATTATATTACAGACGTGTGTATGTGTGAGTATACTTCCCACGGACACTGCGGTATTTTAAGCGGAGAACGGGTGGACAACGATAAGACTCTGCCTATGATTGCTAAGATTGCCCTGTCCCAGGCACAGGCCGGGGCCGATATGGTAGCCCCGTCTGATATGATGGACGGCCGGGTCTCTGAGATCAGAAGTCTGCTGGATCAGCACGGTTACATAGATGTGCCGATCATGTCCTATGCTGCCAAGTATGCTTCCGCTTTTTACGGTCCTTTTCGGGATGCCGCAGGATCTGCTCCTTCTTTCGGGGACAGGAAGAGTTATCAGATGGATTATCATAACCGTCTGGAGGCCTTAAAGGAAGTGAAACAGGACTGCGAAGAAGGTGCGGATATCATCATGGTGAAACCGGCGCTCTCATATCTGGACATTGTGCGGGAAGTGCGGAACACGGTCGATCTTCCGGTAGCTGCATACAGCGTCAGCGGGGAGTATGCTATGATCAAGGCGGCAGCCATGAAGGGCTGGATCGACGAGGATCAGATGATCTGCGAGACGGCTGCCGGGATTTACCGGGCAGGCTGTGATATCCTCCTGACGTATTTTGCGAAGGAGATCGCCGGATTTGTGAGAGAAGGGAGGATCGGATGATGACCAGATCAGAAGACTTATTTAACCGCGCCAAACGGGTACTGCCGGGAGGCGTCAACAGCCCGGTGAGGGCCTACCAGTCTGTGGGAGGCTGTCCGCGGTTCATTAAAAAAGCGGAAGGCACTTATGTATATGACGAAGAAGGAAAACGTTATCTTGATTACATCGGCTCCTGGGGACCGATGATCCTGGGACATAATCATCCAGAGATCCAACAAGCGGTAGTGGAAGCTGCACAAAGGGGGCTGAGCTTTGGTACGGCCACAGAGATCGAAGTCAAGATGGGAGAATTGCTCTGCAGCCTGGTGCCGTGTTTTGATATGGTCCGCATGGTCAATTCGGGCACGGAGGCCGTGATGAGTTCCATTCGGGCGGCGAGAGGTTTTACAGGCAGAGATAAGATCATCAAATTTGAGGGATGCTATCATGGACATTTTGACGCACTGCTGGTTAAAGCAGGGTCCGGTGTAATGACCGCCGGAATCCCGGACAGCTCCGGGGTGCCAAAGGGCTGTGCGATGGATACCCTGACTGCGGTGTATAATGACATAGACAGCGTCCGTAAATTATTTGAAGAAAATCCGGGACAGATCGCCGCGCTGATCATTGAACCGGTGGCGGCAAATATGGGGGTTGTACTGCCGAGAGAAGGCTTTCTTAAGGAACTCAGAGACATCTGTACCGTGAATGGGACACTGCTGATTTTTGATGAGGTCATCACCGGCTTCAGACTGGGACTTACCGGCGCACAGGGAACTTACGGCGTGATGCCGGACCTGGCCACATTCGGAAAGATCATCGGAGGAGGCATGCCGGTAGGCTGTTACGGAGGAAAGCGAGAGATCATGGAAATGATCGCACCTCTCGGCAGTGTTTATCAGGCCGGGACTCTGAGCGGAAATCCGGTTGCCATGGCGGCCGGTATCACGGAACTTACAATTCTAAAAGATCACCCGGAAGTCTACCGGCATCTTGAGAAACTTGGAGAGTCTTTCAGGAGCGGTGTAAAAGAGATCTTAAAGCGGCACGGCGAGGAATATCAGATTACAGGGACAGGCTCCTTAAGCTGTCTGTTTTTTACAGACCGTCCGGTTACCAATTATGAGGATGCAAAGACTTCGGATGTATCAGCATTTGCAGAATATTTTCATTATATGCTGGATCACGGAATCCATCTGGCCCCGTCCCAGTTTGAAGCTATTTTCTTTAACAATGCTATGAAACAGGAGGATGTAGATCTGACGCTGGATGTGATGGATTCCTTTTTTTCATAGAGAAGACAGCCGGGAGGGATTTTATGGGCAGGGGACTTGAAGAACATAAGGTCATAAAGCAGAATAAAGAGCTGAGATGCGGTTTTACGACAGGCTCCTGTGCGGCCGCCGCAGCCAAAGGAGCCGCCGCGGCCTTGCTTTTGGGGATAAAGGAGGCAAAAATTTCTCTTCTGACACCAGCGGGTATCCGTCTTTTTCTGCCCCTGGAGGATTTCAGGGTATCAGATAATTCGGTTTCCTGCTGTGTTACCAAAGATGCCGGAGACGACCCGGATGTCACAGACGGGATTCATATTTATGCGGAGGTGAAAAAAATTCCTTCTCCCGGAATTCTCATAGAAGGAGGAGAGGGGATTGGCCAAATTACAAGAAAAGGCCTTTTTCTGCCGGTCGGCGAGGCGGCCATTAACCCTGTGCCGAGGAAAATGATCACGGATGCCGTGCAGGAAGTTCTTGACCGTTCCGATTATGAAGGCGGTCTCTCAGTAACCGTCCGGACGCCGGAGGGAGAGGAGACTGCAAAGAAAACCTTTAATCCGCGCCTCGGGATCGAAGGCGGGATATCAATTCTCGGGACTACCGGGATCGTAGAACCTATGAGCGAAGCGGCGATGGTCAAAAGTATTGAGACAGAGATGCGGATCCTGCTCGCAGAGGGAAACGGATACCTTTTAGTGACGCCCGGGAATTACGGGGCTGACTATGTAAAAACACACTGCGGCATTTCGGGAGACAACATCTTAAAGTGCAGTAACTTTGTGGGTGATACGATCGACATGGCTGTCAATTTAAAGGCCAGGGGTCTTTTGTTTGTGTCCCATATCGGAAAGTTTATCAAGCTTGCAGGCGGGATTATGAATACCCATTCAAGAGAGGCAGACTGCCGGGCAGAGCTGATGGCTGCTGCTGCAGTGAGGAGCGGTGCAGGTCTTAAAACGGTCAGGGAGATTCTTCAGACAAAAACCACGGAAGAGGGCATTTCGTTACTGAAATCAGAAGGTATTTTGGAGCGGACAATGGAAGATCTGTTAGAAAAGATTGGGGAGAATCTTTCCCGAAGAGCCTATGACAGGCTGCTGACCGGTGCCCTGGTCTTTTCAGGCGGACACGGATTTCTGGGACAGACGAAACACACAGATTTACTATGGCAGAAACTAAAGGAGACAGAATGAGCGGAACACTATATGGAATCGGGGTGGGTCCCGGGGATCCGGAACTTATAACGCTAAAGGCAGTGAGAAAGATCAGAGAGTGCGCGGCAGTCGCTGTTCCGGGCAGAAATCCGGAAGAAAGCACGGCTTTTCAGATTGCGGTCAGGGCGTGTCCGGAAATAAAAGATAAAAAACTGATCGGTATCCATATGCCTATGACGAAAGATGAAGAAAAACTGAAGGAGAATCATGAAGCGGGGGCGTTTCTTCTGACAGAACATCTGAAGAAAGGGATGGATATCGCTTTCTTAACGCTCGGTGACCCCACTGTGTATTCTACTTACCTGTATTTACATAAGATCGTCAGAAAACAGGGATTTTTGGCAGAGATCATAAGCGGTATCCCCTCTTTTTGTGCGGCTGCGGCCAGAATGGAAACAGGCCTTGCAGAGAAAGACCAGGCACTGCACATTATACCGGCAGCCTATGAGGTGGAAGAATGGCTGGAACTTTCGGGGACAAAAGTATTTATGAAGGCCGGAAAACAGCTGGCCAAGGTGAAGAAAAAATTGTTTGAAAAAAATCTGGACGGAAGAATGATAGAAAACTGCGGAATGAGAGATGAGAAACTTTATGGCAGCATCAATGAGATCCCACAGGAGGCAGGGTATTACTCCCTGATCATCGTAAAGGAACAGGAGGATGTACAATGATCCATTTTGTCGGAGCGGGCAGCGGAGCGCCGGACCTGATCACCATCCGGGGAAAACAGCTGATCGAGACAGCGGATATCCTGATCTACGCCGGATCTCTGGTGAATCCGGAGCTTCTTTTATATGCAGGGCCTGACTGTAAGATCTACAACAGCGCAGAAATGACACTGGAGGAGGTTTTCAAGGTCATGGAAGAAGGGGAACAGGCGGGGAAGGACACGGTCCGGCTGCACACTGGAGATCCGTGCCTTTACGGGGCTGTCAGAGAACAGATGGACCTTCTGGATGAAAAAGGTCTCCCATATGATTACTGTCCGGGTGTCAGTTCTTTCTGCGGAGCGGCGTCTGCCCTCAATTTAGAATATACACTTCCCGATGTGTCACAGAGCGTCATCATTACAAGGATGGCGGGAAGGACCCCGGTTCCGGAAAGAGAAAGCATTGCATCTTTTGCTGCTCACCAGGCCACTATGGTGATTTTCCTCAGCACCGGAATGTTAAAGGAATTATCAGAGAAGCTTGTGGAAGGCGGATATGCAGAGGAGACACCGGCGGCCATCGTCTATAAGGCGACCTGGGAGGATGAGCAGACTTTCCTCTGCACAGTGGCGACTCTCTTTCAGACGGCAGAGGAGCACGGGATTACGAAAACAGCGCTGATCATTGTTGGGGATGTGGTCTCCCATCATCATTATCAGAGGTCGAAACTCTATGATCCGGAGTTTACCACGGGATACAGAAAAGGAAACGGGAAATGAAGACAGCCATCATTTGCTTTAGCCAAAGAGGGTTAAACCTTGCCGAAAAATTGAAGTCGGGTCTCAATAAGTCGGGTCACAGAGCAGAAATCTCAGTGAAATCCAGATATATCAAGAAACGGGATGTGCACTGTGCAACAGAGTCATTAAATGACTGGACTGCCAGGCAGTTTCGGGAAAAAGACGCCTTATATTTCATCGGGGCCTGCGGGATTGCGGTGAGGGCTATTGCACCTTTTATCAAAAGCAAAGACACTGATCCGGCTGTCATAGCAATCGATGAGACAGGAAACTTTTCGGTTCCTCTGCTGTCCGGACATCTGGGAGGCGCCAACGATCTGGCAGAACAGGCGGCTTTCCTCACAGGCGCTGTTCCTGTGATTACTACGGCTACGGATATCCATCAGGTGTTTGCAGTGGATCTGTTTGCAAAAAAGAACCGTCTGCATATCATGGATCTTGGGCTTGCCAAAGAAATATCCGCCTCTCTGCTGTCAGGGATGCCGGTCGGGTTTCACAGTGACTTTCCGGTGTCTGGGAATCTGCCGGAGGGACTGGTGCGGGGGGAAGATACAAAACTCGGCATCTGCATTTCTGTGAGGAAGAATTTTCTTCCTTTTGCGAAAACCCTGAGACTGATTCCGAAAGCCCTCGTTTTTGGAGTGGGATGCCGAAAAGGCACACCGGAAGAAGCCATCAAACAGGCTTTTTTACAGTTATGTGAAACAGGGCAGATTGAGCCTTTGGCATTGGGATTGGCAGCCAGCATTGATTTAAAGAAGGAAGAACGCGGACTCCTTGGTTTTTGCAGGGAGAAAGCAATTCCTTTTCAAACGTTTACTGCCAAGGAACTGATGCAGGCAGAAGGAGCATTTACATCCTCTGCCTTTGTCAGCCGCGTGACCGGCGCAGATAATGTTTGTGAGAGAAGTGCCTTTCTGGCGGCCGGAGACGGAGGGAAACTGATTGTGGGCAGACAGGCTGGAAATGGCGTGACTGCGGCTCTTGCGTTAAAAGATTGGAGGATCAGGTTTGAGTCATAAAATATATGTAGTGGGCATCGGTCCGGGAGCGTATGAACAGATGACCGTAAAGGCAGCGGATGTTTTAAGACAGAGTGATGTCATTATCGGATATACCGTATACATTGATCTGGTGAGAGATCACCTGCCGGGCAAACAGTTTCTGTCTACTCCCATGACAAAAGAGACAGACCGGTGCCGGATGGCATTTTCGGAGGCCCGGAAAGGAAAGACGGTGTCGGTGATCTGCAGCGGAGATGCGGGAATCTACGGGATGGCCGGACTAATGTATGAAATCGGCGCACAATATCCTGATACAGAACTGGAAGTCATACCGGGGGTCACGGCAGCCACAGCCGGAGCGGCACTGCTTGGGGCACCATTGATCCATGATTTCTGCGTCATCAGCCTGAGTGATCTGCTGACTCCGTGGGAAACCATCGAGAAGCGGATTCTTGCGGCTTCCAGGGCAGACTTTTCTGTCTGTCTCTACAATCCGTCCAGCAAAAAGCGTCGGGATTATCTGAAAAAGGCATGTGAACTCATGCTGAAGTATAAATCCCCGGACACGGTATGCGGAATCGTAAAAAATATCGGAAGAGAGGGGGAGGAGAAGTCTCTCCTCACTCTTCAGGAGCTTAAAGACGCAGAGGCGGATATGTTTACCACAGTATTTGTTGGGAACTCCCAGACAAAGAACCTGTCCGAAGCGATGGTCACTCCGAGAGGATATCAAGATGTATAAAGTATTTTTATTTGCGGGCACCACAGAGGGCCGGGAACTGGCGGAGTTTCTAAGCCGGGCCGGCGTGGAGGTCTTTGTATTTACGGCAACTGAATATGGGAAAAGCCTGATCGGGGAAGCGGAGCATATGGTCCTGTCTCCTGAAAGACTTTCCGCAGAGGAGATGGAAGAACAGATCAGAATCCAAAAACCGGATCTTGTGGTTGACGCCACACACCCGTATGCAGAATTGGTAACAGAAAATATACGGTCAGCCTGTATCCACACCCACACGGAGCTGATACGGCTGGTAAGGGACGAGGGCACCTGGGACGGAGGAGACATTACCTGTGTCAGTTCCGCAAAAGAAGCAGCGGAGTTTCTTTCACGCACAGAGGGAAATGTTCTTTTGACGACAGGAAGCAAAGATTTGGCAGAGTTTACTGCGGTTCCTGAATTTGAAGAGAGGATTTATGCGAGAGTCCTCTCTCTTCCGGATGTGGTAAAAAGCTGTGACGAAATGGGGTTTCGGGGAAATCATTTGATCTGTATGCAGGGGCCGTTTTCAAAGGACCTGAATACTGCAATGCTCAGGCAGTATGGCTGTAAATGGATGGTGACAAAGGCCTCCGGTATGGAAGGTGGATTTCCGGAAAAATTAGAGGCCGCAAAAGAGGCGGGAGCAAAGCTTCTGATCATTGGGAGGCCGAAAAAGGAAACGGGGCTTACTTTTAAAGAATGCCGGAAGATGCTGAAGGAACGTTTTCAGCTCCCATACCGTCCGGAGATTACTCTTGCAGGTGTGGGAATGGGAAGCATCGAAACGATGACAGGAGAGGCAGTACGTGCATGCCAAAACGCAGATCTTCTGATCGGAGCCGGCCGGGTGCTGGAGACAGCAAAAAAAGCGGCTGGAAACGCTCGTAAGGCAGAGATTTATGAGGAATATAAAAGTGAGGAGATTTTGGCCTACATAAAGGCTCATCCGTTTTATGACCATATTGTCATTGCGGTGTCAGGGGATCCCGGATTTTACAGCGGGGCAAAGAAACTGTACGGACTGCTGTCCTCTGAAAAAGAATGGAACGTAAGAGCAGTGTCCGGCATTTCTTCTCTGTCCTATTTCATGGCCAAACTTCGTATTTCCTGGGAGGATGCGGTGATGGTCAGCTGCCATGGACAGAAAAGACATCTTGTACGGAAAATAGCAGAAAATGGGAAAGTATTTGCGATCCTGGGCACAGGAACACAAGCCGGGGAGCTTGCGAAGGAACTCCTTCAATATGGCCTTTGGGAGGTTACTCTTCATATAGGGGAACGGCTTTCCTATCCCGGCGAAAAGATCAGATCCGGTACGCCGAAGGAATTCCTTTGCTGCCGGACGGATGCTTTAAGTGTGCTCTGTGTGGAAAATCCAAAGCCGCGGAATTGTTTTGCACTTCACAGTTTACAGGATGATCTGTTCGTGCGCGGAAAGGTTCCCATGACGAAGGAGGAGGTGCGGAGCATCACTCTTTCAAAGCTTCAGCTTTTGAAAGATGCTGTCTGCTATGATATCGGTGCAGGTACAGGATCTGTCTCCATAGAGATGGCAGAGAAAGCAGATGAAGGACGCGTATATGCAGTGGAAAAGAAACCGGAAGCGGCAGATTTGATCCGTCAAAACCGGAGAAAGTTCTGTATGGATTCTATACATATTGTGGAAGGAACGGCACCGGAGGCATTAAAAGGGCTGGAGCCTCCCACCCATGTCTTTATCGGAGGGACTTCAGGCGGCCTCACAGAAATCCTTCATGCTGTGTTAAAGAAAAATCCCAGGGTCAGAATTGTTATGAACTGCATAACGCTGGAGACACTTACAGAGGCAGTCAAGGCCTTTCAAACTCTGCCTGTCACGGAGCCGGATATCGTGAATGTGACGGTAAGCAGGGCGAAAAAAGCCGGCAGCTATCATTTGATGATGGGAGAAAATCCGGTTTATATCCTTTCCTGCACTGGGACCGGGGAGGTGCGCTGTGAAGATTGACAGACTCTTATTTACGGCCCCGCAGAGTGCAGGAGGGAAGACGATGGTGACCTGCGGCATTCTTGCCGCCCTCGGCGAAATGGGGAAAAAGACGGTATCCTTTAAATGCGGGCCGGATTATATTGACCCGATGTTTCACCGGAAAGCAGTCGGAACCGATGCCTGGAATTTGGATCCTTTTCTGACATCTGCTTCGGCACTCAGATCCCTGCTGGCCCGCCATGCCAAAGACGCCGATCTGGCTGTGATAGAGGGCGTCATGGGGTATTATGACGGCCTCGGAGGGACAACGGCAAAAGCCAGCGCATATGAACTGTGCAGCATCACAGGAACTCCTGCAGTCCTGATCGTCGATGCAAAAGGAATGAGCACTTCTGTCCTGGCACAGATTCATGGCTTTTTATCATGGAAAAAGGACAGCGGCATCCGAGGGGTCCTTCTAAACCGGATATCCCCGATGCTCTATCCCCGGATGAAACAATTGATCGAGGAACGGCTGGACATCCCGGTTGCAGGCTATGTGCCGGAAGTCCCGGACTGTGTGTTTAAAAGCCGTCACCTCGGCCTTGTCATGCCGGATGAAATCAAGGATATCAAAGAGAAGCTTCACCGTCTTGCGGGTATTATGAGAGAAACCATCGACTGGGATACATTATTTAGAATTGCGCAAGGTGCCTCTTTCCTGGAGGCAGAAGATGAAACGGATTCTTTTGAGAACACATCGTTTTCCAAGGTAAGGATCGGGATTGCAAAAGATGAAGCCTTCTGTTTTATGTACAGAGAAAATTTAGAACTGCTCAGCGACATGGGAGCGGAACTTGTATTTTTTTCGCCTATTCATGACAGACACCTGCCTAAAGATTTGGACGGACTGATCTTTTACGGCGGTTATCCGGAACTTTATGGAATGGAACTTGAGGAAAATCATGTGATGAGACGAGAGACTGCATCTGCTGTGTCTTCCGGGCTTCCATGTATGGCCGAATGCGGAGGCTTTCTGTATCTTCACAGGGAGATGGAGGACAAAGACGGTATTTTCAGGGAAATGGCAGGCGTGATTCCGGGAAAGGCATATAAAGAGGACCGTCTTTCACGGTTCGGATATATCTCTCTGAGACAGAACTCTGGCAGCTTGTTTGGAACCAGTCCTGCAGAGCTTACGGCTCACGAGTTTCATTATTATGATTCCGACTGCTGCGGGCAGGACTTTTATGCCAAAAAACCAGTGGGAAACAGAGGCTGGGAATGTATCTACGCATCCGATACTTTGTTTGCAGGTTTTCCTCATTTTTATTACTATGGTTGTCCGGAGCTTCCAAAGGCATTTTTAAGGAAATGCCGTCAATACCAGACGGAAAAGAGGAGATAAAATGGACATCACAGAAATCAGCAGTCATATCACGAAACCGGATGAAGGCGCCATGAATCGGTGCAGGAAGAGGTGGGACAGCATAGCGAAACCACTGCACAGCCTTGGAAAGCTGGAAGATCTGATCGTAAAGATCGCGGGGATCACCAGAAGTGAGCGCATCAATCTCACGAAAAAAGCACTGGTTTGTATGTGCGCCGACAACGGAGTCGTGGAAGAGGGAGTCTCCCAGTCAGGACAGGAGGTCACGGCGATCGTCTCTGAAAACATGTTAAACGGCAGGGCCACTTCCAGTGTGATGTGCCGGCATCTGGGGGCAGATCTGTTTGCCGTGGACGTGGGAGTCGCATGCGAGACGTCTTTGATTCAAAAGAAATCAGGCTTTGGGACAAGAAATATGCTGAGAGAGCCTGCGATGACCAGAGAGGAAGCCGTCAGCGCAGTCAATGCGGGAATTTCCATGGCATTTGAACTTTCCCGGAAGGGATATTGTATCGCAGCCACCGGCGAGATGGGAATTGGAAATACGGCCACCAGCAGTGCGGTCGCATCCGTTCTTCTGGACCGGCCGGCAGAAGAAATGACCGGGCGTGGAGCGGGCCTCGATGATCAGAGACTCCGGTGCAAGATTCAGGTGATTACACAGGCAGTAAACCTGCACCAGCCAGACAGGAAGGATCCGCTGGATGTCCTATCCAAAGTCGGCGGTTTTGATCTGGCCGCTCTGACGGGATTCTTCCTGGGCGGAGCGGCAGTAAGACTTCCCATTGTGATCGACGGTTTTATTTCCGGGACAGCGGCTCTGGCGGCAATGAAAATCTGTCCTGACGCAGTCCATTATATGCTTCCTTCCCACAAGTCAAAGGAGCCGGCGGCAGGACTGCTGCTGGATGCGCTTGGTCTGGACGCCTGCCTTAACTGCGGCATGAGCCTTGGAGAAGGGACAGGGGCTCTTATGCTGTTTCCTTTACTGGACACGGCATTGGATGTCTATGAAAAAATGAGCACCTTTGATGAAATCAACGTGGAACAGTATGTTCCTCTCAGCTGAAAGGAGGGCAGGATGTTTACCTTAGTCACCGGCGGCAGCGGCAGCGGAAAATCAGAATATGCAGAGAGTCTTGTAGATTCCTGGAACGATCCGAAAATCTATATAGCAACGATGATGCCGTTTGATGAGGAGACCAGAAAGAAGATCCAAAGACACCGGGAGATGAGACGGGACAAAGGGTTTATCACCTTAGAATGTTTTACCGGCCTTTCTGATCTCTGTCTTCCTGAGGAGTGTCATGTGCTGCTGGACTGTATGTCAAACCTTACGGCCAACGAAATGTTTACAGAAGAGGGAGCAGGTGCTGATACAAGAACATCCATTCTTTCCGGTATAGAACATCTTCTGGCATCAGCAGAGGATGTATGTATTGTCACCAATGAGATTTTTTCAGACGGAATAGAATATGGAGCCGAAACGATCCTCTATCAAAAATGTCTTGGGGATTTAAACTGCCGGATGGCAGAAATGGCAGACCGGGTGGTGGAAGTAGTATGCGGGATTCCGCTGAGACAGAAAGGATGAGACAAAAAATGAAGCAGCTTTGGAATAGCTTTAAAATCGCATTTTCCATGTATTCCAGGATTCCTGTGCCGAAAAGTGAGTGGACAAAAGAATATATGAAATATACCCTTTGTTTTTTTCCGGCAGTTGGGGGGATTGTGGGGCTTCTTGTCATCTGCTGGTCCGATTTCAGCATCTTTTTGAACTTGGGTATCCTGGCCCGCACTGCCGGCCTGGCTCTGATCCCGGTCATTGTCACCGGAGGCATCCACATGGATGGATTCATGGATACCGCAGACGCTTTAGGGTCCTGCCGGGACAGAGAAAAAAAGCTGCTGATTTTAAAAGATCCCCACTGCGGAGCATTTGCCGTTCTCTCATGCGTGGGTTATTTTATTGCTTATGGAGGCGCCCTCAGTGAGATCGGAAGAGGAAATCTTTTGATTCTTTCCTGGGGATTCGTGCTGTCACGGGCGCTGAGTGCCTTTTCCATCGCATCTTTTCCCATGGCAAAAGAAACAGGGCTTGCGGCATCCTTTTCGGGGACTGCCCACAAAAGAGCGGTGCGCGGAGTCTCGGCTGTGACAGCGGCAGGGTCTGCGGCCGCCATGTGTCTCTTAAATCCTGCTGCCGGACTTTTGTGTATTGGAGGAGCCATTTTATCCTTTGCCTGGTATTACCGGATGTCGATGAAACAGTTTGGCGGCATTACAGGAGATCTCGCAGGGTGGTTTCTGCAGATATGTGAGCTGTCTGCGGCCATATGCCTGGCCGTAATAGAGAAAATAATGTAAAGGAGCAGCCATGATCATCATCATAGGAGGAGCATTTCAAGGGAAAAAACAATATGCGGAAAGGGTCACCGGCATTCCGGGAGATCAGATGACAGACGGAGCGGATTGTTCTTTGGAGGAGATTTATTCCTGTCAATGCCTGTATCATTTTCATGAATGGGTCAGGCGGAAACTGCCGGATATAAAGGATTATGAACAGGAAGCCAGGAAAATTTTTGAGGCAAACCCGGAGCTGGTCCTTATAGCTAATGAACTCGGCTGCGGTGTTGTGCCGGCGAATGCATTTGACCGGAATTTCAGGGAGACAGAGGGAAGGCTTCTTACCTGTCTGGCCGGGATGAGCAGTGAAGTGCACCGGGTCGTGTGCGGAATAGGGACGGTGATAAAGGGATGATCAGAGGATACGTGATCCGGCACAGCATGACAGAGAGTAATGCTTCAGGCCGCTATGCTGGAAAAAGAACAGATGAAAATTTAAGCCCGGAAGGGATCTCCTTGTGTCTGGACCGGATATATCCGCAGACAGACGTGGTCTATACAAGCCCTATGAGGCGGTGTATACAGACTGCCGGACTTCTTTACCGCGGAAAAAAGCCGGTGATCCGGGAACAGTTTGCTGAGTGTGATTTCGGCATTTTTGAGGGAAAGAACTACATAGAGTTATCCGATGAACCGAAGTATCAGGAATGGATCGACAGCAACGGAACCCTCCCTTTTCCTGGGGGAGAGAGCAGAGAAGAATTTCAGGCCAGGTGTCTTGAAGGGTTTTCTCTATGCATAGAGCACTGCATACAGTATCAATATAGAACTTTTGCAATGGTAATCCATGGAGGAACGATCATGAGTATTTTAGACGGATTTGCCGTCCCTCACAGGGATTATTTTGACTGGCAGGTAAAAAATCTGGAGGGATATGAAATAGAGACAGATGAGAAACAATGGGTCATAGGCAGTCATGAAATCTATATCAGAAAAGAGGGATCAGACATATGGAAGTAAGAGCAGCAGCATTATTGTTTGGTTTTTTCCTGGACTTCCTGTTCGGCGATCCCCGCTGGCTCTGTCATCCCGTCCGCCTGATCGGTTCTGCCATATCAGCGGCGGAAAAAGGAATACGGTCTGTTTTTCCTCAGACACCACGAGGAGAACGGGCGGGAGGAATTCTTCTGATCCTCCTGATCGGGTCCGCATCCTTCGCCCTTCCGTTTTTTGCTTTGAAAATACTGTACGGATGGAGCCAGGCGGCAGGGTTTCTTTTGGAGTCTTTTTTCTGTTATCAGCTGACGGCGGCAAGGGGGTTAAAAGATGAAAGTATAAAAGTTTACAGAGAGCTTACCGAAGGATCTCTTTTAGGGGCCAGAAAGGCAGTTTCCATGATCGTCGGAAGAGATACAGAAGAACTAACCCGCACCGGTGTTATAAAGGCCGCCGTGGAGACCGTGGCGGAAAATACATCGGATGGAGTCGTGGCCCCGTTATTTTATATGACATTAGGCGGTGTTCCGCTGATGTTTCTCTACAAAGCCATCAACACGATGGATTCCATGGTGGGATATAAGAATGAACAATATCTGAATTTCGGCAGATATCCGGCGAAATTGGATGACCTGGCAAATTATATCCCTGCAAGGCTGTCTGCATGGTTTATGATTGCCGCCTGTATTTTTACCGGAAATGATGTGCCGGCGGCCAGACGGATTTACAGGAGAGACAAAAGAAACCATAAGAGTCCCAACGCTGCCCACACGGAAGCCGTGACAGCGGGGGCTCTGCATATCCAGCTGGCAGGAAATGCCTGGTACTTTGGAAAACTTTATGAAAAACCAACCATAGGCGATGATTTAAGACACCCGGAGCCGGAAGATATAAAAAGAGCCAACGGCCTTATGTACGGATGCAGCCTCTTGGCAGCCGCCGTTTTTGGGATTATACTTATGTGTATCGGATGGAAGTTTTGACCGGAAGGAGGAGCGGCATGAAGAAACATATACACGGGGGAGATATTTACCGTCACGGGCATATAACTGATTTTTCCGCCAATGTAAATCCTCTTGGAACGCCGGAGAGTGTCAAAGAAGCTGTTCGGAAATCGGCCGAAGGAATCGAACATTACCCGGACGTTCACTGCAGCAAATTAAAAAAGGCATTATCAGAGTGGGAACAGGTTCCTGAGTCCTGGCTGATCTGCGGCAACGGCGCTGCAGATCTTATTTTCGCCCTGACACTGGCGTTAAAGCCTAAGAAAGCTTTGATCTTAGCTCCGACCTTCGCAGAATATGAACAGGCACTGAAAAGTGTGGGCTGTCAGATAACCTATTTTTATTTGACAGAACAGGAAGAATTCCGTGTGACAGAGAAGATCCTTTCAGAAATCACACCGGCTTTGGATATGGTGTTTTTGTGCAATCCAAACAATCCCACAGGAGAACTGACCGACAGGGAAATGCTGCTGAAACTCTCACAAAAGTGCAGAGAACATCAGGTATTTTTTGCAGTGGACGAGTGTTTCCTGGATTTTGTCCCGAAAGGACAGGACTATGAACTGGCAGGCTGCCTGAAATATAACCGCCATATTTTTTTGCTGAAAGCATTTACAAAGCGCTATGCCATGGCCGGTCTCCGTCTCGGGTACGGTATCTGTTCCGACGAAAAGGTCCTTTTAAAAATGACGGAAGTGACCCAGCCATGGAGAGTGTCGTCTCCTGCCCAGGCCGCAGGAACAGCGGCTTTGTCGGAGCAGTCCTACTTAAAACGGTCAGTCCGGTTCGTGTCTGAACAGAAACATATTTTAAAGAAAGCATTGGAGGAAGCAGGCTTTCGAATTTACGGGTCCAGAGCCAACTATATATTTTTCAAAGGCCCGGAGGATTTCTATGAATATTGTCTCTCAAATCAAATTCTGATCAGGAATTGCCGGAATTATGAGGGACTTTCAAAAGGATGGTTCAGGATCGCAGTCCGGACAGAAGAGGAAAACCGGCGGTTTATCTGGACACTTCAGGCGTTCACGAAAGGAGAAACAGCATGGCAAAGACAATCATGATTCAGGGAACGATGTCAAATGTCGGGAAAAGTCTTATGACTGCAGGACTCTGCAGAATATTTAAGCAGGATGGCTATAAAGCGGCTCCGTTTAAGTCGCAGAACATGTCGCTGAACTCTTACATAACAAAGGACGGGCTGGAGATGGGACGTGCCCAGGTCATGCAGGCAGAGGCGGCGGGAATCGAACCGTCTGTCTATATGAATCCGATTCTTTTAAAGCCATCCAGCGATACCGGCTCTCAGGTGATTGTAAATGGGAAAGTCCTTGGCAATATGAGCGCCAGAGATTATTTTGCATATAAAAAAACGCTGATTCCTGAAATCCAAAAGGCATTTGATGCTCTGAGCAGGGAATATGATATGATTGTCATAGAAGGTGCGGGGAGTCCGGCAGAGATTAATCTGAAACAGGACGATATCGTCAATATGGGCATGGCAGAACTGGCCAATGCACCTGTACTTCTAGTGGGAGACATCGACCGGGGAGGCGTCTTTGCACAGCTGACCGGAACCATGATGCTGCTGACAGAGGAAGAACAAAAAAGAGTGAAAGGAATGATTATCAACAAGTTCCGGGGAGATAAAACGATCCTGGATCCCGGCATTGAGATGCTGGAAGAAAAAGTGCAGATCCCGGTCGTGGGGGTTACCCCCTATATGAATCTTGAATTAGATGATGAGGACAGTCTGAGCGAGAAGTTTGACCGGAAAACAAAAAAGGAATTGGTCGACATTGCTGTGATCCGGTTTCCAAGGATTTCTAACTTTACGGACTTTAACGTGTTTGAACTCATTCCAAATGTTTCACTGCGTTATGTGAAAACCCCGGGAGAACTCGGAGATCCGGATATGATCCTGCTTCCGGGAAGCAAAAATACCATTGAGGATCTCCTGTGGCTCCGTCAGTCCGGCCTGGAAAATATGATCCTCAAAGAAGCATACCGGGGAACGATTATTTTTGGAATCTGCGGAGGCTATCAGATGCTGGGAGAAGTACTGTCTGACCCTCATCATGTGGAGACAGGAGGAATGGTTAAAGGAATGGGACTGCTCCCGATCGACACCGTCTTTTCCAAACAAAAAACAAGAAGCCGGGTCAAAGGAAGATTTCTTAAGCTGGATGGTGATTTGTATCCGATCTCAGGAGCTCCCTTTGAAGGATATGAAATTCACATGGGAATCTCTTCACAGCACGGCAATGCAAAACCGCTGACGTTTTTTGAGGATAAAGGTAACGGCGTCACAAAGCTTTGCGGAACCTGGGTAGGAAATGTCTACGGCACTTATTTACATGGCATTTTTGAACTCTCGGATACGGCGGAAAAGATTGTCCGTGCCATTGGAGAAAAGAAAGGGATCGATCTTTCCGATGCTCCGGCGACGGATTACCGGCAGTTAAAGGAAGAGCAGTATGATCTGCTGGCAGATGAACTGAGAAAGCATCTGGATATGGAAAAAATATATGAAATCCTTCATAAAGGAGCAGAAGACTAATGAAAATTAAACTTGAGAATGTGGAGCCTGCCCAGATCGAGGCAAGAAGTTTTGAGATCATAACAGAGGAAATGAGGGCTTTTTCGCTGATTCCCGGAACTGAACCTATCGTAAAGCGCTGTATTCATACTAGCGCCGACTTTGATTATGCAAAAAATCTTTGCTTTTCGGATCATGTAGTATCACTTGCCATAGATGCCATCAAAAACGGCGCGTCCATTGTGACAGATACGCAGATGGGCAGGGCAGGCATTAATAAAAAGAAACTGGCCCGGTATGGGGGAACGGTCCACTGTTTTATGTCCGATGAGGATGTTGCAGAAGCAGCAAAAGCAAACGGCACCACAAGGGCTGTGGCGAGTATGGACAAAGCGGCGGCTTTAGGTGAGAAGTTCATTTTTGCAGTTGGAAATGCCCCGACGGCACTGGTCAGGCTGTATGAGCTGATCAGGGAAGGGAAACTGGATCCTCATCTGGTAATAGGGGTTCCCGTGGGATTTGTTAATGTGGTCCAGTCAAAAGAACTGATCATGGATGCTGAAGTTCCGTATATTGTGGCAAGGGGAAGAAAAGGCGGGAGCAATATTGCGGCGTGTATTGTAAATGCACTGCTTTATATGATAGATGGAACCAGATAAATCGATGCATTCAAAAGGGCCGGCTCACCTTAGTGGATCCGGCCCTTTTGATTAAAGGTAATTCACTGTGACAATCGCCAGTCCAAGCACTGTAAGGACCGCACCGGTTGCCCGGTTTAATACGATCGCCGAAGCTTTGTTTGCAAACTTCGCTGCTACTCTTGCCCAGAGAAATGTACTCAGCACGCAGAAAAGCAGGCTTAGCATATCCGGGCGTCCGCCGATGGCAAAATGACTCAGAGATCCGGTCAGAGCAGTAAATGTCATGATAAATACACTGGTTCCAACAGCAGTTTTGAGTTCGTACCCTAAGACACTGGTCAGCAGAAGGAGCATCATCATGCCTCCGCCCGCTCCTACAAATCCGCAGATAAAACCGACGACAGATCCGCAGAGAACAGACTGAAGAAATCTTTTTTTTGCATCCACCAAATCCATACTGCTTTTTGTGGTCATAACAGGACGGACAATAAATTTAATTCCCAGCAGCAAAGTCATGAATGTAGAAAATCCGCCCATAGCAGTGCTTGGCACAAGGCTGGAAATATAGCTGCCGACTAGTGTAAAGCAAAGCACAGAAATCATCATGACCAGTCCGTTTTTAATATCCAGATTCTTGTGTTTTCCATATGTATAAGCTGAAACTGCGCTGGCAAAAACATCGCTTGCCAGGGCAATGCCCACTGCCATATATGGATTCATTCCAAGAAAAGTGATCAGCATGGGACTTATGACTGCAGCTGCACTCATTCCAGCGAAGCCTGTCCCCAATCCTGCGCCGATTCCGGCTAAAAAACAAATGATAAATTTATACAACATAGCTGTTACCTCATACTTTGTGTTTTTTATGATTTAGTGACTTTGTAATATTTTCGTCGATCCTGCTGAAAAATTCCTGCAGCTTGAGCCGCTCCTCTTCTGTAAATCCATCGAGGAGAAGTGCGAAACATTGTTCCTGGCACTTTGAAAGGGCGTCGATTCTGTTCTGCATTTTCTCAGTCAGATACAGACGGCGGACCTTCCGGTTACCGGGATCAGGAGAGGTGGTCAGATAACCCTGTATCCTGAGAGATTCCACGGCTTTTGAAACATTGGATTTTGCAAACCCCCGCATGACTGAGATTTCCTTGGCGGTATTATTCCGGGGATTGTTTTTCAGAAAGAGCAAAATATCAATTTCCAGCTGAGACATTTCATATTGTTCCGACAAGGGCTGAAATGTCTGGCGGTACAGATGTTTGAAATGATTGGCATAGGTTAAAACATGATTCTGCATCAAATACATTCCTTTCCATATAGTTCTATTTATAACTGTTATAATTATAACTATATAATACAAAGATGTCAAGAAACACGCTGCTTTGTCTGCTGCCGTCAGTCATCAAGATGAAATTTGCAGCGAAGATGAAACAATAGTTGACAAAATCCCGGCTTTCTTATAATATTGAATTAAAGTTCAATATTAGGAGGCGCTATGGCACAAGTCTTAAAAGATGAAATACGCCAGTGTATTCTTGATTCTGCACTGGAAGAGTTTTTTATCCATGGATATGTCCGCACAACGATACGGGACATTGCCGGCAGGGCAGGGATTCCCGCCGGACTGATCTATTCCTATTATAAAAATAAAGAGGCTTTGTTTGATGAAGTTTTAAGGCCGGTTTGTTTTGACTGGAAACGGGTCATGAAACATGGCGGCTCTCCGGACTATCAAGACTATAAGTATCTGAGCCAAATGGAAGAGAACTGTATCCGGACTCTTTTCCGACACCGCAGGGAATTGATTATCATGATGGATAAAAGCACAAAGACCAAATATGAGGATGAAAAAGAGCGCTTAGTCAGTGAAATTGAGCATCATCTGAATTCACACAAAGACATGTTAAAAAACCATGATCCGGTGTTTGTGCATATTGTAGCCAACAATTTTGTAGATGCGCTGCTTCAGATTGCATATCATTATGAAAGCGAGGAATGGGCTATGGAATTACTAAATAAAATATCGAAGATGTATTTGCAGGGAATCGGTTTTTGAGCCGGTTCCCTTTTTTATTGAACAATATTGAATATATATTCAATATTATAATTCTTCTGATTTGTACGGAAAAGTGATCCGTTCAGATAAAAAATACTTTTGGAGGTAAGAAAAATGGAACAAACAACGAAAACCAACTTTCTTTTAGGAGAAGAAAAGGTGTCAAAGGCGCTGCTAAAGCTCGGCATCCCCACGATGATCGGTATGCTGGCCTCGGCTCTGTATAATGCTGTGGACGCTTATTTTGTGGGAGGATTGGGAATCAGCCAAATGGGTGCAGTCTCTGTGGTTTTTCCTGTTGTCCAGCTGGTCATCGGACTGGGGATGATGTTCGGTGCAGGAGCATCTTCCTATATTTCCCGGCTGCTCGGGGAGAAGGAGTACGCTCTGGCTGACCAGACAGCCTCAACGGCTTTATTTTCCGGACTATTGACAGGAGCGGCAGTTATTGGCCTGATCCTGTGCTTTTTAACACCGATATTGTCGGCACTTGGAGCTACAGAAACGATCTTACCCTACGCCAGAGAATATGCTGTGATTTATGTTTCTGGTTCTATACTCAATGTATTTAATGTGACAATGAATAACCTTCTGACGGCCCAGGGATCAACACGATTTACTATGACGGCCGGAAGTGTGACGAACCTGATTTTGGATCCGCTTCTGATATACGGACTGCACATGGGAATCCGCGGGGCCGCTGCAGCTACAGTGGTTTCCCTTTGTGTCAATTCCCTGATGTATGTGTATTACTTGAGAAGACAAAAGGGTGTGCTAAAACCATCTATTCGTAAAATTACAATAAAAGGTGCTGTCTATAAGGAGATTTTAAAAATAGGAATTCCTGTCCTGACCTTTCAGCTGTTTGCCAGTGCTGCACTGGGCCTTACAAATACGGCGGCAAAAGAGTACGGGGATTATGCAGTCGCAGCCATGGGTGCAGTCAGCCGGGTCATGACGGTCGGTATCTATGTCGTCTTTGGCTTTATGAAGGGATTTCAGCCGTTTGCAGGTTTTAACTTTGGCGCAGGGCAGTATGAACGGCTCAGAGAGGCGGTAAAGCTGTGCAGTTTATGGTCTACTGCCTTTTGTATTCTCATGTCATTTCTATGTATTCTGTATTCCGGAGAGGTAATCGGGCTGTTTGGAACTGACCCTCAGATGCTGGCCCTGGGAGGAAAAGCACTGAGGCTGAATGCGCTGATGTTTCTTACTTTTGGGTTTCAGATGGTTTATGCCTCCCTATATCTGTCGGCAGGGAGAAGCGGTGCCGGAAGTATTCTGAGTTTAAGAAGGCAGGGGATCTTTTTCTTTCCGTGTATTTTAATCCTTCCAAAACTCTTCGGACTTTCAGGGATTGTGTGGGCTCAGCCGGCGGCGGATATCTGTTCGGCACTGATGACTCTGTGGTTTGCATGGAAGATGAATGAAATATTGGGAATCCAAAACGGCAGCCGGTCTATGGAACAGATGAAGGAGGAAAATATATGAAAGGGGAAAAGAAAGGAATCGGCATTTTCGGACTTACCGTGCTGGGCATTGCATTAAACTTATTGCTGTGTGCTGTGAAATTTGGAGCCGGCGCTGTCAGCCATTCTGTAACAATAACCGCAGACGGATGGAACAGCCTGACAGATGCAGGGACATCGGCTATTACAATGCTTGGGCTCTGGGCGGCAGGATGCGGCGCTGGAAGACATCATCCGTTTGGGCACGGGAGACTGGAATGGATCCTTGGCATGCTGACCTCTGCATCGGTAATCACGATAGGATTAGAACTGCTCAAATCCTCTGGGTCCGCCGTATATCAAGGACAGCAGTCCCAGTATCCGGGTTCCGTATTTATTGTGCTGCTCCTGTCTGTATTTGTTAAGATATGGATGCATTTTATACAGAAGCGGGCAGGAGAGCGGCGGCAGTCAGAGACATTAAAAGCTGTTTCAAATGATTCACTGGCCGATGCACTCGCTACATCCGCAGTACTGATTTCAGCTCTCGCCGCAGAATTTACTTCCTGGAAAATAGATGGATGGTGCGGGGTCGGAGTGGCGGCACTGATTATATTCAATGGAGTCAAAAGCTTTTCAGCCATTGTACAGAAAGTAATCGGTATGCAGGCCGATAGTTCCATAGCAGAAAAGATAGAAGAGATGATAATGCAAAAGAAAGGCATCAAGAGTTGTTATGAATTAATGATTCATGACTACGGGCTCAACCATTATGTGGTCTCGGCAAAGGTTCTTGGAACAGAAAATACTGTCTGCGCCCGGGCCTCAGAGCTTTCTATAGAAATAGAGCAGAAGTTTGGATGCAGCTGTACGGTCCAGGCGGATATAATGGCAGAAGAGTCTCCTGAGATACAGGAAATAAAAAAAGATTTAAAAGAGAAAGCGAAAGAAATCCATCGATTATTAAACATTCATCATTTTTATTTGATCAAATCTGGGGCAAACATTCTCATAACGGCGGACATCAGTATTCCTGTTTCCCAGCAGAAGAAACGGGAACTGGTTTACGGGGAACTGAGCCGGATGGTCCGTCAGCACGGCGGGCAGTATCAGCTGAGATTACACCCTGTCATGGAAAACAATCATGTCAAAGCCTGGAAGACTTCACATCAGGCAGAAAAAAGAATAGGGGCAGACTAATCCGCCAGAAGATTCTTTCGGTCAGCCACTGCAAAGGATGCCATCCGGCGGGCAGATTCCCGGTTCAGCGGCATGACCCTTCCGTGATAAGGATAATAGATCAGATTAGACCAGAGGACTTCATAACCGCCCTCATCATATTCCTCAGCTGTGGGAAGGTAACTGTCAATCCCATTGGTATAGCCGTTTAGGAAAAGAAGGGAATCCTTTGACCGATGCCACGCATCCAGAGATATTTCGCACATGATTTCATTGGGAACACCGCAGAGACATCCTTCATTCAATAAAAAATATTGAAATTCAATGTCTGCTGTCTGAGCAGGGATGTGTTCATGGTGCAGCCTGCGGACCTCCTGCAGCCATCCTGTTCCGTCAATTCTGGCCTTTTCCTTTGCTTCAGCCGCGATTTCAGCGGCCCGGTTCAAAGGCGGAACATCGGCTGTGAACCTGTGTCTTACAGAACACATAGAGACACAGTATACCGGCATTGTTTTTAAAGCAGTAAAGATGGAAGCAGCAGACTGAAATACGGATTCTGCCATTTTGTTTAAGGATTCTGTGCTCTGTCTGAAATATTTTTCTTTTTCTTGGGCAGTATATGGTTCTTCTAAGGCGTCCACACCATAAATCTCCATAAACTCAGCGTTTTCCTGCTGGAATCTGGGGCGGAGATCTCCAGATGCCCCCTGAATCATCATAACCGGACATCCAAACGATTCAGAAAGTTTTTGTCTGGTTACGCCGAAATAATCGGAAGAAATTTTATAGTTGTCACTTGTAAGGACATTTGCATGGGCGGATACCCGAAGCAGGAGCAGTGCCGGACTGCCATCGGGCTTGGAAAGCTTTAAAACTCCCAGACGGGGATCTCTTAAAACTTTTCCGGATCTCCGATTGACTCCAATGTCATGTTCTGCAATACCCCATCCGGCATAGAATGGTTTCATATTTTTCAGGGCCGTTTTCAGGACAGAACATATACGGTCACACACGAAGGTAAAATAGGCACTTTCTGCTGCAGCATTCGGAGCAGAGTGAGTATGGGAAAAGCAGATCATGATGTTGTCAACGGGAACATTCAGTACATTTGACATCTGCTTCCTTAATTGAGACGTTAATTTTACGGTAAATCCCAGACTGTCGATGGCTGTCAGACATATTGTTTTATCTGCGGTCCTGAATATCAGGACTTGTGCTTTCAATGGATGAAGAACACCCCTTGATTTATTGTTTGTTCTTGAAAATCCAACCATTTCTACGGATACGCTCGGGGTAATATCCGTTTGTGCAAATCCAAATGATGCAGTCTTTCTATTTTGTTTCATAAGTAACACCTCCTGCATCAAAGAATATCAGAGAGATAAGTTTCCCTCAATATACGAATTGATACAGAATCATTTTATACTTATGGATTCAGAAAGTTTCATGCGCAAAACAAAAGTGCGGTTTCCAATCTATAAACCGCACTTTTTCCAGATATTTTATTTGCTGTATATAATCTTCCTGATAGTGTGTACAGATAGAAAATATGTCTCTGACAGATTTTCTATTGACTTCCCAAGCTGAAAATCTCTCCGGATACAGGCATTGCGTTTGCTGATCCTGAGCCGGCTTCCGGTCTGGTCACCCCAGCTTTTATGCTGATCTTCTTTTTTAGGAATATATAAATATTCTCCCTGCAGGTAGTCCTGAAGCTGTTCCACAAGGGCCGCAGGAAGAAGGGAAGATGCATTTTTATATTTCATATTTGGCCTCGTTTCCTTAAACATCGTTGTTCTTGGATGCAAAGCCGCATATCAAAAGTGCCTGTTTACTCCATGCAGCCGGCACTTTTTTTGTTCGGCTCTGCATGGAGGGTAACATCTGCTTGTCTTTTTTTGTTAATACACATGGTGGGTTACCTCCTACTGTTCATATTTTTGCATTTCCTGCCGGATCTGATTTTCGCAGGAACGCATGGCAAGAATCGTTTTTTCAAATAGTTCATTCAGCTCCCAGCCGAGGTTCTCAGCTCCTTGTGAAATTACATCCCGGGAACATCCTGCCGCAAACTTTTTATCTTTAAACTTTTGCGGACACTGGATAGTTTCATATCCTGTACGCTTTTAGAAGGACGCATTAATGCAGCGGCTCCAATCAGACCAGTCAGTTCGTCGGCCGCAAACAGGACTTTTTCCATCTCATGTTCAGGCCGGACATCGGAACAGATCCCATAGCCGTGGGAACAGACAGAGCGGATCATGTCCTCTCCAATACCTCCTGCCCGCAGGAGCTCCGGTGCTTTTTGGCAGTGTTTTTCCGGATAAAGTTCAAAGTCAATATCATGAAGAAGTCCTGTGATGCCCCAGTAGTCTTCTTCCTGTCCGAAGCCTAGTTCGTTTGCATACCATTTCATGACACCTTCCACTGTCAGTGCATGCTGGATGTGAAAAGGTTCTTTGTTATATTGTTTCAACAGCTCAAAAGCTTCGTCACGTGTAACTGCCGATTCCATAGAAACCTCCTTTGCGGATGTGATTGTTTAACGATTATTCTGGCACTATTTTAGCATCTTCGGTGGAGAAAGTAAAATCAGCAGAACTTCGGGATTATAACGGCTCATAAGGAGAGGATACCTGTTTGACAATTACACAGGAAGATATTAGAATTTAAGAAGGAAATGATACAATTTGTTGATTTTAAGTGAAGATTGTAATGCAATTTCTTTTGTTTTGTAAGAAAAGATATTTTAAAAGAAAGGAAAGTATGTGTTTATTTTTTTTTATAAACATGATACAAGGAATTGATTTGGAACCTATCATACATAAAATAAATGACAATATGCATGGCTTACATAATTTTCAGGAAAAATTATTAAATAAGGCTTCAGAAAAAGAAAAAACAGTCTTGTTAGATTATCCTACGGTTTATATACATAACTGGAAAAAGAGCGGAAGCTATGAGGTATATGTGGGTGAATCAAATAATATTATTCAGAGAACAAAACAGCATTTTGATCAATCAGAGGACAAACAGAACTGGAGGTCCCAGCTGAGAAGAAAGTCGGCAAGTTTGTATATTATCGGCCATGACCATTTTAATAAATCTTTAACCATGGATATTGAAAACCGCTTAATGCTTTATATGATGGGGGTTGATTCGGTAAAAAGAATACATAATAAAAGGACAAATCCGCAGAACAGATATTATCCTGATTTTGAAGTGAATGATATCTTTCGAAGGATCTGGCATAAGCTGAGAAAAACAGACCCATCAATGTTTCCAAATGAAAGTGTTATAAAGGATTCAGCGTTATTTAAGGCTTCACCTCTTCATAAACTGACACAAGAGCAGGAAGATATAAGAGACAGGATTATAGAAAGGGTTTTCAGTGTATTGAATGAGCAGAATGGAGATGGACAGCTTATTTTTATTGACGGAGAAGCCGGAACAGGAAAAACCGTTCTTAACAGCAGCACTTTTTACGAGCTGTACTTGATGGCAGAAGAAGAAAAAATGACGGATTTCCAGTGTTGTCTGATAGTAAATCATGATGAGCAGATTACGGTATATGAGCAAATAGCAGAAAAATTAGGTTTAAAAAATAAATATGGAAGGGTTGTATCTAAACCAACAACTTTTATCAATCATCACTCAGCGGATAAACCGATAGACGTGGCATTTATTGATGAGGCTCATCTGCTATTAACACAGGGAAAACAATCCTATCGGGGTAAAAATCAGCTCCAGGATATCATTGAGAGGGCCAAAGTCACTGTGGTTATGTTTGATGAAAATCAGATTTTAACAACAGAGCAGTATTGGGAAACAGAAATATTAGGAAATTATAGAGAGAAAGCCAAAGAAAATGGAAATCATTTTAAGCTGACAAAGCAGATGAGAATTACTGCATCAGATGAAACGATTTCCTGGATAGATGATTTTACAAAGGAGAATCATCTATCAGCAATTCCAATGGATACCACAGGATATGAGATAAAAATCTTTGAACATCCGGCTGAGCTTGAGACTGCAGTCAAGACGAAAGCCGCGGAGGAAGAACATAAGCTTTCCCGGATGATAGCAACCTATGATTGGGAATATAGCCAGAATTCATCCATGGAAAAGAGAATGAAGAAATATTGGGAAGTGCTGATCGGTGATTGGCATAAACCATGGAACCATGAGCTGGACAAGGAACTGGGAAGAAAAGAGAAAAACAAGAATAAAACACTTGCCTGGGCGGAACAGCCGCAGACAATAGATGAGGTGGGTTCCACCTTTACAATTCAGGGATTTGACCTGAATTACGCAGGTGTAATCCTTGGCCCGTCTGTTAAGTACCGCAATGGCAAGATTGTTTTCGACCCAAGTGAAAGCTGGAATTTAAAAGCAACCAGAAAACGTACATTGTCGGATGGTACGAAGCAGAGATTTGGAGAAACTTTAATCCAGCATGAAGTAAGAGTCCTGATGACCCGGGGAGTGAATGGATTATATATTTATGCATGCGATAGAGAATTGAGAGAAGCATTAAAAGAAGCTGCGAGATAGATGAACAAGATAATAATTGAGGAATAGTATTATGATGTTATTTAAATTAATATTAAGCTATATATTCGTTTTAATAATAATATATTTCTGTAATAATAAAATTATGGATCTATTAGGTAACAATCAAGCGCTTATTAAGTTTATAGAACTTACTCTTCCTTTAACGATACCTGCTTTATTGTATTTTTTTCAGGTGAACAAAGACAAACAAGAACGTTTAGAGAAAGAAAAACAGAAAGAAGAGAAATATGAAATGGACGAGAAGGATAAATTCGAGAAATCGTTACCTTTTTTCTATATTAAAAACGAAATTATTTTTGCTAGAAATCCTCAAAATTCTCCAATCTTAAATGTAAAAATTCAAATTGCAAATATAAGAAATGATTTTATGACATTAGGTGAATTAAATACAAGCGGAGCTATTCATTCAGAGAATAGTTTTTCTATAGGGGGACTAGTAGATGGAGATGAAATAAATTTAGAACATCTATTAGGAAATAATAATATATTTGGGGGCATTAGATGGTTTGTATTGTCTGCTATAACTGTAACAAATGATATTGTATATTTTGTATATTTACCCTGTATTAAAACTGGATGGCATTTTTATAGAAAAACAGTATACCAAAAATCGTTGATAGTTAAATATATTGGTGATGATGATTATTGTGAATTAGCAAAATCCTTAATAAACCATGTTTCAGTATATGGAGAAGAATTAAGTTATAAAGAAAGTATACTAAATGATGCAATAAAATGTTTAGATCAAGATGACTTAAAGGGAGCATGTGTACAACTTATTGTATTGGTTAGAGAAGTGAAAGCATTGCCCAAAAGTGAAGTTCTTTTTGTATTACATAATGTCTATTTGATGCTCCATCAATTAGACAGTGTGGAAAAGATTCGACCTGATTATTTTAGAGGGAATTTGTCTGCAAAATGTGATTTTACAGAGAAATATAAAAACTTATTAGGTAATGTAGAGCAAGGATTTATGATGAGGGAATACTTACAGGATATCCTTATACTTATAAGTGAAGATAGAAAAGTTTCTCTGGATTTTTGGTTACGCAATTTAGAAGTATTTGTCCGGGATCATAGTCGTATTTTTAATGCAAGAGCATTGAGAGGAGATTTAGAACGGACAATACCACCCCTGGCAGGAGGGGTTAAATAATATATTTTTATTTTAACGAATGATAAAAACACGCGTGGTATGTGACTTGGCAATCTTTTTTTGAAACTTTTTATTAGATCTTTTGAGCTGTTTTTTAGCACATAGAAAGAATATTATGAAAAACCTATCAATTCGAATATATCAATCTTCTGACGGTAAGGAACTGGCGGAACTTTTTTATAACACGATCCACGCAGTCAACGCAGAAGATTATACTGAAGAACAATTAAATGTGTGGGCAGCCGGAAGTGCCGATTTAAAAAGATGGAATGAATCTTTATCAGCAAATATTACATATGTTGCAGTTAAAGATGATGTTATCGTGGGCTTTGGAGACATTGATCATACAGGATATTTAGACCGCCTGTTCGTTCATAAAGATTATCAAAGAGAAGGAATTGCCTCAGCTATCTGCGATCAGCTGGAACAGGCAGTACAAGGGAGAAAAATTATCACACATGCATCCATTACTGCAAAACCGTTCTTTGAAAAAAGAGGGTACAAAGTTGTGAAAGAACAGCGGGCACAACGCCAGGGTGTGTACCTGACAAATTATTTAATGACTCATTCCCGGCATGACAGACAGGAGGATATTCCATGCTTCAATCAGAGATTTTGATCGTAGAAGACGACAGGGATCTGGCAGAGATCGCTATAGATTATATGGAAGAAAAGGGGCTTGGATGTATCCGGGCAGAAAGCGGCGAAGAGGCATTTGAAGCTTTGTATCAGCATCCTATCAGACTGATTATCCTGGATATTAATCTTCCCGGAATGAATGGCTTTCAGTTCATAGAAAAGCTAAGAAACGAAACAGAGCTTCCTGTCATTTTCATTTCTGCCAGGACCAGTGATACAGATAAAGTAAAAGGCCTGATGCTTGGCGGAGACGATTATCTCTCAAAATATTCTTGGAAATGCTGAAAAATATGCGGCAGGTTCTCCTGTGGAAATTAAAATGGAAGATCAGGAGCAGTACGCGGTGATTCGTATCAAAGACTGTGGTCCGGGAATTCCTGAGGAGGACTTCTTATATGCGAAGCAAAAGTTCTACCGGGGAAGGAATGCCCTTAATCAGCAGGGAGCGGGGCTTGGCCTGTACTTGAGTGAGCTGCTGATGAGACAGATGGAAGGGAAGCTGGAACTTGAGAACAGGGAAGGACTGCAGGTTTCTTTGTATCTTCTAAAAGTAAAGCACGTGATTTAAAGACTATTTAAGAATTCTTTTGCTAGGATAGCAGCATAAGGAGGATCAAAGTATGAAATCAATCATTGAGACATCAAACCTATGTAAAAGCTATGCCAGCGAAGGCCAACAGATGCATATATTAAAAAATATCGATCTGAAGATCTACGAGGGGCAGTTCACCGTGATCATGGGACCCAGCGGTTCCGGAAAGTCCACGCTGCTCTACATGCTGAGCGGGATGGATTCCGTCACCAGCGGTACTGTCTCTATCTGCGGAGAACTCCTTCGGAAACAGAATGACAAGGAAACTGCCCGGTTCAGACAGGAGACGACAGGATTGATCTTTCAGCAGATGAACCTTCTTTCCCATATGACATGTTTGGAAAATATCTGTACTGCAGGATATCTGAAAAAGGGAAGAAGCAGAAGAAAAACACACGAGGAGGCCAGAGATCTGCTGGAGCGCGTCGGAATACCTGAACTTTCCGGAAGGCTGCCATCACAGATGTCCGGGGGCCAGCAGCAGCGGTGTGCCATTGCAAGAGCATTAATTAATCATCCCAAAATATTGTTTGCCGATGAACCAACCGGTTCCTTAAATTCATCTTCCGGAAAAGAAATATTAGAACTTCTCTATTCTATGAGCAGGACTGGACAAGATATTTTAATCGTAACTCATGACATAAAAGCAGCGCTCATGGCCGACCGTATTTTATATTTGAAGGATGGAAAAATCGAGGGTGAATTAAACCTTGCCCCATATGAAGAAAAGAGTGCTGCGGCAAGAGAAAAACAGCTGATTGGCTGGCTTTCGGGAATGGGGTGGTAGTATGGGCATCCTCATGATGATAAAGTATGATATCCGAAAACGGAAAAGCCAGGCAGCGGTTATTTTTCTTCTCAGCTTTTTGATTACCCTGTTAATATCAACGTCCGTCTCTGTTCTATGGCAGAGCCAGGAGCAGTATGACGAGGCGGCTGCCAGGATGCACCTGCCGGAAGTCATCAATATTTTTAACAAAGGACAGCATTCAGACGCAGATGAAGTTACTAAAAACCTTCAAAAGCAGCCGGAGACAGAAGAAGTTATGAAGGAAAATATCCTTCTGCTCAGAGAAAATCAGACTGTCCGTTTCAAAGATGACAGCTGGTTTTCCAGTGGTACCATTATCCGGGCATTTCCGGACCAGTACAGCCTGACAGAAGGAACACGGAAACGGGATGGAATTTATCTCCCTATTACCTTAAAGGATTCCAAGCACCTGGAGACAGGGGATATTGTGACTCTGAAATTGTCCGGTCAGATCAAAAAGTACCGAATCGCAGGTTTTTTTGAAGACCCGTTTCTCGGAAGCACAATGACCGGTTTTAAACAACTGTTTTTGGATCGGAAAACATATGAGAAACTTTCAAAAACAACGGAAGCTTTAAACTATAAGAGCACGATGGTAAGTCTTTGGACGAATCATGATACCGGGAAGGATTTCACGTCCAGGATCAAAGAGCTGAACGGCAAAACAGGCTTTGCCAGAAAGGGAACAGAATATATCGAACAGCCGCTGATGAAAATGTCGGCCATGGCTTTGACAGACATTTTTTTGGGACTGATCTTTCTATTCAGTCTGCTTATGCTGACGGTCATGCTGATCACTATCCGCTACCTGATCGCCTCATCTTTGGAGGATGATTACAAAAAACTGGGGATTCTTAACGCTCTTGGCTATTCAAAAAGGAAGCTTTTGGGTGCGAAAATCCTGCAGACGGCGTTTTTATTTGGAGCCGGAGGAGTGGCCGGACATTTTGGGTCATTTTTTACCGTACCTTCTCTGGGAGAAACTGCAATGGAAGGTTCAGGGATTTTATGGCACGGAGGGATACGCCTGGAACCGGTCATACTTTCAATTTTGGCGGCTGCCCTTTTTGTTGTACTGACTGCCTGGATGAGCCTTCGGTGTGTCCAAAAGATTTCAACTGTTCAGGCCATAAGAAATGGTAAAAAAGACATCTGTTTTACAAAAAGGTATCAGGTTTCCCTGGTAAAACTCAATCTTCCTTCGCTGCCTTTAAGGCTGGCTGTGAAACATGTATCGGTTCGTCTTCCCCAGTATCTGCTCTTAGTCATTGTCTGCGGATTTATGATCTATTTCATGGTGAGTATCTCGGCACTGCATGAAAATATGACTGATATTAGAAAAACAGCAGTCTTATTCGGAAGTTCAGCTTCAGATATCTCCATTGCAAACACATCAGATTTGTCCGCCGACAGCAGTATACTGTTTCAGGATTTTATAGAAGATACGAAAAAATTATCTGAGGTAAAATCAATCTATTCAACGGAAAGCCAGTATTTAGATATGGAACATCAGAAAATGCTGCTGCAGGTTGTAAGCCAATTTAATAATGAATATTTCCTGGACCCTTTAAAGGGACGCGTTCCAAAGTATGATAATGAGATGATGCTGACAGAAGTTTCATCAAACTATCTGGGGAAGAGGGAAGGGGACATGGTAACAGTCAGCCACGGGGGACGCCGGAAAAGAATTCTTTGCCGAAAAAGATTAGAATGATCCATGCAGCTACAGCTAAGAAAACGGAACCAATGACGGAAGCAGAAAAATATTCATTTTCGTCACGTGATTTAAGATTTGTTCGTCCTTTTAAGGTACTGAAGATTACCGATCCTCCAATCCCCATGAGCAGTCCCAGGCTGTAAATGATATTCCATATTGGGGCAACTACGGCAAGAGCAGCTGTACCTTCCGGGCCTTGATATTGTCCTACCACGGCCATATCTACAACAGAATAGACAGAAGTTATCAGTGCACTGCAGAAAGCGGCTGATAAATATTTAAAATAAAGTGGCCTAATTTTTCCTGTTAAAAAATCCATATTGTGATCCTCCTGAAAATAAATGATAATTTTAGACGTAAAAAAGCCGGACAGGGAACAGATTGATCATTCAATCTATACCCTTGTCCGGCCTATCATCCAAATGATTTGCCCTCCGAGCAATTCATATTATAACAGACGAATTCCTAATGTCAAGAATCTTCTTTCTTTACTTTATGAAATTGAAAAAGCAGGATCATTCCAATCAGACTGACAAGCAGCTCAGTCGTGGGAAAGGCCGCCCAAACCCCAGTGATGCCTCCCAGGGCAGATAACAAAAAAGCCATAGGAATGATGATGACAAATCCCCGGAGAATTGATATGATGTGTGCCGGCCGCGGGTATTCCGTGGAAGTAAAGTAGACGGCAGCCACAACGTTGAAACCTGCAAATACAGAGGCGGTAAAGTATATTTTCAGTCCTGCGGCTGCGATATCCTGAAGTGTTTTATTGTGACTGCTGTTAAAGACTCCGGTAATCGGTTCCGCACCGAAAAATATACACAGATAAACGCAGGCGGAGATTACAATAACCGCAGTGACGGCGTAACGTAAAATCGCAGTAACATTTTTATGGTTTCCGGCACCGTAATTGCTGCTTAAGACGGGCTGTATCCCCTGTGCGATGCCTGTATAGACTGCCATGACGACCAGCGACAGATTCGCGATGACACCATAGGCCGCGACGCCGATGTTCCCCGCTATGCGCAGCAGGATCATATTAAATACAATGATCACGATACCGGAAGAAACTTCCGTGATTAAAGACGGAAGTCCGCTTGAAAAAATGTCAAGCAGCAGATTTGCCGAAAGCCTGCATTTCTTTAAATGAAACTGATTTCTTTTATTGATCAGATAAGGGGACAGAATCAAAATGCTGATTACCGGTGCCAGTCCGGTGGCAAACGCTGCCCCAAACAGTCCCATTCCGAGCGGAAATATAAAGATATAATCCAAAATAATATTAGACAGACTTCCGCAGATCATAGCTGCCATGGCTAAATGAGGATTTCCGTCATTTCTTACGAAACACAGCAAGAGATTATTTGCCATAAACATTGGGGCAAACAGCAGAATAACCTGTAAATAAGTTTTTGTCATTTGGAACACAGATTCGTTGGCTCCCAACATTCTGACCATAGGTCCGGAGCAGAAAATACCAAGCAGGCAGAAGATACCTGCAACGATTCCCGTCAAAACCACAGCATTTGTAAATGCCTGATTCGCTTTGGGTTTATTTTTCTGGCTTCTTACAATTGAATATTTTGTTCCTCCTCCGATTCCGAGCATTAATCCGCTGCCGTTTATAAAGCTGTAAACCGGAATTGCAAGATTCAGGGCGGTCAGTCCATCTGCCCCTAATGCCCTGGAGACAAAAAAAGTATCTGCCAGAATATAAAAAGACAGCCCCAGCATACCCAGTACATTGAGCGAAGAATACTTCAAAAAAACTTTAAAACATGACATCTCTTTCATATGGTATATACCTTCCTTATGCATTTGTGTACATCTCCGCAGGACTTCCCTATGGAATAAAAAACGCCTTACTCATTCCAACAAAGGCCTACTGGAATAAATAAGACGTTACCCGGCGGTAATTAACATTTATGCTATTTTTATAGATAATATCATATTGACTGAGAAAGTCAATATCTAGGTACACAATTTCGCGTGTTCGGCAAACAGCTCCCTGACCCCGTCATATTCTCCGAGTCCTTTCATGACACATTCTACTTGATATCCTGCCGACACAAACTGAGAGTACCAGGAATCCGGGTCGTCTCCCGCCATATCATGCCTTGCATGATCTCCGGCTACGATCATAAAAGGCGCAAGAATGACTTTCTTCGGCTGGTATTCTTTTACCATACGCATCAGGGACTGCATGCTTGGGAAGGCTTCTACTGTACCCAGAAAGATATTTTTAAACCCCATATCCTTGAACCGGTAGTCAAGGGCAGCATAGACAGTATTGGCATAGTGAGTAGTTCCGTGTCCCATCAAAACCAGAGCATCTTTGTCAGAGATCCACGAAAATTCCGATGCCACCGCATTTACAACCGCTTCATTGTCGGATTCCGATGAGAGAAGAGGTGCCCCGAAGACAATAGAATGAAAAGAGTCCCGGAAGGAAAGAGCGTCTGTTTTCATCCGGTCATTTTCCACACCATTGATGACATGGGTGGGCTGGATGATTACATCCGTAATGCCGTCGGCTTTCATGTGCGCCATGGCTTCCGGCACAGAATCAATATGGATGCCGTCTCTTATCTTTATTTTTTCAAGGATCATACGGCTGGTCCAGGCCCGGTACATCTTGTGATCCGGGAAATGATGTTCCAGTGTATGTTCGATCGCTTCGATCGTTTTTTTTCGTGTATCTTCATAGCTTGTCCCGAAACTGACAGCTAAAATCGCTTTTTTCTTCATCTATTTCCTCCGCAGACAGATATTTTTCAGATTCCTTCAATTATTTGTTCAAGCTCCATAAGGTTCTTGGGAATCGGAATTCCAGTATTTATTATTTTTTTCCGGCAAAGACTTCCATACATAGAAAGTACGGCGGGCCGAGACAGATTGGTGAGGGTAAGGGCTGCCTGATCAGAAAATACTTCTATAGGAGATCCTGATTTCAGAACTCTGCCCTGATGGAATAATATAATCTGGTCCGCCCATGAGAAAGCATAGTCCGGATCATGGGTTGAGATCAGAACAGTCAATCCGGCTTCTGTCATTTGATCTATGGTTCCGTTTACCAGGGCCGTATGTTTAGGATCCAGAGCCGCAGCCGGCTCATCCAGGATTACAATATCAGGATGCATGACAAGGATGTCAGCAATGGCAACCTGTTTTTTCTGCCCTCCGCTCAGGATATGGGTAGGGCGGTCTTTCAACTCTGTGATATCCAGAGCATCCATGATCTTTTCCGTCTCTTTGAGAGCCGTTTCGCTGTCAGCTCCAAGATTCAAGATGCCGAAGGAGATTTCCTGCAGGACACTGGCCGAAAACAGCTGGTTATCGGGATCCTGAAATACAATTCCAATCCTGTGCCTCAGCTCTAACAGACTTTTCCTATCATAGGAATATGGTGTTCCACAAAAAGACAGAGTTCCCTTTTGAGGCTTTAAAATCCCATTCAGACAGAGAAAGAAAGTAGATTTTCCGGAACCGTTGGCTCCCATGACTGCGATTTTTTTGCCTTTTTGAATATCCAGGGAAAGCCCGTTTAACGCCGGAGTATTCTCTCCGTCATAAGTAAAATACAGATTATCGGCTTTTATAATAGATTCCATCTTCATCCGTAAATTTTCCTTCCTATTATGAGAGACAGCAGAAGAAGTTCAAACATTATGATGTAAATAATTTCTTTCCTTTTTGGAGGATAGTCCTCTAAAAGGACCCGCATGTTCCCGTTATAGCATCTGGATTCCATGGCATCAAATAATCTGCCGGAACGCTTCATTGCTTTCATGAACAAGGCGGAAGCCATACCTCCGAATGCATGGACTGATGTCTTGAAATTCCGGTTGGAAAGCCTTGCCTCCTGGGAGATCCTGATGGCTGTGGCCTCCGACAATAAGACAAAAATAAACCGGTAAATAAGCATAAACAGTTCTATGAGCAGAGCCGGGCAGCCCAGCTTCTTTAAAATGCCGATCAAGTCAGTCACCGGGGTGGAAAGAGACAAAAAATATAAGCAGGATACTGCAGAAAGAGCTGAGAGTATCAGCCTGAAACCGAAGATCAGCGACTCCCAGCTTCCTGTTATATAGTAGGAACCTGCCGGCACTGCATAGGCATCCAGAGGAGTTTTGGAAATATTAAAGAGGATCGCCAGCGTGCTCAAGAGCAGGAAGACCGCAGGAAGACGCATCAGCTTTATATACCGGCGGACAGAGATGCCGCCTTTTTTTACCGTCAGCCAGCCAAGGCTTAGAATGACCAGAGTCGAAACAGAAAAAGATCTGCTGAGGATACAGAGCAGAAGCGTTGTCATGGAAAAGCAGAACTTTTCCATGACATTTACTTTTCTGAGCCCGGACCGGTGACAGTATTGGTCAATCAGCATCGTTTGCCGCCTCTGCCGCAGCAAGGAGGCGCTTCCGTTCCCTTAAACGTCCCAGGTTATAGGCAATGATCCCGACACCAATCCCGGTCTGTACACAGAACAAGAGGCTTTCCACTTCACCCGGAAGTTCTCCGTCAATAAAGGTTTCCAGCACAGGAGTGAACCACGGCTGATATTCCTTTCCCTCAATCTTTGATATCATGACACTGCCCGCATCATCAGAGCCTCCGAACTCGGCGCCTTTTAAGGCAAACAGAGGTACCACAGCAATAAAGGCGGCCACGAAAAGCAGGATGATTACTTTTTTCTTATCACTTTTCATATGCATGTCCCTCCTTGATGAAGCTGAGAATCTTGAGTTCCGGACGGGCATAGGATTCAAGAGCGATAATGATCACAACGGTCAGAATTCCTTCTACGATGGCAAGAGGGAGCTGGGTCGGAGCAAAGACTCCGAGAAATTTTGCTGCAGAAGCCAAAAAGCCGCCCTGTTCTGAAGGATATGCAAGTGCCAGCTGAACACTGGTAATACAGTATGTAAAAATGTCTCCAAGCATTGCGGCCAAAAATACACTGATCCGGCGGTTCAGCCCGCATTTTTGGCAGATCTTATACACTGCGAAGGATAAAAACGGCCCTGCGACTGCCATAGAAAAAGTGTTGGCTCCAAGAGTCGTCAATCCGCCGTGGGCTAAAAGGACTGCCTGGAAGATCAGAACGATGATGCCCAGTATGCTTACAGCCAGAGGTCCGAACAGAATGGCGCCAAGTCCGGTACCGGTCATGTGGGAACAGCTTCCTGTGACAGAGGGGATTTTTAAAGAAGAGATAACGAAGATGAATGCTCCTGACATAGCAAGTATCGTCATCAGCCGCCGGTCTTTGCTGACCGTCTTTTTGATGGAAAAAAATCCTGCGGCTAAAAACGGAAGGCTCAGAACTCCCCAGGCGATACAGAACAGAGGAGGAAGATACCCCTCCATGATGTGCATGGCGCTGGCTGTGCGGCCGAAGCCAAAGATGACAGCCGCCGCCAATGCAGCGGTTACAATGATTTTTTGATAGTTTTTCATGTTTGCTCCTTTCGATTCACTTCGCTGTGTCTCGGTGTAAAAAACTGCAGCACCGAAAACACCAGGTATGCTGGCGCATCGAATATAGGCGCAGAAGGACGCGGCTCCTTCGACGATATATTCTACAACGGCTGTCTTTCGCAGACCGGTGTAAATCGCATGTTTACGGCAGGTCTTCTGACTCAGGCCTCACTGCCGCATTCCGCCTTCCCAGTTTCCCAGTGACATGATTGAAATGCAGCTCTTCCTATACAGCGGCGGGACCGTGCGGGAATCTCACCCGCTTTCCTATTCTCCTTTATAAAAGGCACCTGTAAACATTCAATTTCTCCCATTTTATCGAGTTGTTAGAATCTTGTCAATATGCTATGATGGAAATAAAAAGGAGAAATTACCGATGAAGACTGGAAAGGTATGGCTGGTGGGCGCAGGGCCCGGGTCCATCAGCCTTTTGACGATAAAAGCGGCGGAAGTGCTGCAGAAGGCAGATGTGATCATTTATGACAGCCTGATCGGCACCGAAATATTATCGGCACTTCCCAAAACAGCTGATTACATTTATGTCGGAAAACGTTCCGGACAGCACACGATGCCTCAGGAAGAAATCAATCTGCTGCTTCTTAAAGAAGCTCAAAAAGGCCGTTTTGTCGTGCGGCTGAAGGGAGGAGACCCCTTCCTGTTCGGCAGGGGAGGAGAAGAACTGGAACTGTTAAAAGAACACCAGATTCCATTTGAAATCGTTCCTGGCATCACCTCACCTATTGCGGTGCCGGAATATAACGGTATCCCGGTGACTCACAGGGATTTCAGTTCTTCCGTTCATATCATAACCGGACACAAAAAAGCAGGGTCAGAATATGATATCGACTTTGAAGCTCTCGTGAGAACAAAAGGTACTCTGGTGTTTTTGATGGGAATTTCATCACTTCCGGATATCGCTGACTCCCTGATCTCTGCGGGAATGGACCCTCAGATGCCGGCTGCCGTGCTTTCCAGGGGAACCACGGCAGGACAGAAAAGAGTTGCTGCGCCGCTTCGTGAACTTCCGGAAGCCGTGTGCAAAAGCCGGATAAAGACTCCTGCGGTCATTGTCGTCGGACAGGTATGCAGATTTTCAAAAGATTTTGCCTGGTATGAAGACCTCCCTCTGGCGGGATGCCGCATTTTACTCACACGCCCGAAGGAGCTTATCAAAAAGACAGCTGCCATGTTCAGAGATCAGGGGGCCGAAGTCTTGGAAATGCCTTCTATCAGTATAGAGCCGGTAAGAGACCAGAGGAAACTTTCCATGGCTCTTGAGAAGATCAATTCTTATGACTGGATCGTGTTCACAAGCGTCAACGGAGTCAGAATCTTCTTTGAGGAAATGAAACATCAGAAGAAAGATATCAGGAGCCTTGGTTCCTGCAGGATAGCCTCCATCGGTGCAGGCACAAAAAATGCATTGGAAGAGAGAGGCCTGTTCTGTGATCTGGTACCCGAACATTATGACGGAGTTTCTCTTGCCGGGACACTCGCGGACAGACTTACAGGTACGGAGCACATCCTGATACCGCGGGCAGCTTCGGGAAATCAGGAAATGATACGGATTCTTCATAAAAAGCCCGGAATTCAGACAGATGATATAGGAATCTATGACACTCAATATGAGAATTGGCAGCTGGTCCCTGTAAAAGAAATGATCGAATCGGGAGAGATCGACTGGACAGTTTTTACAAGCGCTTCCACAGTCCGGGGATTTGCGGCTGCAGTGGCGGATACGTGCATCAAAGGAATGAAGGCAGCATGCATCGGAGAGCAGACTGCCCGGGCGGCAGAAGAAGTTGGAATGAAGGTATATATTGCAGAGCAGGCGTCGGCCGAAAGTCTCGTCCGCCTCGTTTCAGAACATCAGACAGGAAGTAAATTATGAAGAGAGAGAAAAAAAACTATCAATTTTTCCGGCACAGAGACTGTGAGTATTTTCCATGCCATGAAACAGATGATATTGAAAACTTTAATTGTCTTTTTTGTTACTGTCCGCTCTATATGCTTGGGGAGAACTGCGGCGGCAGTTTTAATTTAAAAAACGGCGTGAAAGACTGCAGTCAGTGCATGATTCCCCATAAAAGAGAAAATTATGGCTATATTACCGGGAAATTTTCTGAGATTGCCGCTGCAATGAATTTTTCCAAAGATCAGCAGCAGGAATAATCTTTCCTTTTCAGTTCCGCATTCATTGTTCCGATTTCCTCTTATGAAGCCGGTATATCTAACATATCCTTCCCCATTATTTCCATAATAGTGTCCTGCTCTGCAGTCATGGCTGCAAAAGCTGAGCTCCCGATGACTCATAGATTTATTTTCATCTTGATATCCTGTTCCTGTCACGTTTGATAGACGGCTTTTCTATGAATCTTGTAAACAGAAAATGGATGACAAAATTCGACATAAAAGAAGAAGCATGTTCATATCCATCTGTTTTGTGTGCTGAGAGATTATAATACATACGTCTACGCATCTAGTGAAACGGGAAACCTTTTGTATATAATGAAATACATGTATGTTAAAACCTTATAGATAAGGCTGTGAAAGGATATGAGAGAGAGAAAATAATACCGATTGGAGCCATGAACATGGAACGCAGATTGTTGGGTAAGAGGATTAACCAGATTCGGAAAGAAAGAGGGCTGACTTCCGAAGCTCTTTCAGAAATTTGTGATGTAAATGCCGGACACATCAGGCAGATAGAATCAGGGATCAGGCTTCCAAGTCTGCCTCTGTTTATCAGAATATGTCAGGCATTAAAAACAGCACCAAATGAAATATTAAAAGATCAATTTGATCCGGAAATAATTGAGAGTGAAAACAAACTTCTCCTGAAAGTAGAAAGTTTGACTCCCAAACAAAAACGTATATTGTCAGATTTGCTGGACACTTTTAAGAAAAGTATGAACGGAGATTCTGTCGAATAGAGACGGATTCTTTCATTTTATGTCTGTCGAAAAGAATAGACTTTTTCAGAATTTTGCTTTACTCTATAAGCATGAGCAGTGTTACTTTTAAGATAATAAAAGGAGCAAATATGAAATATATGTCTGAAGTTTTTTTAGAGTTGCTTGGAAATGATTTTAGCACAGAAAATGTGAGGCAGACCGCAGCCGCAGTAGGGAAATTACTGAATGACCGTACAACCGAATTAAGTGGTCAGGAGGCAAGGGACTTATGGGATGTCATGAAAGAATTTTCCTATCTGATCGACGATTGTTCTGTAAAACAGAAGGTCCTTGCCAAAGCAAATGCTACATACAGTTTTTCTGTGAATTTGTCGAATAACTAAAACTTCATCTTTTATCATTAAAATATCGGCAATCAGGCAGGGGGTATCTGTACTTTCAGATACTTCCTGTTTCTGTTATAATAAAAAGCGGAAAAAATATGGAGGACTTACATCGTGGCAAACAAATTTTATGCAGTCAGACAAGGACGCAACCCGGGAATTTACCGCACATGGAAGGATTGTCAGGCACAGGTTTCCGGATTTCCTTGTGCTCAGTTTAAAAGCTTTCCTGCATTGGCTGAGGCTGAGGCATTTCTTAATTCTTCAGCCGGGCAGGATATAGAGATCGACGGTCAGACACTGACAGCCTATGTAGACGGGAGTTATGACCATCGCAAAAAAGAATTTTCATATGGCATGGTCCTCAGAAAAAAAGAGGGAGACTTGTATTTTGCCGAAAAATATGCAGATCCTGCGTTAGCCGCTATGCGAAATGTAGCCGGCGAGATCAAGGGTGCTCAAAAGGCAATGCAGTATGCTGTGGACAGCGGCTATCAAAAACTGGCCATTTACTATGACTATGAGGGAATCGCAAAATGGTGTACCGGGGAGTGGGCAGCAAAAAAAGAGGGAACGAAAGCCTACCGTTCCTTCTACGATAGTGTGAAGGATCGGCTTCAGGTACGGTTTGTAAAGGTAAAAGGGCATTCCAATGATGAATACAATGACAAGGCAGATATGCTTGCAAAGTCTGCGCTTGGCATCGGTGACGGAAGCTTTGTTTCAGACGGATCAGGCCGGTGGATGCCGCAAAATAATCAAAAGAAAAAGTGAGGTGGGGATATTGGCTATACTATTCGATGTGGATGACACACTCTATGATGCATCCATACCATTTTGCAGCGCATGCGACAAGGTTTTTAAAGAGAAATATTCCATTCCTTCCATAGACTTATTTCTGGCAGGAAGAATTCACGACATCCCTGTTGTTGACAGAATCCGCAAAGCTTTCAGTAAATTCGGGATTCAGATTACAGAGTCAGAGGTGATGGAATTTCATGAAGTTTACCGGGGAGAACAGACAAAAATTACGCTGACAGAAGGAATGAAAAACGTTCTGGAATTTTGCAGACAAGAAGGAATTTTCACCGGAATTATAACAAATGGATTCTCCCGTGCTCAGTGGAACAAAGTAAAGAGTCTTCATCTGGAAGAATGGATACCAAGAAGCCATATCATTGTATCCGGGGATGAGGGAGTCCGCAAACCGGCCCCCGGGATTTTTAAACTCGCGGAGCAGAGATTCGGACTTGATATGAAGGATACATGGTTTATAGGTGATACCTATGCCACAGATATATGCGGAGCCATTGCTGCCGGCTGGAAGAGCATCTGGCTGAATCGGAGACAGGATATTCTGCCGGACGGCAAGACATCTCCGGACTATACAGTGTCAGACGAAGAAGGTCTGATTAACATCCTGCTCTTAAAATAATCCGTCTGAAATATGCATCTGAAAACAGAGAAACATCTCTGGGTTTTCAGATGCTTTTTTTATGCATTAGGTGTATAATGAAAAAAACATTTTGACTTTAAAAGGGGGCGTGAAGATGGATGCGATTGTAAACAGGCTGGCTGAAATTGAGAGTGCCGCTGCCGCCATCGTAAAACATGCAGAGGAAGAGAAGGATGAGCTTGAACAGGAAATGCGGCGGAAACAGACAAAATTTGACGAGGAATTAAAGGCTGTGACGGAGCAGAGGCTTACAGAAGTATCAAAACAGGCAGAGAGCCAAGTATCCGCTGAAAAGGAACAGCTGAAAAAAAATCATGAATCAAAGATCCTTCAGCTGAAGAAGGAATATGAGCAGAGAGGGGAGCAGTATGCCAGGGAGATTTTAGAACGCATCAGCGGGGTATAGCCTATGGGAAGTATGATAAAATACAGCGCTCTTGTTACTAAGATACGTGCCATGAGAGCCAAGCTGTTAAGGGATGAAGATTTTCAGTTTTTGGCAGAGCTTTTCAGTGTCCCTGAAATCGTGGGCCATCTGAAAGGATATCCGGCCTACAGGGATATCCTTTCTCTTTTGGATGAGGCAGATCTTCACCGCGGGAATATAGAAAAGGTTCTGGTACAGTCTCTTTATGAAGATTATACAAAGCTGTACCGGTTTTCAGGACTGGAACAGCGCAGATTCCTCAAATTATATTTAAAAAGATATGAGGTGGAACTGATCAATTACTGTTTCCGGATTATTTTTAATCATTATCAAAAACCTTTTGACCTGGATTATAAGAAACGATTTTTTGACCGATATTCTCAGATTTCCATCGATCGTTTGATCGGATCAAAAAATATGAAAGATTTGGTGGAAGGACTTCGGGATACGGAGTATTACGGTCCGCTCTCAAATTTACTGGATGCAGGGGCACAGACACTGTTTGATTTTAATCTGGCACTGAATCTCTATTATTTCTCCTCCATATGGAGGGAAAAGAAAAAAATCTTAAAAAAGAAAGAACTGGAGATTTTCACGAAAGAGGCAGGCACACAGGTAGATCTTCTGAATCTGCAGTGGATCTACCGATCCAAGAAGTACTATGAGATGCAGCCTGCGGATATCTATGCGCTGCTGATTCCAATACATTTTCATATTCATGCGGAGGAATTGAAAAAACTCACAGAAGTGTCAGAAATTGAGGAATTTAAGGCGGAGGTCACGGGAAGTTTTTATGGGAAGCGGTACCGGATAGAAGATATAGCTTCCATTGAGCAGATGTACCGCGAATGTCTCCGCCGCCTGTATTTGACGGAAAGGCGCAGAGATCCGTATTCTATCGCAAGCCTCACCGCATATCTCTTTTATAAGGAAGAAGAGATACAGAGACTGATCACCATTATGGAACGTGTCCGTTACGGCCTGCCTCCTGAACAGACGGCAGGCTATGTGAAAGGAGTGATCGGGGTATGATTGTTAAGTTGAAGTTTATAACACTCACAGGACCAAAGCGCGACATCGACAGAGTCACCAACGACTATCTGTCAAAATATGAGATTCAGCTTGAAAATGCCTTGTCGGAATTAAAGACGGTTGATAACCTGCAGCCGTTCACAGATACAAACCCTTATAAAAAGCCTCTGGAACAGGCCGATAAAGCCGCAGAGCTTCTGAGTGTTCCAAAAACTCAGGATCTGCCTGGTCTGACTTCTGACCAGGCACTCAGGATCATATCCCAGACCGAAAACATCTGCCGCAGTATTGAGGCCCAAAAAGAAGCACTGGAACTTGAGGAAAAGAATCTCACCGAGCAAATAAAAATGATTGAACCATTCCGCCCCATGCAGTTTGTACTGAGAGAAGTGTTTCACTTTCAATTCGTGAAATTCCGTTTCGGACGGGCACCCTTGGAATACTTCGAAAAGATGCTGGAGTTCATCGAACACAATCCGGATGTGATCTTCGTCGAAGGGGTACGAAATAACAGCTATGGGTATGGGGTATATTTTACGTCCAGGTCCAAATCGGAACAGATTGATGCCATTTTCAAATCTCTTCACTTTGAGAGGATTTTTATTCCGGACGAGTTCATCGGAACTCCGGAGGAGGCTTGTGACGACCTGAACCGAAAACTCTCTATTCTAACAGAGGAAAAAAAGAAGCTGAATAAGAAGCTGGAACAGGAATTAAATGAAAATGCTGATAAGATTTATGCCGCCAGGGAAACCTTAGCGGCTTTATCGGCAAATTTTGACGTGAGGAAGATGGCGGCATGTGTGGAGGACAAACACGAGAATTTTTATATTTTATGCGGCTGGATGTCAGAAGAAGACGTCAAAAGTTTTACCGAAGACATTAAGAACGACCAAAAGCTGTTTTTAATGGTGGAGGATGAACACGAGGATTACTTCGGAGAGCCCCCTACGAAACTGCACAATCCAAAGGTGCTCAGGCCATTTGAAATGTTTGTGAAAATGTACGGACTGCCTTCTCACAACGAGATTGATCCGACGATCTTTATTGCGATGACGTATCCTCTTATTTTCGGCATCATGTTCGGAGATCTGGGACAGGGATTATGTCTTTTTGCGGGAGGTATGCTGCTCTATCTGACAAAAAAGGCTGACCTGGCCGGGATCATTGCGGCTGCCGGCGTCTGTTCTTCCTTTTTCGGCTGGATGTACGGAAGCTTTTTTGGATTTGAGAATATTATACAGGCCAGATGGCTGAAGCCCCAGGAGGCAATGATGAATGTTCCGGGTATCGGAAAGATGAATACGGTCTTCATCGCGGCGATTATTTTTGGAACATTTTTGATTCTTCTGACCATGATCCTGCACATTATATTTTCTGTACGAGCCGGTGATCTGGGAGAATCACTGTTTGGAGCCAGCGGAGCCGCAGGACTTCTGTTTTATGGCTCTGTACTCCTGGCAGTATTTATGTTTGTCACGGGCCGCAGGATGCCGGGAACGGTCATACTGGCTGTCATGTTCGGCATTCCGCTGCTTATGATCGCACTGAAGGAACCCCTCTCCGGCATGCTGAAAAGACACAGGCCAGAACTGAAAGAGGGGAAGCTTATGTTTTTCGTCCAGGCATTTTTTGAATTATTTGAGACACTGTTAAGCTACTTTTCCAACACTCTGTCTTTTGTGAGGATCGGAGCGTTTGCTGTCAGCCACGGAGCCATGATGGGAGTCGTCATGATGCTGTCCGGAGCGGAAGAAGGGCATATCAACTGGGCGGTGATCGTATTCGGAAACCTGTTTGTCTGTCTGATGGAAGGACTCATCGTGGGCATCCAGGTGCTGAGACTCGAATATTATGAAATATTCAGCCGCTTTTATCAGGGAGGCGGAACGGAATTCCGGCCGTACAGACATAAAACCAAATAGGACACATCGGATCAAAGGAGGTCTTCACTATGAATACATTAACAAAGCTTGTGCTGATTGCAGACTTGATTTTAAGCGTTTTAATACCGTTCGGATACTTTCTGTTAGGGCAGAAAAAGAAATCCAGATATAAGAAGGCTCTGGGAGTCAATGTTTTCTTTTTCTTCGGCACTCTTCTGATTGCCGCAGTGGTTATGCTTTATCCCGAAAGAGTGCAGGCGGCTTCGGCCTCCGGCAATCCATCGGCCGGGATCGGATATCTGGCAGCGGCTCTTTCTACTGGTCTTTCCGGCATCGGCGGAGGAATTGCCGTGGCCAGCGCCGCAAGCGCTGCTCTCGGCGCCATCAGTGAGGACAGCAGTATTTTCGGTAAATCTTTGATCTTTGCAGGGCTGGCGGAAGGAATCTGCCTTTATGGGCTGGTCATCGCCTTTATGATCCTGGGAAAGCTGTGAGCCATGAAAATGTTTTTGATCAGTGATAATGTCGACACCTGCACAGGAATGCGGCTTGCCGGCGTGGACGGCATCGTTGTCCATGAAAGAGAGGAACTCTCCCGTGCACTTGAGAAGGTCATGACCGACAGCACGATCGGCATTGTGCTGCTCACAGAAAAGTTTGGCAGGGAATTTCCCGAGATCATCGACGAGATCAGACTGAACAGGAAAATGCCCCTGATTGTCGAGATTCCTGACCGCCACGGAACCGGACGCAGAAAAGACTTTATCACATCGTATGTAAATGAAGCCATTGGACTGAAGCTTTAAGGATTGCAAAGAAGGTGACCCCAAATGACATTGGAAGAAAAAATCCAGAACCTGCAGAGGGTTTCTATGAAAGAGGCAAGGTCCGAGGGAAATGCCCTGATCAAAGGACATGCGGATTTTCTGTCTCACAGATTGTCGGAACATCAGCAGAAAATGAAGATGCAGGCCGAGAACAGGATCGGGAATGAAAAAGCCCGAATCAGGTTAAGGCAGAACAGAGATATTTCTGAGTATCAGATAAGGCTCAGGAGAGAACTGAATGAATATCAGGAAGAGTTAAAAAAGAAACTTTTTGGACGGGTCCGCGAACTGCTGAAGATTTATATGAAAACCGGGGAATACCTGGATCTTCTCAGCCGCCAGGTCAGAGAAGCCATGCTCTATGCTGACGGGGAGGAGACTGTGATCTATATCAATGCTTCGGACAGAGAGTTAAAGGAAGCCATAGAAGAGAGGACCGGAGCTTTGCTGACGGTCAGCAGCGAAGATTTTACCGGCGGAATCCGGGCAGTCATCCGGACCAAAAATATTCTGATTGACCGTTCTTTCAGCCGGGCACTTGAGAAAGAATACGCGGATTTTCTGTTCCGGGGAGGTGAGAAAAATGTCTGAGGCAGGCCGTATATACGGAATCAACGGACCGGTCATCTACGTGAAGGGAGACATTGGCTTTAAAATGTCCGAGATGGTCTATGTGGGACCGGAGAAACTGGTGGGAGAGGTGATCTCCCTGGATAAGAATGCGGCTACGGTGCAGGTTTTTGAAGATACCACAGGCATTCGTCCCGGAGACCGGGCAGAGGCCTCCGGACATCCGCTTTCTGTGTCACTGGCACCGGGAATTCTCCATAATATCTTTGACGGAATTGAACGCCCTCTCGAACAGATTGCCGCTCAGTCCGGAAAATATATCAGCCGGGGAACTCAGGTAGATTCCCTGGATTATCAAAAACGCTGGGAAACACAGATCACCGTATCGGCGGGAGATCAGATAAAACCGGGGGATGTGATTGCCCAAGTGCCGGAGACGGCCGCCATCACTCACCGGTGCATGGTGCCTCCCGGAGTTCAGGGTGTCGTCGAAAAGACAGTCTGCGACGGCAGCTATACCATCGATGAACCGCTGGTTACCGTAAGACAGGAAAACGGTGATCTCAAAGAACTTCCTATGATGCAGCAGTGGCCCATCAGAGTTCCGAGACCGGTCAGCCTGCGCTATCCGGCATCCAGGCCGCTGATTACCGGACAGAGGATTCTGGATACGATGTTCCCCATTGCAAAAGGCGGTACGGCCTGCATCCCGGGCGGCTTTGGAACCGGCAAGACGATGACTCAGCATCAGATCGCCAAGTGGTCGGATGCCGACATCATCATTTATATCGGATGCGGAGAGCGCGGAAATGAGATGACACAGGTATTGGAGGAGTTTTCCAAGCTGGTGGACCCGAAGAACGGGAATCCCCTGATGGACCGCACAGTCCTGATCGCCAACACGTCCAATATGCCTGTTGCCGCCAGGGAAGCAAGCATTTATACTGGACTGACCCTGGCCGAATATTACAGGGATATGGGATATGACGTGGCAATCATGGCAGATTCTACGTCCCGCTGGGCGGAAGCGCTGAGAGAACTTTCCGGACGGCTGGAGGAGATGCCGGCGGAGGAAGGCTTTCCTGCCTATCTTGCCTCAAGACTGTCGGCCTTTTATGAAAGGGCGGGTATGATGAAGAATTTAAACGGCACAGAAGGCTCCGTATCGATCATCGGCGCGGTATCGCCCCAGGGAGGCGACTTTTCAGAACCGGTGACCCAGAATACAAAGAGGTTTGTGCGGTGCTTTTGGGGACTTGACAAAAGTCTTGCTTATTCAAGACATTTCCCTGCCATTCACTGGCTGACCAGTTACAGTGAATACTTAAAAGATCTGGCACCCTGGTATGAAGAACACGTCTCCGTGGAGTTTGTGGATCACAGAAACCGCATCATGGCTCTCTTAAATCAGGAGAGCAGCCTGATGGAAATCGTCAAACTGATCGGAAGCGATGTGCTTCCCGATGACCAGAAGCTGATTCTGGAGATCGCCAGAGTGATCCGTCTTGGATTTCTGCAGCAGAATGCCTTTCATAAAGACGATACCTGCGTATCTATGGAAAAACAGTTTGAGATGATGGATGTAATCCTCTATTTATATGAAAAGGCAAAGCTGTTGATCAGTATGAATATGCCCATGTCTGTTTTGAAAGAAGATACGGTGTTTGAATCTGTGATCTCCATGAAATATGACGTGCCCAATGACAGGATGGAGATGTTTGATGAATATCGGAAAGCGGTGGATGATTTCTATCGGAAAGTGATCAAGAAAAACGGATAAATTGTCTGCAGTGTAAAGGGATTGTACCTGAAAGGAGTGTTTAACATATGCCTATTGAATATTTGGGACTTGACAGGATCAATGGACCTTTGGTGGTACTGGAGGGCTGCAGAGATGCTTTCTATGAGGAAATTGTAGAGTTTGTTGTGGAGGGAAATAAAAAAAAGCTTGGAAAGATCATAGAACTTTACGAGGACAAAGCGATCATCCAGGTGTTTGACACAACGGATAATATGGGGCTTTCCAATACTCATACAAGGCTTACGGGGCATCCAATGGAAATTTTTCTCTCTCCCGACATCCTCGGGAGGACATTAAACGGCCTTGGGAAGCCTATCGACGGACTGGGACCCATTGTGTCGGACGTAAAACGCAATGTCAACGGACTGCCCCTGAATCCGGTCCGCAGGGAGTATCCGCGAAATTTTATATGCACAGGGATTTCGGCAATTGACGGCCTGATGACACTGATCCGGGGACAGAAACTTCCTATCTTTTCGGGAAATGGGCTGCCCCATGATCAGCTGGCTGCCCAGATCGTGACCCAGGCTTCACTGGGCGGGGACAGCATGGAAAACTTTGGTATCGTCTTTGCCGCCATGGGTGTCAAACACGACGATGCGGATTTCTTCCGCAGGACGTTTGAGGAGAGCGGTGCCTTAAGCCATGTGGCAATGTTTTTAAATATGGCCAATGACCCGGTGGCTGAGAGGCTGATCACACCCAAGGTGGCGCTGACCGCGGCAGAATATCTGGCCTTTGAACATCACATGCATATTTTAGTCATTCTGACGGATATGACGGCCTTTGCGGAGGCCATGAGGGAAGTTTCCTCCTCAAAGGGAGAAATTCCGAGCCGGAAAGGATTTCCCGGTTATTTATACAGTGAACTGGCAATGATCTATGAGAGGGCGGGCATTGTGGAAGGCATCGACGGATCAGTGACCCAGATACCGATCCTTACAATGCCCAATGACGATATCACGCATCCCATCCCGGATCTCACCGGATATATTACGGAAGGACAGATCGTGCTGGACCGCAGCCTGCACGGTCAGGCTGTCTATCCGCCGATCAGTGTGCTCCCGTCCCTGTCCCGCCTTATGAAAGACGGAATCGGAGAGGGCTATACGAGGGAAGATCATCAGGATCTGGCAAATCAGCTTTTCTCCGCCTATGCAAAAGTGGGAGACGCCAGAAATCTGGCCTCCGTCATCGGGGAAGACGAACTGTCTCCGATTGACAAAAAGTATTTAGAGTTTGGAAAAGAGTTTGAGGAACGGTACATCGGACAGGGAAGTGAGGAAAACCGTACGGTGACAGAGACCCTCGATCTCGGCTGGGAACTCCTCGCCATTCTCCCGAGAGAAGAACTGGACCGTGTTGACACGAAGCTTTTGGACCGTTATTATCGAAAGACCGGAGATAAGGAGACTTATTCCAAAAATCCGGAGGACAGCAGGCCTCCGGCGGCGACGGATTCTTTAATGTTTTAGTCCAAGCTGAACGAAAGGAGGCGGACATATGGACACGAGAACTTTTCCGACCAAGGGGAATCTGATGCTCGCTAAAAATTCTCTCGCCCTGGCGATGCAGGGGTATGATCTGATGGACAAGAAGCGGAACATTTTGATCAGAGAGCTTATGAACCTGATTGATCAGGCGAAGGATATTCAGGAACAGATTGATGTGACTTTTACGTACGCCTATCAATGTCTTCAGGAAGCAAATATTGAACACGGCATCAGCGAGACAGACCAGCTGGCCTACACGGTGCCCATCGAGGATTCCATTCAGATAAAGAGCCGCAGTATCATGGGAACAGAGATCCCTCTGGTGACTTACACACCGGATCAAAACATTCCGACCTATTCCTTCAGCACTACGAGGGAATCCATCGACAAAGCAAGAGAAGCTTTCCGGAAAGTCAAAGATCTGACGATCCGGCTTTCCATGGTTGAAAACTCTGCCTACCGGCTGGCAGCCAGCATCAAAAAGACGCAAAAGCGTGCAAATGCCTTGAAAAACATTACGATTCCCTCTTACAGGAGTCTTGTGAGCGAGATATCCAATGCCCTGGAAGAGAAAGAGAGAGAAGAATTCACCAGGCTTAAAGTGATCAAACAGAGAAAAAATAAAGCTTAACGGACAGGAGAGCACTATGTGCGGAAGATATTTTACAGACCCTTCAGTGGCAAAAGAACTCTATGATATATTCAAAATTCCCGGAACAAAAGATGTTGTCCCGGCGGCGGAGGATATTCATCCCGCGGATACTGCGGATGTCCTGATTTCCACACCGAAAGGAATTGGGTTTGAAAAGATGAGATGGGGATTTCCCGGTTTTGAGAAAAATAAGCTGATTTTCAATGCAAGAGCGGAGGGTGCACTGGAAAAAAAGATGTTCAGAGACAGCGTCCGCACCAAAAGAATTCTCGTACCTTCCCGCGGTTTTTATGAGTGGGACAGCGAAAAGACGAAATATACTTTTGAGCGCACAGACAGAAAACCGCTGCTGATGGCAGGATGCTGGAATCAGTTCGGTTCCTGGCAGCGTTTCGTGATTCTTACCACAGAAGCAAATGAATCAGTGAGAGGTGTTCACCACAGGATGCCTCTCATCCTGGACCCGAAAGATGCATGGGTATGGCTTATGGATGACGGACAGACCGAATTCATCTTACAGAAAACACCCGGGCCGCTGGAAAAAAAGTCTGACTATGAACAGATATCTTTTTCTTTTTTATTCCATAAGGAGGAACCTTTATGACCATTGAACGATTGGTAAAACTTCAGAGGAATTTTTATTATACAGGTGCTGCACAGTCTTACGCTTTTCGGATGGAAGCTCTCTGCCGTTTAGAGCAGACAGTCAAAAGCCATGAAAAACAGCTGGAGCGTGCCCTGAAAAAAGATTTGAACAAATCCGGCTTTGAATCATATATGACAGAAATCGGATTATTTTACAGTGAATTAACTCATGCAAAAAAACATTTAAAAAATTGGATGAAACCGAAGAGAAAGCCTACGCCGGTCAGCCAGTTTCACGCAAAAAGCTTTGAAATCTCCGAGCCTCTGGGTGTGGTTTTGATCATGGCTCCGTGGAATTATCCCTTTTTACTGACGTTTGCTCCTTTGATCGGAGCCATAGCCGCCGGAAACTGCTGTATCTTAAAGCCGTCCCGAGACGCATCCAACACATCCGCGCTGATCCGGCACATCGTCGAGGAGGCTTTTCCAGCGAATTATATCTCTGTCGTAGAAGGCGGAAGAGAGGAGAACAAGCAGCTTCTCAGCCAGAAGTTTGATCATATTTTCTTTACCGGCAGCAAGGCAGTGGGGAAAATCGTCATGGAACATGCGGCACGCCGTCTGACGCCCGTAACCCTGGAACTCGGAGGAAAGAGTCCCTGTATCGTGGACAGGTCGGCAGATCTTTCCCTGGCTGCCAGGAGGATCGTGTTCGGAAAATTGTTAAACAGCGGACAGACCTGTGTGGCCCCGGACTATATCCTCGTACACGAAGCAGTAAAAGAGACTTTGATAAAAGAACTGATCTTCCAGACCCGCAGGATGCTTGGAGAGGAGCCTCTCCTAAACAGTGAATACCCAAAAATCGTCAATAAAAAACACTATCACAGGATTATGAAGCTGATCGGGGAAGAGACTGCAGTCCTCGGAGGATACGGCTGTGAAAAAACACTGAAAATAGCACCGTCTATTCTTCCGGAGGTATCGTGGGATTCCCCCGTCATGCAGGAAGAGATCTTTGGCCCTGTACTTCCTGTGCTGTCCTACCGTAGATTTTCTGACGCGGTACAGCATATCAGGCAGATGGAGAAGCCCCTGGCTCTCTATCTGTTTACAGGAAACAAGAAGATGGAACAGTGGATTCTTAACAACATGGCTTTCGGAGGCGGATGTATCAACGACACCGTCATTCATCTTGCCACGTCACACATGGGATTCGGGGGAGTCGGTGAGAGCGGCATGGGCTCCTATCACGGCGAATATGGCTTTCGGACATTCAGCCACAGAAAAAGTATCGTAAAAAAATCAACATGGACGGATCTTCCCATTCGTTACCACCCGTACAGCAAGAGAAAAAACAGGCTGCTTCGTCTGTTTTTGAGATAGAAAGGACACACAGTGATGAAAGATATCTATGGACGCACAATTGATTACATGAGGATTTCCGTCACTGACCGTTGTAATTTAAGGTGCCGGTACTGCATGCCGGAGGATATTCCATCAGTGGAACATACAGATATTTTAAGCTACGAAGAACTGTTAAGCATATGTGAGAGCGCCGCAGATCTGGGCATCTGTAAGTTTAAGATCACAGGGGGAGAGCCTCTGGTGAGGAAAGGATGCGCCGGCTTTATAGAAAGACTGAAACAGCTTCCCGGAGTCAGGCAGGTTACCCTGACCAGCAACGGCCTCCTCTTAGAACCGTATCTTGAACGGCTGAAAGAGGCAGGGATCGACGGCATCAACATCAGCCTGGACACGCTGGACGAGAAGAAATATAAAGAGATCACCGGGAAAACAGGAGTACAGACAGTTTTGTCAGCCGTCAGAAACTCTGCCCGCATGGGTCTGAACACGAAAGTAAATTGTGTGGTCATGAAAGGCATCAACGACGATGAAATCTTGGATCTGCTGGAAATCGGAAGAGAGGATCACGTTGACATCCGCTTTATTGAGATGATGCCTATCGGCTTCGGAACACAATTTACCGGTATGAATTCAGATGAGATCATATCTCTGCTCCGTCAAACATATCCCGGGATTAAAAAAGAAGAACAAATCCGTGGAAACGGACCTGCCAGATACTTAAAAATTCCCGGTTTTTCCGGAGCCGTGGGCTTCATCGATGCGGTACACTGTAAATTCTGCAGACAGTGCAACAGAATCCGGCTCACCTCAGAAGGCTTCTTAAAGCCCTGCCTGTATTACAGCCGCGGCATCCCTCTGAGAGAAAAATTAAGATCCGGAATATCAAGAGGAGATCTTTCACAGCTCATACGCCAGACTGTTCTGGATAAGCCCGAAGGACACCGATTTTCTGAGAGAGACACGGATGGTGAAGCAGACAGCCGGAAAATGTCTCAGATCGGAGGATAAAAAAGACGCTTTTAAACGGCCTGATTACAAAGCCTTTAAAAGCGTCTTTTTGTATATAATTTCTTTAGTTCATAGATTCCAAAATTGCATCAGCCATCGCGTCGATTTCCTCTGACTGGCTGTCATTCAGTGCAGATTTGATCGTGATGGTTGGTTCCAGGACCGTCATTTGTTTCATCCCTGACACCATCTCATTCATCTGCCTGCCGGATGTGGCTGCCCACGTTCCGTTCTGCATGAACGCTACGGTACGTTTCTGAAGATTATGGGCTTTCAGATCAAGCAGCACGGTCTCCATATTCGGAAAAATACCGCCGTTGTATGTCGGGGATGCAAATACCAGATGACTTGCGCGGAATGCTTCGGAAACAACCACAGACGGATGGGTTACGGACACATCGTACATGGCAATATTTTTAAGACCTTTATCAGCGAGGCGGGAAGCCAGTACATTGGCTGCATTTTCCGTGTTGCCGTAAATAGATGCATAAGCGATCATGACACCCTGGTCTTCCGGCTCATAAGTGCTCCATTTCTGATACTTTTCAACAAACCACTCAATATTTTTTCTCCATACCGGACCGTGGAGCGGACAGATCATCCCGATTTCCACATTGGAAGCCTTCTTTAACAGCGCCTGTACCTGAGCTCCGTATTTTCCTACGATATTCGTATAATATCTTCTGGCGTCATCCAGCCATTTGTGTTCAAATTCAATCTCATCGGCAAACAGATTTCCGTTGATCGCTCCGAATGTTCCGAAAGCATCTGCTGAAAATAATATTTTGTCCGTCGTATCATATGTGACCATAACTTCCGGCCAATGTACCATAGGTGCCATAAGGAATGTGAAAGTATGTTTTCCTGTACAAAGGGTATCGTTTTCCTTCACGATGACAGCGTCCGTCTCGATCTTAAAGAACTGTTTGATAATGTCCGCTGTCTTGGCATTGCATACGATCTGAACATCCGGATATCGCATGATTACTTCTTTGAGCATGGCACAGTGATCAGGCTCCATGTGGTTAATAATCACATAATCCAGTGTGCGTTCTCCGAGCGCATGGACAAGATTTTCAAAAAACTGTTCACTGACAGCCTTGTCCACCGTATCGAAAAGCACTGTTTTTTCATCTAACAGCACATAAGAATTGTAAGAAACACCGTTTGGCACCGGAAAAATGTTTTCAAACAGGGCGAGTCTCCTGTCGTTTCCTCCGATCCAATATAAATCGTCTGTAATATTTTTTGTGCAATACATGTTTTCATCCCCTTAGCTTATTTGATTATTTTTTGTCAATATTATATCACTACTAGTATAATGTCCAAAAAACCATTTTACAAGTCAAAGATACCAACTGAAAAAGATTCTACATAATTCCCAGCATGATTCTATGATATAATTTCTTTGTTAGTAAAAATTGACACACTATCATTCCTCTTTTATAATGGAGACGGCACATAGAAGGAAAATAAAACAAAAATTTATATAAGAACAGGAGATAAGACAATGCAGATCAGTAAAAAAAATATGATCGCACTGATCTTTGGGACAGTCGCTGTGATCATTTGCATGGTCATTGTTGTAATGTTTTCCGGAGGATTTAAAAAGGATAAGGAAGATTCATCGGCAACCGAGACATCCTCGGAAGAGACGACTTTAGAAGACACCGGGTCCTCAGAAGATCAGCAGACTCAGGAGCGGGGCACAGAAAACACCGGCTCCAATCATCAGAGTACGACCGCAGCCCACAAGAGTACGACGACGCGCAGACAGAAGAAGACTACGGCCGAACGGCAGAAAACGACGACAGCCACACAGCAGAAGACCGAGGCACCAAAACCTGCCACGACGGAGCAGCCGGCCACAACGGAACAGCAGCAGGAACAAACCGAAGATGACGGTCAGTAAGTAAGGAGTAATGAGAGATGAACGGCAAAAAAAGACATACAGGGCTCTGGTTTCTTCCGGGTATCCTGCCCGCAGGGTTTTCTCTGTTTTCATACAGAAAGCTGCACGGAAAACAAAAGAGGGCTGCAGCGGATGTGTTCTTCTGTGAGGCGTTAAAAAAGCGGGACGGCATTTTGGTCCCGGGAGCACTCGTTAAAAACGGTATCATAGGCGCACAGCTGAAAGACCGTCTGGACGGGGCGCTGAGGCTTTACCGGGCCAGCATCGGAAAGTTTATTCTGATCTCAGGGACGAGAAAAGAAGTAAAGTTCATGAAAATGTACCTGCTTTTCAGAGGAATTCCACAAGAAAATATATATGAAGACCGGGAAGGTCTCGATACATTCCGCACAATGAAAAATACATGTTCCGCATTTCCCGGAAAATCATTTTATGTGTGCACGCAGAAACTCTATGTTCCAAGGACGGATTATCTGGCAGAAGCCGCAGGACTGAACGCCCATGCGGTGATCTCGGATTCGGTGATCTATCAAAGCAGACACAAAGACAGGATCCGTGAATATTTTGCCGCGTCCAAGGCACTGCTGGAGGGAGTGGTTTACCAGTGGATCAGGCATTAGACTATGAAGTGATTTACAGCGGCAGAAAAACTCTGGCCGTCACAGTGACTGCGGACGGCCAGGTGATCGTCAGGGCGCCCGAGCGATTTCCAAAAGGTGAGATCCGCAAATTTATCGAGGAGAAGCAAGGCTGGATCAGACACCACATGAAGCTTTCAGCGGAGAGAAAAAGAAATCAGAAAAAAATTCGTATGACTGCTAAAGAACGGGAAAACTATAAAAAGGAAGCAAAGACTGTGATCACACGGCTCTGCCGGATATATGCAGAACAGATGGGTGTTTCCTGCGGGAAAATAACGATCCGTGAGCAGAAAACCCGCTGGGGCAGCGCGAGCAGCAGAGGAAACTTGAATTTTAACTGGAAGCTGATCCTGATGCCGCGGAAAGTTCTTGAATATGTAGTGGTGCATGAACTTGCCCACTTAAAAGTCATGAATCATTCCCCGGCATTTTATGAGGCGGTCGCACAGTATATGCCGGATTATGAACAGCCGAAAACATGGCTGTCGAAACATGGTGCAGAATATAATATTCATTTGATTTCATAAAGGAGGGACCGTGATGAATGCGGTTTACGAAAAATTACAGAGATGCTATGAGAGCATGCAGGAAAAAACAGATTTTAAGCCGCTGATAGCCGTTGTGCTCGGATCAGGACTAGGCGGTTTTGCAGAAGATATTCAGATTGAGACGATTGTAGAATATAGGGATCTGCCGGATTTTCCGGTGTCTACAGTGGAAGGCCATAAAGGAAGATTTATCTTTGGTTATGTAGAAAAGGTGCCCGTTGTGATCATGCAGGGAAGAGTTCATTACTATGAAGGTTATGATATGACAGATGTAGTTCTGCCGATCCGCCTGATGAAAATGATGGGCGCCAAAGCCTTGATCCTTACCAATGCGGCAGGAGGTGTCAACGACGAATTTGACGCCGGTGATCTCATGATGATCACTGACCAGATTTCCACCTTTGTTCCTTCTCCGCTGATTGGACCGAATCTGGAAAAGCTTGGAGAACGTTTCTGTGACATGACAGGCATTTATAATGACAGATTTCAGGATATTTTCCGCAGAATCGCCAGGACACTTGAAATTGATTTAAAGGAAGGTGTCTATGTACAGCTCAGCGGACCGAATTTTGAATCTCCCCAGGAGATCAAGATGTGCAGAATACTGGGAGCGGATGCGGTTGGCATGAGTACAGCCTGCGAAGCTGTAGCCGCAAAGCATATGGGGATGAAAACCTGCGGTATTTCCTGCATCACCAATCCGGGTGCAGGTATTACAATGAAGCCTTTAAGCCATGAAGAGGTTCAGGAGACTGCCGATAAAGTGGCTCCTGTGTTCAAGGCACTGCTCAAAGAAGGGATCATAAAGATAGCGGAGCTGCTCTGAGAAAAGCAGTTCCGGCGGTATATTTAAAGGAGAGTCCCATGATAAGGATCTACAATGCTAAAATTCTTACAATGGAAAACGGTATGCAGCCGTTTGACGGAGAAATCCAAACTGACGGGTCCCGTATTTCATATATTGGTGAAAAACCACCCGCAGATTCCGGAGATGCCCGGCCGTTTAAAAGAGAGATTGACGCCCGGGGCGGTCTTTTAATGCCGGGCTTTAAAAATGCCCACACTCATTCCGCCATGACCTTTTTAAGATCCCATGCAGATGACCTGCCGCTGCTCGAATGGCTCAACCGGCAGGTTTTTCCGTGGGAGGCAAAACTCACTCCCGATGATATCTATCATCTCTCTAAACTGGCTGTCATGGAATATCTGACGAGCGGGATGACAGCTAATTTCGATATGTATTTAACACCCGATACGATTGCTCAGGCCTCCGAAGACTGCGGATTCAGGACAGTGCTCTGCGGTGCCCTGAACGATTTTTCACAGTCTGCCCAACAGCTGGACGAATGGTATCAAAAATATAACAAAGAAGACAGTCTGATCAGCTTTCGGCTTGGATTTCATGCGGAGTATACTACATCCGAAGAGAAGCTTCGCGCTGTAAAAGAGCTGTCGGATCAGTATCATGCCCCGGTTTATACTCACAGTTCAGAGGGCCTCCCGGAAGTCATCTCCTGCAGAGAGCGCACCGGGCTGACGCCGACGGCTTACATGGATCGTCTGGGCCTGTTTGAAAATGGAGGCGGGTGTTTTCACTGTGTCCATATGGAACCGGAAGATCTCCGGATTTTGAAAAGACGCCGGGTGTCTGTGATCACCAATCCGGCATCTAATCTGAAGCTGGCAAGCGGTATTGCACCAATAAAGCAGATGCTGGATATGGGAATCAGCCTGGCCATCGGGACAGACGGTCCCGCAAGCAACAACTGCCTGGATATGTTCCGGGAAATGTTTTTGGTCACAGGGCTCTCCAAATACCGGGAAAACGACGCCTCGGCCACAGATGCGGACACTGTGCTCAAAATGGCAACTTTAGGCGGCGCAGCGGCAATGGGGCTTTCTGACTGTGATATTCTCGCAGAAGGGAAGCAGGCGGACTTAATACTGATCGATCTGAACCAGCCCAATATGCGGCCGGTCCACAATCTGACAAAAAACTTAGTTTACAGCGGCAGCAAGCAGAATGTCCGGCTCACCATGGTTGCTGGAAAGATCCTCTATGAGGACGGAGAATTCTCCATCGGAGAAGAACCAGATTTCGTTTACAGGAAAGCGGAAGAGATTACAGGAAGAATTTTTGGAAATTGACAGAAAGAGAGAGCATATGAAATTTGTAATTCAAAGAGTCAGCCATGCCAAAGTGGATGCGGACCACAAAACGGTCGGAAGCATTGACCGAGGCTTTCTCGTGCTGATTGGTGTCGGTCAGAACGACACGAGAGAGACAGCGGATAAACTGATCAAAAAAATGGTGGGGTTAAGAATTTTTGATGATGAAAACGGAAAGACGAATCTTGCACTGAAGGATGTGGACGGAAGCCTTTTGCTCGTCTCCCAGTTTACCCTCTATGCAGACTGCAGAAAGGGCAACCGGCCTTCTTTCATCAATGCAGGAAAACCGGATCTTGCAGAAGAATTGTATGAATATATCATATCGGAGTGCAGAAAAAAAGTTCCTAAAGTCGAGACCGGGATCTTCGGTGCGGAGATGGAAGTGACACTCGCAAACGACGGACCGTTTACGATTATACTGGACAGTGAGGACAGCTGATTTTCAGTTGTCCTTTGGTATGGTTTATGCTATAATTCATCAGAGAGAAACAGAAAAATACGATAGATGAGGTATGTTCATGAAAGATATAAAGGATATGAAACGGATTCTTTTAAAGCTGAGCGGCGAAGCTCTCGCGGGAGATAAAAAGACCGGTTTTGACGAAGCTACCTGTATGGATGTGGCAAGACAGGTCAAGGTTTTAGCCGACCGGGGCCTCCAGATTTCCATTGTCATCGGAGGCGGTAATTTCTGGAGAGGACGCACAAGCGAGAATATGGAACGGACAAAAGCAGACCAGATCGGCATGCTGGCTACGGTGATGAACTGTATTTATGTTGCGGACGCTTTCCGCACCGCAGGGCTTGAGACCGAAGTATTCACCCCATTTGTGTGCGGTTCGTTTACAGAACTGTTTTCCAAAGACAAGGCGGTAAAAGCCATGGAAGACGGAAAGATCGCTTTCTTTGCCGGCGGAACCGGGCATCCGTATTTTTCTACCGATACGGCAACGGCTCTGCGCGCCGTGGAGATCGAGGCAGATGCGATACTGCTCGCAAAGTCTATTGACGGTGTATACGACAGCGATCCCGCGGTCAACCCCGATGCAAAAAAATACGATACGATCAGTTTAGATGAAGTATTGGATCAAAAGCTTGCAGTCGTGGATCTGACAGCTACGATCATGTGTCTGGAAAACAAGATGCCCCTTGCAGTGTTCGGGCTCAATGAGCCGGACAGCATAGCTGATTTATTAAAAGGAAAATTCAATGGTACATATGTTACCGTAAAATAGGAGGAAGAAAAATGTTAAAAAAATTTGAAGATAAGATGCAGAAGTCTTATGAGAACATGACATCAGAATTTATGGCGATACGTGCAGGACGGGCCAATCCCCATGTTCTGGACAAAGTTACCGTAGACTATTACGGAGTGCCGACTCCGATCCAGCAGGTGGGCAATGTCTCTGTTCCCGAAGCACGCACGATCCTGATCCAGCCATGGGAACCGAATCTGCTCGGAGAGATCGAGAAAGCGATCATGATGTCTGACATCGGAATCACTCCTAACAATGACGGGTCTGCGATCCGCTTGAATTTCCCGGAACTCACGGAAGAACGCAGAAAAGATCTGGCAAAGGATATCAAAAAAAGAGGAGAGACAACAAAAGTTGCAGTCCGGAATATCCGCAGAGATGCCAATGATGAATTGAAAAAAATGAACAAAGCCAATGAACTGAACGATGACCAGCTAAAAGATCAGGAATCTGAAGTTCAGAAGCTTACAGATGTATATATTAAAAAAATTGATGATGCGGTGGAAGCAAAGTCAAAAGAGATCATGACGGTATAACAATAAAGAAAAGCAGCAGGGCTGGTTTGAGTCAGCCCTGTTTTTTCGATGATTTGACGGAGGTGTTCTATGGAGTCAATGAGAGTGCCGGAGCATGTTGCGATCATTCTGGACGGCAACGGCAGATGGGCGAAAAAAAGATTCCTTCCCAGGAATATGGGGCATGCACAGGGCAGCAAGACGGTGGAGAGAATCATTGAGGATGCATTTGACATGGGCATCAAATACCTGACGGTATACGCATTTTCAACCGAAAACTGGAGACGTCCGAAGGATGAAGTGGATGCTTTGATGAAGCTTTTAAGGGATTACTTAAAAACATGCATCAAACGGGCAAATAAAAATAATATGCGGGTCCGCGTCATCGGAGACGTGACCGGCCTTTCAGAGGATCTCAGGGAAAAGATCGAACAGCTTGAAGAAGCATCCAAGGGCAACACAGGAATTAATTTTACGATTGCCCTGAATTACGGAAGCCGCGATGAAATGATCCGCGCCATGAAAAAAATGGCCGGTGATCTGCTGGCCGGCACCCTGAAAAAAGAGGATATTACAGAGGATGTATTTGCGGGATATCTGGATACAAAGGGTATTCCAGAACCTGATCTGATGATCCGCACAAGCGGAGAGCAGCGTCTGTCAAATTTTATGCTCTGGCAGCTGGCCTACACAGAATTTTATTTTACCGATGTGCTCTGGCCGGATTTCAATAAAAAAGAATTGAAAAAAGCTGTGGAGTACTATAACGGAAGAGAACGGAGATTTGGAGGAATATAGACTTATGTTTAAACAGAGACTTATCAGCGGGATTGCTTTAGTGGCAGTTACCGTCCTTGGCCTTTACCTGGGAGGGATCGTGACTTTACTCTTAACGGCGATCGTTGCCCTGATCGGATACAATGAAATACTGAAGATATTCAATATAGAGAAATCATCTCTGGCGGTCCTTGGATACACAGGAACGATTCTTTACTATGCCGCCTTGTTTTTTGACCTGGGCCAGTGGTCCACATCGATCATCATTTTGTTTATGATCTTCCTGCTCGGCTGTTATGTGGTCCGATTTCCCAAATATCACATGAACCAGGTCATGGCTTGTTTTTTTGGATTTGTCTATGTGAGCGTCATGATTTCCTATATTTATCAGCTGAGGATCGCTCAGAACGGAGGCGAATTTATTGTACTCCTGTTCCTGGCCGCGTGGGGCAATGATACACTGGCCTACTGCACGGGCATGCTGATCGGAAAGCACAAAATGACCCCGAAGCTGAGTCCGAAAAAGAGCATAGAAGGACTGATCGGCGGAATCCTTGGGGCGGTGATCTTAGGAGCAGCATATGGGATCTATTTAAAGACAAGGATCCGGTTTAATTTTAATCCGATGATGATGTTCGGGATCATCTGTGGAATCGGTGCGGCTATATCCGTGATCGGTGACCTGGCTGCCTCTGCCATTAAGAGAGATTCCAAGATCAAAGATTTCGGGACTCTGATTCCAGGACACGGCGGTATTTTAGACCGGTTTGACAGTATCATACTGATTGCTCCGGTTATTTATTATCTCACAATGATGATCTCAGGAGGCACAATGCAGTGAAATACATTTCCATCATCGGCTCTACCGGTTCCATCGGAACCCAGACACTGGAGCTTGTACGTGCAAATAAAGATCTTGGCGTGACGGCTCTGGCAGCCGGAAGCAATGTGGATCTTTTAGAACAGCAGATCCGGGAATTTCATCCTCATACAGCAGTTCTCTATGACGAACAAAGAGCAGAGGAACTGCGTCTTCGTGTAAAGGATCTCGAAGTGCAGGTGCTTTCCGGACCGGAAGGGCTCATCGAGGCAGCTTCTGAGCCGTGCTGTTCGCTGGTCGTCACTGCAGTCGTCGGGATGATCGGCATAAAGCCGACGATGGCTGCTATAAGGGCAAAGAAAGACATCGCTCTCGCAAATAAGGAGACGCTGGTGACCGCAGGCCACCTGATCATCCCATTGGCAAAAGAATACGGAGTTTCGATTTATCCGGTGGACAGTGAACACTCCGCTATTTTTCAGTGCCTTCAGGGAGAGTCTGACAGAGATGTGGATTCCCTGATCATCACGGCATCCGGCGGACCGTTCCGAACCAAGACAAAAGAAGAACTCAAAACGGTCACATTAAAAGATGCTTTAAAACATCCGAACTGGTCTATGGGCAAAAAGATCACCATAGATTCCGCAACGCTGGTCAATAAGGGGCTGGAAGTGATCGAGGCACGCTGGCTCTTTGATATAGATTTTGACCGGATCAAGGTAGTCGTACAGCCGCAGAGTATCATTCACTCTATGGTGCAGTTTCAGGACGGCGGGGTAAAGGCCCAGCTGGGAACCCCGGATATGAAGCTGCCGATCCAATACGCCCTCTACTACCCGGAGCGCAGATTTCTTCCGGGAGACCGTTTAGATTTTGCTGCATTGGGAAGTATCTCTTTTGAAGAGCCGCCTGTCGATGTTCTAAAAGGTCTTTCATATGCATATGATGCAGGACGGACCGGAGGATCCATGCCGGCCGTGCTGAACGCAGCCAACGAAAAAGCGGTGGCTCTGTTTTTGCAGGAGAAAATATCTTTTACAGAGATTTATGATCTGATCGAAGATGCAATGAATGCACATCATGTGATAGAGAATCCATCTCTTACGGAGGTACTGGAAACAGAACAGTGGGTATATGAATTCATAGAAAGCAGGTAATTACTTGAACATTATTATTGCAATCTTAATCTTTGGCATTATTATCATTGTACATGAATTGGGACATTTTTCAGTCGCCAAAAAGAATGGTATCCGTGTGGACGAATTCTGTATAGGTCTTGGTCCGACTCTGTTTGGGAAACAAGTGGGAGAAACTTATTATTCCGTAAAACTCCTTCCATTTGGCGGAGCCTGTATGATGGGTGAAGACGAAGACCGGCCGGAGGCGGACGCTTTTGGAAATAAATCTGTCTGGGCCAGAATGGCAGTCATTTTTGCCGGACCGTTTTTCAATTTTGTTTTTGCCCTGATCCTTGCCTTTATTATGATCGGTATATCAGGCGCTGACCTGCCCGATATCGCCAGAGTGGAGACAAAGTCTCCTGCTCAGGAAGCAGGATTGAAAGCCGGGGACCAGGTCTTGAAGATTGATGGAAAAAAGATCTACAATAACCGTGAATTGTCTTATTATTTCCTTCTGGACTATAAAGGCGGAGAAGTGCCTATTGTGATAAAGCGGGACGGAACAGAGAAAAGCCTCTCTGTGACCCCGAAGTTTAACCAAGAAGCCAAGCGGTATATGATCGGCATCGGCTGGGAACCATATCAAAAATTAAATCCATTAAAAACCATAGAATATGGATTTCATGAGGTGGGATTCCAAATTCGCGTGACGGTAAAGAGTGTTGTAAAACTGGCCACGGGACAGCTGACGCTGAATGATCTGTCAGGACCTGTAGGCATTGTAAAACAGGTAGGGGATACGTATAACCAGGCAGCCACTTACGGTTTCACAGTCCTTCTCTCCACAATGCTGAGTATTGCGGTCCTGATCAGTGCAAACCTGGGGGTTATGAACCTTCTGCCGCTTCCCGCACTGGACGGAGGCAGACTTTGTTTTCTCATCGTGGAAGCGGTCAGGAGAAAGCCTGTTTCAAAAAACGTGGAAGCCGCTGTCCACACGGTCGGCCTGTTTTTATTGCTGGGGCTTATGATCTTTGTCATGTTCCAGGATATCTATAAGATTATGTTGTAAAGGAGTCTTAGTATGGTTACTAGAAATAATACAAAAGTCATCCGGATTGGGGATAAGAAGATTGGCGGCGGCAATCCTGTGCTGATCCAGTCCATGACCAATACAAAGACAGAAGACGTTGAGTCTACCGTATCACAGATATTAAGCCTTGAGAAAGCCGGATGTGATATCGTAAGATGCACGGTCCCGACTCCGGAAGCAGCGGATGCCCTGGGTGAGATCAAAAAAAGGATTCACATTCCGCTGGTGGCGGATATACATTTCAACTATAAGCTCGCCATCGCGGCTATGGAGAACGGCGCCGATAAAATTCGCATCAATCCGGGCAATATCGGAGGAGAAGACCGTATCCGGGCAGTCATTGAAAAAGCCAAAGAGTATGGCGTTCCGATCCGTGTAGGCGTCAACAGCGGCTCTCTGGAAAAAGAGCTGGTGGAAAAGTATCACGGAGTGACGGCCGAGGGACTGGTGGAGAGTGCTGTTGACAAAGTCCGTATGATCGAGGCATTCGACTATGACAATCTGGCGGTCAGCATCAAATCCTCTGATGTTCTCATGTGTGCCAGAGCATATGAACTGGTGGCAGAGCAGATTGATTATCCGCTTCACGTCGGAATCACAGAGGCAGGAACCGTGTACAGTGGGAATATCAAGTCCGCTGTCGGACTGGGCATTATCCTTCACCAGGGGCTCGGAGACACAATCCGCGTCTCACTGACCGGAGATCCTGTCAACGAAATCGCAAGCGCTAAACTGATCTTAAAGACGCTAGGGCTCAGAAGGGGCGGGATCGAAGTAGTTTCCTGTCCTACATGCGGAAGGACCAACATTGATCTGATCAGTCTTGCCGGGCAGGTGGAGACGATGGCCGCAGACTTCGAACATTTGAATATCAAGGTCGCCGTCATGGGCTGTGTCGTCAACGGTCCCGGTGAGGCAAAGGAAGCGGATATCGGGATCGCAGGCGGAATCGGTGAAGGCCTTCTGATGAAAAAAGGACAGGTCATCCGCAAGGTCCCGGAGGAGGATCTTTTAAGTACTCTGCGCTATGAATTAGAACATTGGGGTGAATCAGATGCAGACTGCTAAAGAGCATACAAAAGAATTTTTTCAGGTATTTCCTGACCTGAAAGTATCCGGGGATGTAAAAGAACTGTTCCGCACTGTGTGTATCCGTCAGGTTCTGTTCAAGAAATCAAAAAATACACTTTTCATTTCATTTACAAGCGACCATCTGATTCCAAGAATCGACACCTGGCGGATGGAACAGCAGATCCGGGAGCAGCTGTTTTCAAAGCGCTATGTTAAAATACGCTTTCAGGAGTATTTCCGGCTTTCAGCCCAATACGATCTGGATTATTTATTTGAACACTATATGAAAAGCTTCCTCTTTGAGTTAAAAGGCAAAGGGGAGGTTATTTTTAATGTAGTCAGAAAAGGAGACTATGCCATTGACGGCGATGTCGTTACCTTTATTTTTGAAAATACGTTTGTCAACAAGAGCAAGGCAGATGAGATCAAAGAATATTTTGAGACAACGCTGAAAGACAAATTTGGCATGGAGATCAAAGTTGGCTTTGATTTTTCCAAGACGACAGACCGGTCTTTGAAAAAGGAAAGCCAATATAAGCTTCAAAAAGAGATTGAGGGGATTGTCGAACAGGCAGACCTGCTCAGCAAAGAACAGGAAGAAGAGAAAAAAGCCAGAAAAAAGAAAAAGGAATCCAACTTTTCTTACGATTCCAAGTTTAAGAGAAAGCCTAAATTTAAAGACGATCCGACCCTTCTTTACGGCCGAAACTGTGAAGGGGAACTCATTGAAATCAAAGATATTATCGATGAGATCGGTGAAGTCGTGATCCACGGACAGGTTACAACCCTCGATACGAGAGAAATTCGAAATGAAAAAACAATCATTATTTTTCATATCACGGACTTTACGGATACCATCTCCTGTAAAATTTTTGTCAGGAATGAACAGCTCCCGGAGGTTCTCAGTGATCTGAAAAAAGGCGGTTTCTACCGTGTTAAGGCGGTCGCCATGTATGATAAATTTGATCATGAGATATCTCTTGGTTCTGTCATGGGCATTAAGGCAGTCTCGGATTTCAGGGAGAAACGCCAGGACACGTCCATGGACAAGAGAGTAGAACTCCATTTACATACAGTTATGAGCGACAACGACAGCGTTGTTCAGATCAATGACATCGTAAAACGCGCCTACGAGTGGGGACATCCTGCCGTTGCCATCACGGATCACGGCGTGCTTCAGGCCTTTCCGATTGCAAGGCATGCTTATGAGGATTTAAGGCTTCCACAAGACGATCCGTTTAAGATTATTTACGGAGTGGAGGCTTATTTTGTCGATGACCTTGGAGATCTGGCAGTCCGCTCCAGAGGCCAGTCCCTCCGGGGAGATTTTGTGGTATTCGACATTGAGACCACAGGATTTAACAGCCAGACAGACCGCATCATAGAAATCGGGGCCGTAAAGGTCATAGCTGGTGAGATCACAGAAACCTTCAGTGAATTCATTAATCCGCAGATTCCGATTCCATTTAAAATCACACAGCTTACGACAATAACAGATGAAATGGTCATGAATGCAGATACGATCGATGCTGTACTTCCAAGATTTCTTGAGTTCTGCGGGGATTCTGTCTTAGTGGCTCACAATGCCGGGTTCGACACCGGATTTATCCATGAAAATGCGAAACGTCTGGATCTTGATTTTCATCCAACCATTGTGGATACGCTCGGTCTGTCAAGAAGCCTGATGACCCACCTGGCAAAATTTACACTGGATAATCTGTGCAAAAATTTGAACATCAAACTGGAGACTCATCATCGGGCAGTGGATGACGCCACAGCTACGGGGAAAATCTTCATAAAATTTGTTCAGATGCTGGAGGAAAAAGAAATCTTTGACCTGGATCAGGTAAATGAGTTTGTTGCAGGTTCCGAAGACTTCATTAAAAAAGGCCGTACCTATCACGGGATCATTCTCGTCAAAAATAACACCGGAAGAGTCAACCTAAACCGCCTGGTGTCGGAATCTCACGTCCGGTACTTTAACCGACGCCCCAGAATGCCCAAATCCCTGATCAATAAGTACCGGGAAGGGCTGATCATCGGATCAGCATGTGAAGCCGGCGAACTGTACAGTGCCATCGTGGATCAGCGGTCTGAGGAAGAAATCGCAAAGATTGTTGAATTTTATGATTACCTGGAAATTCAGCCGGAGGGCAATAACCAGTTTATGATCGAATCTGCCCGCCATGAGAACGTCAGCTCTTTTGAGGATATCAGAAATTTCAACCGGAAGATTGTGGAGCTGGGCGAAACCTTCCGCAAACCTGTGGCTGCTACCTGCGATGTGCATTTTTTAGATCCGGATGATTCCATTTACCGGGCGATTCTTATGGCCGGAAAAGGATTTAAAGATGCGGACAGCCAGCCGCCTCTCTACTTCCGTACAACAGAGGAAATGCTCCATGAATTTGAATATCTGGGAAGCGATAAAGCCAGAGAAGTTGTCATAACAAATCCGAATAAGATCAGTGACCAGATTGAAAATATCTCTCCGATCCATCCGGATAAATGTCCGCCGGTCATCGAAAACTCAGACCGGGATCTCCGGGATATCTGCTACAAGAAAGCACACGATATCTATGGTCCGAACCTGCCGGACATCGTAACTACCAGACTTGACAAAGAACTGAATTCCATCATCGGAAACGGCTATGCAGTTATGTATATCATCGCACAGAAGCTTGTATGGGATTCCCTGGACCATGGTTATCTGGTAGGTTCAAGAGGATCTGTCGGGTCATCTTTTGCGGCGACCATGTCCGGGATCACGGAAGTAAATCCTCTGCCTGCCCACTACATCTGTCCGGAGTGTTATTATGTGGATTTTGACTCTCCTGAGGTAAAAAAATATGCCAGGATGGGTATGTCCGGATGTGATATGCCGGATGCGGTGTGTCCGAAATGCGGTGCAAAATTAAACAAAGAAGGTCACGATATTCCGTTCGAAACATTCCTCGGATTTAAAGGGGACAAGGAACCTGATATTGACCTTAATTTTTCAGGGGAATATCAAAGTAAGGCCCACGCATATGTGGAAGTGATCTTTGGCAAAGGAAAGGCCTACCGCGCGGGGACCATCGGTACGCTGGCGGAAAAGACTGCCTATGGATATGTCCTTAAATATTTAGAAGAAAGAGAAATATCGAAAAGAAAATGTGAGATCGAACGGCTGGCGAAAGGATGCACCGGAGTTAAGAGAACGACCGGCCAGCACCCCGGCGGCATCATCGTTGTGCCCCATGACAAAGAAATTTATGACTTTACTGCCGTTCAGCGTCCGGCCAACGACGTAAGATCACCGATTATTACAACCCATTATGAGTATCATTCCATCGATTCCAACCTGTTAAAGCTGGATATCCTGGGTCACGACGATCCCTCCATGATCCGCAGACTGGAAGATCTGACAGGAGTCAACGCCCAGAATATACCCCTGGATGATAAATCTGTCATGTCTCTGTTTCACGGAACAGAGGTTCTGGGCATCACTCCGGAACAGATCGGAGGCACGAAACTCGGATCTCTCGGGATACCGGAATTCGGAACCGATTTCGTTATTCAGATGCTTTTGGACACAAATCCTCAGAGCTTTTCGGATCTGGTCCGTATTTCAGGACTGTCCCACGGTACAGATGTATGGCTCGGCAATGCTCAGAAACTGATCGAGGAGGGGGATGCTACAATCTCAACTTCCATCTGTACGAGGGATGATATTATGGTCTATCTGATCAATCAGGGTCTGGATGAAGCCTTGTCATTTACGATTATGGAGAGCGTCCGGAAGGGAAAAGGTCTGAAACCGGAACAGGAAGAAGCAATGAGGGAAAAAGATGTGCCGGAATGGTATATCTGGTCCTGTAAACAAATTAAATACATGTTCCCGAAAGCACATGCGGTTGCCTATGTCATGATGGCATGGAGGATTGCCTGGTTTAAGGTTTTTCATCCTCTCGCCTACTATGCCGCCTATTTCAGTATCCGCGCAAAAGCATTTTCCTATGAAGACATGTGTATGGGAAAAGAAAAACTGAATAACCGGATGAAGGAGATACAAAACACGCCGAAGTTTGAGGTGAAAAATGCAGACCTGGATCTTCTGCGGGAAATGAAGATTGCAGATGAGATGTATGCCCGTGGATTTGAGTTCATGCCTCTGGATATCTACCGGGCAAAGGCAAAAGACTTTCAGATCATTGACGGAAAGATCATGCCTCCTTACTCAGCCATTGACGGTATGGGAGAAAAAGCTGCCAAGGAAGCCGCAGAGGCGTCTAAAGGAGAACCATTTACTTCTATGGAAAATTTCCGTGACCGGACAAAGGCGCCCAAATCTGTTGTAGATAAGATGAAAGAATTGGGATTAATGGGAGATCTGGAAGAAAGCGATCAGCTCAGTTTCAATTTCCTTTGATCCCCCGAAATGATAGAACCGAATATGTTTTTTTACATATCCGGTTCTATTTTTGGAAAATCTCTCATATAATAATTTTAATGTCTGCCGGAAGGCATCGGCAGGCTTCGGGGGTTTTGTTTTAATAAGGGGGAGACATGGATCGATCATGAGCAATTTAAATCACTTTCATCTTGAAAAGACAGGCAAAGAACAATCTGTGGAGGAACTGACAAAGCAGATTGAACATCTTGAATATAATTTGGAAGAGTGCCGTAAGAAACGGATGCATTACCAGCAGCTGTTTCACAGCGCGCCGGCCGGATATCTTGTATTTGACCAGGAAGGGCGGATCGCAGATGCAAATCACCGATTCTGCAGTATGGTATCTGTACCGTTTCAGGACCGGTGCAGCTATAATATCAGAGACTTGACAGACAAAGACACCAGAGAGGAACTGGATATGATGATACACGGTCTCTTAAAGAAGGATCAGGTCTTATCAATAGAAGCCAGGATGTTGTGCAGGAACAGTTATATCCCGGTTATCATAACCGGCAACCGATATGGACAGCCCCTCGGCCGTATAGAGAACAAAGCATCCATGCTGTTTGCGGGCATCGTAACAGAAGTGTCGGAATTGAAAAAAGAACAGCAGAAAATAAGGGAGAAAAGTATTCATGATTCACTGACCGGATTTTATAACCGGATGTTTTACAATGAATATCTTCTGTACTGTGATAAAACGGATGATCTCCCCCTCTCCGCGGCAATCCTGGATCTGGACCGTTTAAAAATGATCAATGATTCCCTGGGCCATTCCTTCGGGGACAGGGCGATCACTACAGTTGCAAAGATTCTGAAAACATACGCAAAGGAAAACTATATCTTTGCCCGGATCGGGGGAGATGAAATCGCTGCCTTTTTCCCGGGGACAGAATTATGCGAAGCTGAATCGTTTCTAAAAAGAGCAGAGGAGATGATACAGCTGCACAGCCTGTCAGGCATCCGGCTTTCCTTCTCATGGGGCTGCGCAGTAAAAAGCAGTCCGGGAGAAGATATATTGACGGTTTTATCCGCCGCAGAAGATATGATGTACCGAAAGAAGTTCAGAAACAACGCCGTGAAAAAATCAGAGACATTAGATGTAATCCTCAATGCACTCTTTACTAGAAATCCGAAAATCCATCAGCATTCCATGAGAATGTCCCGGCTTTTCGGTCAGTTTTCTTCTTATCTCGGTCTGGAAACCGAACGGGTCAAGTTTCTCCAGGGCCTCGGCTATGTACATGATATCGGAATGGCTTCCATTTCTGATGAGGTCCTGAACAAGCGGGACCTTCTGTCCTATAACGAAAGGCAGGAAGTCAAGCGTCATCCGGAAACGGGATACCGGATTCTGAAGTCCGTGCCGGATATGGAAGAAGAAGCACAGATTGTGTTATACCATCATGAAAACTGGGACGGCAGCGGCTATCCGTATGGTCTGCCAGGCGACAGCATCCCGGTGGAATCGAGAATGCTTTTAATTTTAGATACCTATGACCGGATGAAATATGCACCATTCGGAAGGTATCGTCATTCTGAAAAAGAAATCATAAAAGAATTAAAACGCTGGTCAGGAAGACAGTTTGACCCACTTTTAACAAAAAAATTCATCGAGTGGATGGAAGGCAGAAAAAAGCAGAGATAAGCTGCTTTTTTCTGCTTTTCTACGTATAAGGCGATATTATAAGCGGATTGGGAAATACTAATTGAGAAATGTTATCGTTGACAGAAATTATGGCGGGACCTATAATATACCCATACCCCCAGGGGGTGGTAAGGAGGCGTGTTATGAAACAAAAATTTGATGTGACGGGCATGACATGCAGTGCATGCAGTGCCCATGTAGATAAGAGTGTCCGAAAATTAGACGGTGTTGCTGAAGTTAATGTCAATCTGCTTCAAAACACCATGACCGTAGAGTATGACGAGTCAGAAGTAAACGATGATCAGATTATCCGCGCTGTCATCGGCGGAGGCTACGGTGCCTTTGTCCATGATAAGCAGGAAGAAGCAGGAAGAAAACGGGATATCGGCGTAGATGATGAGATTACTGGCATGAAAAGAAGACTCTGGGTATCCATCCTGTTTATGATACCGCTTATGTACATTTCCATGGGGCATATGGTGAATCTTCCGCTCCCGTCTTTTCTGAGCGGAACCCACAACGCGGTTTCTTACGGGCTGACCCAGATGCTCCTGGTTCTCCCAGTCATGTATATTAACCGGAAGTTTTATCAGGTGGGATTTAAAACATTGTTTAAGGGCTCTCCAAATATGGATTCCCTGATCGCCATCGGGTCCGGCGCTGCCTTTGTCTATGGAGTCTTTGCCATTTACCGCATGGGATACGGCCTCGGTGTGCAGAATCTTCATCTGGTACATCAGTACCACATGGATTTATATTTTGAATCTGCATCTATGATCCTGACGCTGATCACGGTCGGAAAATATCTGGAGGCCAGGTCCAAAGGGAAGACTTCGGAGGCTATCAGCAAACTCTTAGATCTGGCTCCGAAGACTGCGACTGTAGAAAGAAGCGGGGAAGAGATTGAGATCCCTGTGGAGGAGCTGAATGAGGGTGATACGGTGATCGTGCGCCCCGGAGCCAGTATTCCGGTTGACGGAGTCATCCTTGAAGGCATAACTTCTGTGGATGAAAGCGCTCTGACCGGGGAAAGCATCCCTGTGGAGAAATCCTCCGGAGACAAAGTCATCAGCGCATCCATCAATAAAGGGGGATTTATTAAATTCAGGGCTACAAAGGTAGGAAACGACACGACGCTTGCCCAGATCATACAGCTTGTGGAAGATGCCTCCGGTTCCAAAGCGCCGATCGCAAAGCTTGCGGATAAAATCGCCGGAATTTTTGTTCCCGTAGTGATTGTCATTGCCCTGGCTTCCGGGATCATATGGCTCCTTTCCGGGCAGACATTTGAGTTCGCACTGTCTACGTCCATTGCCGTCCTGGTTATTTCCTGCCCGTGTGCACTTGGCCTTGCCACCCCGACCGCAATCATGGTGGGAACCGGGAAAGGCGCAGAAAACGGCATTCTGATCAAGTCTGCGGAGAGCCTTGAGACGGCACATGAGATAAAAACCGTCGTTCTGGACAAGACCGGAACTGTCACGGAAGGACGTCCTCAGGTGACAGATATTTTAACCTCCGGCAGCATGAAAGAAAAAGAACTGGTCAAGCTTGCCGCCAGTATGGAGAAACCTTCAGAGCATCCTCTCGCAGATGCCATTGTCTCTTTTGGCGAAGAGACCAATGCCGGTCTCTATGAAGTATCTGGATTTAAGTCGGTGCCCGGAGAAGGGATCGAAGGTTCCATAAAAGGTGATAAGGTTTATGCCGGCAACCTGAAAATGATGGAACGGATAGGAGTTTCTCTTGGAGAACTGGAAGAAAAAAGTACTGTTTTTGCCTCACAGGGCAAGACTCCTCTTTACTTTGCAAAAGAGGGCACACTGCTTGGACTGATTTCCGTAGCCGATGTTGTAAAACCGACCAGCAGACAGGCCATTCAGGAATTTGAAAAGATGGATATCGAAGTCGTCATGCTGACCGGAGATAACAAAAAAACAGCAGAGGCAATCCAGAAACAGCTGGGCATCAGCCGTGTAATCGCAGAAGTGCTTCCACAGGACAAAGAGGCCAAGATCCGGGAAATTCAGAATGAAGGAAAGAAAGTGGCCATGATCGGGGATGGTATCAATGACGCTCCGGCCCTTGCCAGAGCTGACGTGGGAATAGCTATTGGAGCCGGCACCGATATTGCCATCGAATCCGCAGATATCGTTCTGATGAAGAGTGATCTGCTGGACGGAGTGGCGGCAGTCCAGCTCAGCAAAGCGGTGATCAAAAATATCAAAGAAAATCTCTTCTGGGCCTTTTTCTATAATGTAATCGGAATTCCCCTGGCCGCCGGATGTCTGTATCCGTTTTTCGGATTAAAGCTTAATCCTATGTTCGGTGCCGCAGCCATGAGTTTAAGTTCTGTATTTGTCGTGAGCAATGCCCTGCGCCTGAAGTTTTTCCGGCCAGGTTTTATAAGAAACAAAGAAACACCGGTGAAAGTACATGAGCCGGGCCAAAGTGAGGAGGAAACAAAGATGAAAAAGACGATTTCAATCGAAGGAATGATGTGTGAACACTGTGTAAAACACGTGACAGATGCACTCAATAAACTCGACGGGGTGGCCGCAGAGGTCAGCCTTTCAGATAAAAATGCTGTTGTGAACTTAGAAAAAGAGGTCAGTGAGGAAGTACTGAAACAGGCAGTGGAAGATGCAGGTTATCAAGTGACCGGTATTCAGTAAGGAGGGTCCATGCAGGCAGACAAAACTCAGATCACAAGGCTTCTTAAAACCGCCAGGGGACAGATCGACGGGATCTTAAAGATGGTGGAGGAAGACCGGTACTGTATGGATATCTCCAATCAGCTCATGGCGACAGAGGCCGTCATACGAAAGACGAATAAAGAAATTCTAAGAGCACACATGAAGGGATGCATATCTGAAGCACTGGCAGAAGACAATGGTGATGAGAAGATCGATGAACTGATCGAACTCATCGACAAATTCGGAAAATAAAAAACTGTTGTAGGACGGAAAATTGGTCAAAATAAAAGACGGAATCATATCAAGCATTATATTTGATATGATTCCGTCTTTTATACAGCGGCATTTTTATCTCAAAAAACATTTCCTCTTTATAAAATAAGCCGCAGCCACGAGCATTCCCAGCACGGAACAGATCAAAAAAAATCCATTGCTGGATATTGATTCTGTGATGAGAAAGAAACTGTCTTTGCTGAAAAATATGAGATATATCTGACTGACAAAAGCTGCAATGCTCCCGATGCCAACGGCTCCGGCCAGAACGGTCCAGACTGGATCGCTTAGGTCAAAGGCTCCTTTTATAATCATTTCCAAAAAAATCAAAGTAAAAGCAGCGACAATAATAAAGGTATTATCCCATATTCCGTCAATCAGAATATAGCTCCTTGTTCTCAAATAAGTATCCGCAAGCAAAAGCACAGACATTAAGAGAATTCCGTGCAGCAGCGCATTTTGGCGCGCTTTCAGCTGTTTTATTGTAGATGTATCCTGACTCATAAACTCATTCCCCTTTCTCCTATGAAGTATAAGTATATGATAATTCGACAAAAGATTCAACCACGTGAAAATTTCCATATTTGCAATTCAAATTTTTTCCTGCTATTATATTCAATTAGATAATATAGAGAAAGGAACATGCCTGTGAAACGATGGATTGTCTTTCTGCTGTGTCTTACTGTCTGCATGTCCGCATTATCCGGATGTGGCACCGGTAAAGAATTCGACAGCAGTTCCAAAAAACTGAATGTTGTAACCACCATTTTTCCTTACTATGATTTTGTAAGGCAGATTGGGAAAGATAAAGTAAACCTCAAAATGATCGTCACTGCGGGCAAAGACAGTCATACATTTGAACCGACTCCGGCCGATCTGATCAGCATACAGAAGGCCGATATTTTTTTCTATAACGGCGGAGCAATGGAATATTGGGTCCAAAAAATACAGAAATCCCAGGAAAACAACGGACAAGTTTCTTATGCCTTTATGGACTCGGTTAATCCAGTAGAAGAAGAGGTAACAGAGGGGATGAGCCTTCCCAGGGAAGAAGAAAGGGAAACAGAATATGACGAACACATTTGGACATCCCCTGTGAACGCACAGATTATTGTTAAAAAAATATGTGCTGTCTTATCTAAGGAAGATCCAGAAAACGCCCATTTTTATGAGAAGAATACAAAGGATTATTTAAAAAAGCTCAAAAAACTGGACCGGGACTTCAGAGAGACAGTAAAACATGGGAAACGTAAGCTTATGGTTTTCGGAGATAAATTCCCGATGCGCTATTTTACCGAAGCATACGGTCTCTCTTACAGGGCGGCATTCCCGGGATGCAGCGAGGAATCGGAGCCTAGTTCCAGGACGCTTTCTTATCTGATTGATCTGGTAAAGAAAGAAAAAATACCAGTCATCTATCATATGGACTTTGGAAGCAGTAAGATCGCGGATGTGATCTGTGAAGCATCCGGTGCTGAGAATATACCGTTTTATTCCTGCCATACCGTGACAAAACGTCAGTTTGACCAGGGCGTCACATACCTGGATCTGATGGAGAAAAATGTGAAAAATCTGGAGAAAGGACTGAGAGAATGACTTCCATTATTACGTGCAGTCATGTAGATCTTGGATATGACGGACATGTCATCGTAAAAGACTTAAATATGAAAATAGAACAGGGGGCTTATGTCTCTGTCATCGGACAAAATGGCTCCGGTAAGAGCACGTTTATCAAGACGCTGCTGGGTCTTGTGCGCCCTGTCTCCGGGAAAATCCAGCGCAGTCTTTCGGGAAAAGGCATCGGATATCTCCCACAGCAGACGGAAATGCAGAAAAACTTTCCGGCAACTGCCCTGGAAGTGGTTCTGTCAGGTTTTTTAAGCCGAAAACAGCGAAGGCCTTTTTATACGAAAAAAGAAAAATCCACTGCCATGGAGCAGTTAGAGAAGCTTGGTATTCCGGAGCTTTTCAAAACATGCTACCGGGAGCTTTCCGGCGGCCAGCAGCAGAGAGTCCTGCTGGCAAGAGCCTTATGCGCAACCGATCAGCTGCTGGTCCTGGACGAGCCGGTGACAGGTCTGGACCCGGGTGCCGCAAAAGAACTCTATATCTTGCTGAAGGAACTCAACAAAAATGAGGGCATCGCAATTTTGATGGTCTCCCACGACTTGTCCAATGCCTTAAAGGATGCGGATGAAATCCTCCACATCCGGCATGAGGATTACTTCTTCGGCAGTGTTTCAGAATACCGCCGTTCTGAACATTTTCGTGAAATGAATGGAGGTGCTGTTCATGGAATTGTTTAAAGAAATGATTTCTTATCCTTTTATTATCCGTGCTTTCATCGTGGGAATTTTGATTTCCCTCTGTGCAGCCCTGCTCGGTGTAAGCCTTGTACTGAAAAAATTCTCTATGATCGGAGACGGACTGTCTCATGTGTCCTTCGGAGCGCTTTCCATCGCAGTCGCTTTCGGGATTGCTCCTTTGAAACTCTCGATTCCGGTCGTTGTCATTGCCGCATTTTTTCTCCTGAAGCTGACTGAGAGCAGCCGGATCAGCAGCGATGCGGCCATCGCTGTCATGTCGGCATCGGCTTTGGCTGCCGGAGTCCTGGTGACTTCCTTCACTACCGGCATGAATATGGATGTATATAGTTATATGTTTGGAAGCATTCTGGCTATGAGCAGAGAAGATGTACGGCTAAGTGTTCTGCTGAGTGTAGCAGTCCTCATTTTGTTTCTTTTTTGTTATCATAAGATCTTTGCTGTCACCTTTGATGAAAGTTTTGCGCGGGCATCAGGAGTGGATGTCTCCTTTTATAATTCGCTGCTTGCAATCCTGACCGCCGTCACGATTGTTATCGGCATGAGAATGATGGGGGCTATGCTCATTTCCAGCCTGGTCATCTTTCCTGCGCTGACGGCCATGCAGATGTTTAAGAGCTTCCGGGGAGTTGTGATCTGTTCCGGTTTCCTCTCTGTCATATGTTTTTGTATCGGTCTGTCGGCATCATATTTCTTTTCTGCACCGGCCGGTGCGAGCATCGTCATTGCAAACCTCTTGGGATTTCTCTTATTCCGACTGCTGCGTATGGTTTACAGACAGAATGTTTGATTTCCAAAACATTCTGTGATAGAATAATTTCATTATTACAAGTTAGGAGAAACATATGAATAAAAAGAGAAATGTGATGCTGACGATCATGAGCATCATTCTGCTGTTAGCCGGAATCTTAAACCTTGTGACCAATGTCACCCTGATGACAAGCGGCAATCTGATGAAGATGGCTATGGAGCAGGTCAAGCTAAGCGGCGGGATTTTAACCGTGTACCTCATAGTCTGCATTATCTTCGGGATGCTTGAAATCGTTTGCGGAGTTTACGGTTTAAAAGCAGCCAAACATTTTGAATTTGGAGAAACCTGCTTTCAGCTTGCCATTGCGCTCGTAGCCGCCGCTGTATTCATTTTTATTTTTAATTTCTTTGTCAATGGATTTACAGCTACAAGCCTGGGAGGCTTCGTCTTCCCTTTGCTTTATCTTTATTCCATCAGATTCTGCAAATAATTTCATAATCAGTCACTAGAAACAGATAATCAGCAGATTGTCTGTTTTGTTCTTACATAGAAAAGAATGTTTTATGTCAGGATAAAACACTACGAAAGAAGGAGAATACGATGTACATTGCAGATTTACATATCCACTCCAGATATTCCAGGGCAACAAGCAAAGAGTGTGATCCGGAACATCTGGATCTCTGGGCCAGAAAAAAAGGGATTCATATTGTAGGAACCGGTGATTTTACTCATCAGGCGTGGAGGGACGAGTTACGGGAAAAATTAGAACCTGCGGAAGAAGGATTATACATCCTTAAGGAAGAGTTCCGAATAAAAGACGGGATCGCTCCGGACAGCCAGAGTCCGCGCTTTGTCGTTACCGGGGAGATCAGTTCTATCTATAAAAAGAACGGAAAGACAAGGAAAGTCCACAACCTGATCCTTCTTCCGGGACTCGAAACCGCAGATAAGATTTCTGCAAAACTTGAGACCATCGGCAATATCCATTCCGACGGCAGGCCGATCCTTGGTCTGGACAGCCGGGATCTCTTAGAGATTCTTCTGGACATTTCTCCAAATGCAGTACTGGTGCCTGCCCATATATGGACTCCTCATTTCTCACTGTTCGGAGCCTTTTCGGGGTTTGATACGATCGAGGAATGTTTTGAAGACTTAACGCCCCATATCCATGCGTTAGAGACAGGCCTGTCCTCCGATCCTCCTATGAACTGGAGGCTTTCAGCGCTGGACTCCTTCCAGCTGATCTCAAATTCAGATGCCCACTCTCCGGCAAAGCTTGGGCGGGAAGCCAATCTCATGGACATTGAACTTTCTTATCCGGAACTCACGAAAGCCATCCAGACCGGACAGGGCCTTTACGGAACGATCGAATTTTTCCCGGAAGAAGGAAAATATCACTTTGACGGACACCGAAAATGCGGTCTTGTGCTGACTCCGTCAGAGACAAAGGAATATGGCGGCATCTGTCCGGTCTGCGGGAAAAAAATCACCATCGGAGTCCAGCACCGGGTAGAACAGCTGGCGGACAGGCCCGAAGATTATCTCCGCCCTGACGCAAAGCCCTTTGAAAGCCTCGTACCACTTCCGGAAGTCATTGCCGCATCTACGGGAATGTCGGCCGGCGGGAAAAAGGTGAATGCGCAGTTTGAAAAAATGCTCTCAGAGCTTGGACCGGAGTTTTCTATTTTAAGAGAAGTACCTTTTGAGGATATAAGACACAGTGCGGGAGCCTGTGTAGAGGAAGGAATCCGGCGTTTAAGACGGGGAGAAGTCCGGCGCGACCCCGGATATGACGGAGAATACGGAAAAATCCATCTCATCGAAAAGGACGAGATGGATATCATTAACGGCCAGATGACACTTTTTGATTCTCTTGGTATTGCCGCCGCAGCCGAGCCCGGGAAAAAGAAGAAAAAAATCAGACCTGTGAAAAAAGAAACTGTCATGGAAACAGACGGCCTTGAAGGAAAAGATACAGGGATCAACAAAGAACAGCAGGAAGCGGTCACTGCTGAGAACAGAGCTGTTGCGGTCATCGCGGGACCGGGAACAGGAAAAACGAAAACCCTGGTAGACAAGATAGCTTATCTTGTGAAGGAGAGGAACGTATCTCCGTCTCAGATCACAGCCGTTACCTTTACAAACCAGGCGGCAGCGGAGATGAGAGAACGGCTTGCCAAAAGGCTTGGAGGAAAACGGGCTGTCAAAGATATGACCATCGGCACCTTTCATTCTATCTGCCTTCAGCTTCTGAAACAGCAGGGTGAGGACATTATCCTCGCCGATGAAGCGGAACTTCTTGAAACTGCCAAAGAAGCCCTGAACCGTTTAGATTCAGATAAGAAGCCAAAGGACTTTTTAAAACAGATATCCAATTTTAAAAACAATGTGCCGATGGAAGAGCGTCTGACGAATGATGAAGCAGACTGTTTTCAGGAAATCATGAGTGAAATGGGTCTTACAGATTTTGATGACCTGCTTCTTCGTGTGCTTTCACAGGCAGAATCCCCGGTTTTACAAACCTCTCAGTTTTCTTATCTTCTCGTGGATGAATTCCAGGATATCAACGACATACAATTCCGTCTGGTGCTTTTCTGGAACCAAAACGGGAAAGAATTATTTGTCATTGGAGATCCGGACCAGTCGATCTATGGTTTCCGGGGTTCTGATTCCAGATGTTTTGCACGGCTGAAAGAAGAAATTCCGGATCTGTATGAAATTTATCTGAAGAAAAATTACCGTTCAACACCTGAAATCGTGGAGTCTGCCCTTCAGGTGATCAGCCGGAATCCGGGAAACAAACGCTGTCTTTCTGCCGTCCGTGAACCCGGGAAACCAGTCCGTCTGGTCACTGCCTCCAATGACTGGTCCGAGGCCATTTTTATTGCAAAGGAAATCAACAGGCTCACCGGCGGCATGGATATGATGGATGCCCAGAATTATGCCTTAAAAACGGAACATCCCAGAGGTTTTGGAGAAATTGCCGTATTATACAGAACCCACCATCAGGCCAGAGCCATAGAAAAATGTTTAAGACAGGAGAGTATTCCATGCGTCATCACAGGACAGGATAGTTTTCTTGAGGAAGAAAAGGTAAAAGGTACAACTTCATTTTTTCGGTTTCTTCTCGATGAAAAGGATACGAAGGCTCTTCAGATCGCACTGAACGCTTTTCCTGACTGCGGAACCTTAGAAAAAGAATTCAAACAGCTTTTGAAAAAAGAGTCTCCAGGAGAGGTTTTAAAGCTCTGGATGGAAAAGAACGGTCTTTTGGATGATGAATCCCTTCTCAGTCTGTACAAGATGACTCTGTTTCATAAAGATATGGCATCCTTTTTGTCCAATCTTTTGCTGGGAACAGAAGGGGATATAAAAAGAAGCGGTGAAAAGGAATATACGTCAGATGCTGTCACCCTGATGACTCTCCACGGGTCCAAAGGACTGGAATTTCCGGTTGTGTTCATCGCCGGAACAAAACAGGGCAGTATACCGCTGGAATCACCTGCTCACCATGCAGATAAGGAAGAGGAGAGACGTCTGTTCTATGTAGGCATGACCAGGGCAAAAGAAGAACTAATCCTTCTTACAAGAAAAGAATCTTCCGAATTTCTCGCGGACCTGCCGCAGCAATATACGGCAAAAGAGACCGCAGGAAAAAAAGAGCCGGAGATTACCCAGCTGTCACTGTTTGATCTTTGATTTCATTCAAAACTCAAGGTAAAAACAAGATTCCGACACAAACCCTTGTATTCTGTAAATGAAAGTGTTATAATAATCAATAACATAAAGCATTAACTTAAAGAGTGGACGCAAGTCCACTCTTATTGTTTGCGCAGAAAAGGAGGCAGGGCAACTTGGCAGGAAAAGCAGAGATTGAACAAAAAACAGAAGAACTTGTGACACCGATCATCGATGAAAACCACTTTGAACTTGTTGATGTGGAGTATGTAAAAGAAGGTGCCAACTGGTATCTGCGGATTTACGCGGATAAAGAGGGAGGCATCAGTATCGATGACTGTGTGCTGATCAGCCGGGCACTGGAGGCCAAATTGGACGCCGATGATTTCATCAAAGACGCATATATTCTGGAAGTCAGCTCCCCGGGTCTTGGAAGGCCTTTAAAAAAGGAAAAAGACTTTCAGAGAAGTATCGGGCAGTCTGTGGACATTAAATTATATAAAGCCATCGACAAACAAAAAGAGTTTACCGGTATATTAAAAGAATATTCAAAGGAAAGAATCATACTCTCGATCGACGGCACCGATCAGGAATTTGAAACAAAAAGTGTGGCATCCGCCCGTTTATCATTAGATTTTTAAAGGAGGACAACAGAAAAAATGAGTGAATTAATTGATGCATTAAACCAGTTAGAAAAAGAAAAGCATATTGATAAAGACGTCATTATGGAAGCGATTGAAAATTCCCTGGTTGCTGCATGCAAAAGAGACTTTGGAAATGCAGACAATGTGGTGGTCAATATGGACCGTGAGACCGGAGATATTGTCGTATATGCAGAAAAAGAAGTCGTGGAAACCGCAGACGGGGAAGATTTTGACCCGGCGCTCCAGATCAGTCTTGCCAAAGCAAAAGCAATGGACCCTAAATATGAGCTGGGTGATATTGTCCGCGTGGAGATAACACCGAAAGATTTTGGAAGAATTGCTGCTATGCACGCCAGAAGTGTCATTGTACAGAAGATCAAAGAAGAAGAAAGAAGAGTTGTCTTTGATCATTTTTACTGCAAGGAAAAAGACATTGTCACAGGCGTGGTACAGCGCTATGTCGGCGAAAACGTCAGTGTCAGCCTGGATGACAAGACAGATGCACTTCTGATGAAGTCCGAACAGATCAGAGGCGAAGTATTCCAGCCCACGGAACGGATCAAACTTTACATTGTAGAAGTAAAAGACACCAACCGCGGACCCCGGATCTTAGTGTCCCGTACACATCCGGATCTTGTAAAGCGTCTTTTTGAAAAAGAGGTAGCCGAGATCCAGGACGGCATCGTAGAGATTAAGAACATCGTCCGCGAAGCCGGTTCCAGAACAAAGCTTGCCGTCTGGTCCAATGATCCAAACGTAGATCCTGTCGGTGCCTGTGTCGGCATGAACGGTGCCAGAGTCAACGCGATCGTCAATGACTTAAAAGGTGAAAAGATCGATATCATCAACTGGAATGAAGATCCTTGTGTCTATATCGAAAATGCGCTGAGTCCGTCTAAGGTTGTATCTGTATCCGTAGACGTGGAGGAAAAAAGTGCTCAGGTTGTCGTTCCGGATTATCAGTTATCACTGGCTATCGGAAAAGAGGGGCAGAACGCAAGACTCGCTGCAAGGCTGACCGGCTATAAAATCGATATCAAAAGTGAATCTCAGGCTGAGGAAGAAGAGGAACTCCAAGGTTATGAAGATTACGAATCCGAAGAAATGGCAGATGAATCCATGGCTTACGATGATGAAAATGCCGTGGAAGATGAGCTCCTTTCCGAAGAATCTGAATATATTGACGAATAAAATTTAGGATGTGATCGTATATGAACAAGAAAACTCCGATGAGAAAATGCATTGGATGTCAGGAATCAAAAGCGAAAAAAGACCTTGTTAGAGTGGTAAAACCCAAGGATGGAGATATCTTCATCGATCCCACCGGCAAGTCCAACGGACGCGGCGCTTATATCTGCCGTTCTCTCTCCTGCCTGAAAAAAGCGAGAAAGTCAAAAGGTCTTGATCGTTCTTTTAAGACATCGATTTCCGAGGAAGTCTATGGCGCGCTGGAAAAGGAGATGATGGATCTTGAATCATAAAATTCTGTCTCTTCTCGGATTAGCAGCCCGATCGAGAAATTTGGTAAGCGGAGAATTTGCGGTAGAAAAATCCGTAAAATCCGGCCATGCATGCATGGTCCTTGCGGCCAATGATGCTTCCGAAAATACGAAAAAGATGTACCGGAATATGTGCGAATACTATCATGTGCCGCTGTATTTTTTCAGCGACAGAAGCGAACTTGGCCACGCCATCGGAAAAGAATTCCGTGCGGCGGTAGCTGTGGAAGATCAGGGATTTGCAAAGGCCATTCGCGGGAAACTCGAAAATAGTAAAATTGAATAATGGAGGTGCAATCTATGGCAAAAACTAGAGTCCATGAGATAGCAAAGAAATATAATAAACAGAGCAAAGAAATCATTGAAATATTGAAAAAAAATAATATCGAAGTAAAAAATCATATGAGTACGGTGGAAGACTCCCAGATCGCGGTCATTGACAAGGCCCTTGGAGTAAAAAAGGAAGAAAAACCGGTGAAGAAAGAGAATAAACCGGAGAACTGCCAGGAAAAGCCAAGGAATCAGCAGGGCCGAGACCAGCAGCGCGGCAACAGGGGTCAGCATCAGCAGGGACAACAGAGGCCTCAGAATACTCAGAATCAGAACCGTACGGGCAAAAAGCCTGAGAGGCAGCCGAAGGAAAAAGAAGCGGGCCAGAATCAGGGAACTCAGAAGAAAGTGCTGAAGAAAGAAAATCCGCAGAATTCTCAGAAATTTTCCAATAATAACGGACAGAATGGGAAGAATAATAAAAACAATAGGTTTAACAAGAACAACAAAAAGAACAGAAACAATAAGTTCAACAATAAAAATCAAAATACCCAGAAGAAGAAAAAGACGGGACCGGGAGCTTTTATCAAGCCGGATCCGGTAAAGAAGCCAGAATATGATCCAAGTGAACCAGTAAAAATTCCTGAGATCCTCACCTTAAAAGAGTTTGCGGAAGCGATCCACATCCCTGCAAATGACATCATCAAAAAACTTCTGATCTCCGGAGGCGGACTTGTGAACCTCAACACAGAATTGGATTTTGAACGTGCAGAAGAGATCGCTTTAGAGTATGACCGCATCGTTGAGTTAGAAGAGACCGTAGACGTCATCGAAGAGCTGTTAAAAGATGAAGACGAAGAAGATACAAAGGATCTTGTGACCAGACCGCCGGTTGTGTGCGTTATGGGACACGTTGATCACGGTAAAACCTCTCTTCTGGATGCGATTCGATCCGCCCGTGTCACTGCCGGTGAGGCCGGAGGGATCACCCAGCATATCGGTGCCTATACGGTACAGACAGAGAGCGGAACAATCACATTCCTGGATACACCGGGACACGAAGCCTTCACATCCATGCGTATGCGCGGTGCCCAGTCCACCGATATCGCAATCCTTGTAGTAGCCGCAGATGACGGTGTCATGCCGCAGACAATCGAGGCAATCAACCATGCCAAAGCTGCCGGTGTTGAGATCATCGTTGCCATCAACAAGATCGATAAGGAAAGTGCAAATATTGAGCGTGTAAAACAGGAACTTACAGAGTATGAACTGATTCCGGAAGACTGGGGCGGTACGACAATCTTTTGTCCTGTATCCGCACACAGCAAAGAGGGAATCGACGATCTTCTTGATATGATCTCGCTCACAGCCGAAGTTCTGGAGCTGAAAGCAAATCCGAAGCGTAAGGCAAGAGGTATTGTCATCGAGGCAGAACTCGACAAAGGACGCGGTCCGGTCGCTACCGTACTTGTTCAGAAAGGAACTCTCCATGTGGGAGATGCCATCGCAGTCGGAAGTGCTCACGGAAAAGTCCGTGCTATGATTGATGACAAAGGAAAACGTGTCAAAACTGCCGGACCGTCAACTCCGGTTGAGATTCTCGGGCTCAGCGAAGTTCCGTTTGCAGGAGAAGTCTGCATGGCCATGGACAATGAAAAAGAAGCCCGTTCAACGGCAGAGAAATTCATTGCATACGGCAGAGAAAAAATGCTCTCAGAGACAAAATCACAGCTTTCTCTGGATGATCTCTTTGACCAGATCCAGGCAGGAAGCGTAAAAGATTTAAATATCATCGTCAAAGCAGACGTTCAGGGATCGGTGGAGGCTGTAAAGCAGAGTCTTTCCAAGCTCTCTAACGATGAAGTAGCCGTCAAAGTCATCCACGGAGGAGTCGGCGCGATCACGGAATCTGACGTTATGCTTGCATCTGCATCCAACGCCATCATCATCGGATTTAACGTCCGTCCGGACCCAACCGCTAAAGATGCTGCCGAGAGAGACAAAGTCGATCTGAGATTGTACCGTGTCATTTATAACGCTATCGAAGATATCGAAGCGGCCATGAAGGGTATGCTGGAGCCGGAGTATGTGGAGAAAGTCATCGGCCACGCCGAAGTACGCCAGACATTCAAGGCATCCGGAGTCGGAACCATCGCAGGATCCTATATCCTCGACGGTATCATTCAGAGAGGCAGCACTGCCAGACTGATCCGTGACGGTATCGTCGTACACGAAGGCGGATTCGCGTCTATCAAGCGTTTCAATGACGACGTAAAAGAAGTCAAGACCGGCTTTGAGTGCGGCCTTGTGCTTGAAAATTATAATGATATTAAAGAAGGCGATCAGATTGAAGCCTATATAATGGAAGAGATCCCTAGATAAGCCTTCTTTACAGGAGGAAAACCATGAGAAAGAACAGCATTAAGAATACTAGAATCAACGGGGAGGTACAGCGGGAACTGAGCCGTATCATCAGTCGGGAAATTAAAGATCCCCGCATCGCTCCTATGACATCTGTTGTGGATGCGGTTGTGACCTCGGACTTAAAACAGTGTAAGGCTTATATCAGTGTCCTTGGAGACCAGAAAGCCAAAGAGGATACCCTTAACGGCCTCAGAAGTGCGGTTGGCTATATCCGCAGGGAGCTGGCACATTCCATTAATCTTAGGAATACCCCGGAAATCACTTTTATTTTGGATGATTCCATTGAATATGGTGTTGAAATGTCAAAAAAAATTGACGAGCTGAACAAATAGGAGAAGCACTATGAATGAATTCATATCATCCATCGAAGCCGCAGACACCATTGCAGTCACCGGCCATATCCATCCGGACGGTGACTGCATCGGGAGCTGCCTGGGGCTTCGGCAGTACATTTTGGATAATTATCCCGGGAAATCTGTTACAGTTTATCTTGAGTCCATTGCTCCGGAGTTTCTCTTTCTTTCCGGGGCTGATTCAGTGAAACAGGAGGCCGAACATAAATCCTATGACTTGTTCTTTGTCCTGGACTGCAGTTCTCTGGACAGGATCGAACCGTATCTGTCCATGTATGAACGCGCGGCAAAGACGTTCTGTATCGACCACCACATCAGCAGCAAAGGAATCGGTCAGGAGTATATTTTAAAACCCCAGGCCAGTGCCACCTGCGAAGTGCTGTATGAGTTATTTGAACCGGACCGTATTTCTTTATCCTGTGCCTATTGCCTGTATACCGGTATCGTCCATGACACCGGTGTATTTAAGCATTCCAATACGACGAAGCAGACAATGGAGTACGCCGGCAGACTGATTTCCAAAGGAATCAATACATCCAGAGTCATCGATGAAACCTTTTATCAGAAAACGTTTGTACAGAACCGCGTGTTGGGACAGGCACTATTAAACAGCCGGCTTTATGAAGAAGGCCAGATCATTCTTTCTTACCTGAATGAAGATGAAATGCAGGCCCTCGGTGCTGATTCCGGGGACACCAACGGGATAATCGACCAGATGAGAGTTACAAAAGGGGTAGAAGCTGCGGTATTTCTGTACGCTTTGGACAAAGATACCTATAAGGTCAGCATGCGTTCCAACGGCAGAGTCAATGTGGCTGCAATCTCAGAAGAATTCAGCGGCGGAGGGCATGTCCGTGCTGCCGGCTTCAGTATGAAAGCCGGACTTGAAGAAGTGACCGGCATTGTCCTTTCAAAAATCCGAGAACAATTATAGAGGTGCTTATGATACACGGTATCTTAAATATTTACAAAGAAGCCGGCTTTACCTCTCATGATGTAGTGGCAAAGCTCCGGGGAATCATAAAACAAAAGAAAATCGGACACACCGGCACCCTGGACCCCCAGGCCACCGGTGTGCTTCCTGTCTGTCTTGGAAAGGCTACCAAGCTGTGCGATATGCTCACGGATACGAAAAAGGAATACAGGGCAGTCTTCCGTCTCGGCCTCACAACTAATACGGAAGATATCTGGGGAGAGACTTTGAGAGAATCAGACATTTCTGTCTCCGAGGACAAGGTGCGAAAAACCATCTGTTCTTTTAAAGGAGGCTATGATCAGATTCCTCCCATGTATTCTGCCTTGAAAGTAAATGGCAAAAAACTGTACGAACTTGCAAGAGAGGGTAAAGTAATTGAGCGAAAAGCAAGACCCGTTACGATCTATGAAATCAAAAATTTAGAGATTTGTCTCCCTGAGTTTACCATGACCGTTGTCTGCAGCAAAGGCACCTATATACGGAGCCTTGGACGCGACATCGGCGAAAAACTGGGGTGCGGTGCCTGTATGACCAGTTTGGAGCGCACTGCGGCCAGCGGATTTCACAAAAAAGACAGCCATACTCTGGATGAGGTTGAGAAGCTGGTCAAGGAAAATCGGCTTATGGAGGCTGTCATTCCTCCGGATCAGGTGTTTATGAGCCTTCCCTGTCAAACGGTAAAAAAACAATATGAAAAAATCCTCTATAATGGCAACCCCTTAAAATCAGAGTGTTTTACATCCTCCTGCGGCGATGAACAGCGGCTGAGGATTTATGATGAGGACGGCTGTTTTATCGGGGTGTATGATTGGAAAGATCAGAAAAAAATGTACTTTCCGGATAAATTATTTTACTGAAAGGAGCACTATGGAATACATACATCAAACGGAGAACTTTCAATTTCATAACTCTGCGGTAGCGCTTGGTAAATTTGACGGACTGCACAGGGGCCATCAGCTTATTTTTGACCAGCTGCTGGAATACAAAAAACAGGGATACCAGACTGTTGTATTTTCTTTTGACCGTCCTCCGGTCAATACCCTGAAATCCGAAAATTATCACATGATCTATTCTAAAGAAGAAAAGGAGCGCTTATTGGCAAAAAAGGGGATGGACGTCTTAATTGAGCATCCTTTTACCAAAGAATTCTCTAAGCTCTCTCCGAGGGATTTCGTGACAGAAGTCCTGATCAAAAAGGTCGGAATGAAAATTCTTGTGGTGGGAGACGACTGCGGCTTCGGATACAAGCGTCAGGGAAATGTAGAACTCTTGAAGGAGATGCAGAAAGAATACGATTTTAAACTGATCGTAATTCCAAAACTTGAATTGAACGGAGGAATTGTCTCAAGCAGCCGCATCCGCAGCCTGCTCAGAGAGGCAAGGATCGAGGAGGCCAACAGCCTGCTCTCATCCCCTTTTTTGGTTTATGGACCCGTCGTGCAGGGCAATCATATGGGAAAAGATATCTTAGGAGTTCCCACTGCCAATCAAATTCCAAATCCTGAAAAGCTGCTTCCCCCTAACGGAGTTTATGTATCGAGGATTACGATCAAAAATCAGGTATATTACGGAATCAGCAATATAGGCGTCAAACCCACGATCGAAGGAAAAAAACATATGGGGGTTGAAACGTATATTTTAAATTTTGATAAGAATATATATCATAAACCAATATCTGTTGAACTTCTTTGTTTTAAACGCCCGGAAATGAAGTTTGAATCCCTTGACTGCCTTTCGAGGCAAATGAAGGAAGACGCGCTATTTGCAAGAGATTGGGTAATAGAACAAGGGCTCATTTAAATACCTGTGTGCCCTGCGGGTATACTTTTTTGCCGAGATGCGTTATAATAAAGATAACTTAAACGAAGTTACTGAAAAGAAGGGAGCGGTTCATATGGCTACAAAAACGATTATTACGATTGAAAGACAGTATGGAAGCGGCGGGCACCTGATCGGGAAAAAGCTTGCCGAAGATCTTGGTATTCCTTTTTATGACGGAGAATTATTAAAAGTCGCAGCAAAGGAGAGCGGAATCTGTGAGGAAATCTTTGAAAGCTTTGATGAGAAACCGACCACAAGCTTTTTATACTCCCTGGTTATGGACCCCTATTCTCTGGGATATAACGCCAATTCCTTTGATCTTCCGCTGAACCACAAAGTATTTCTGGCTGCCTTTGACACCATTAAAGACATTGCCAGCAAAGGTCCCTGCATTTTCGTCGGCAGATGCGCTGATTATGCCCTGGAAGACTTTGATAACTGCCTGAGCATTTTTATCCACGCTCCTTTTGAAGACCGTATCAAACGGATTGAAAAAGTATATGAGATCCCCAAGGCGAAAAGCAAGGAAGCGCTTCTGAAAAAGGATAAGCAGCGGGCTAGCTATTACAACTATTACAGCTCTAATAAGTGGGGCGATGCAAAGGCCTATGACTTCTGTATCAACAGCAGCCTTCTGGGCATTGACCAGACCGTAGAACTGATCAAGCAGGTTATTGAAGAAAAAGAGAAGTAAAAACAGTACATGAGAATATAATTATCAAGCCCCTCACTCTTTGAGGGGCTTGATGTATTTGCGCGCCGAATGACACTGCCGGAGAAAGGAGAGACATCTTAGATTATGAAATTGATTGTTTGTCTGGACAATAAAAACGGACTTTGTTTCAATAAAAGAAGACAGAGCCAGGACCGAAGATTAAGAGATTTTATCAAAGCTATGACAAAAGATTCAAAGCTGTATATGAATTTCTACACCTATGAACTATATAAAGACTTTAAAAATGCAGTTGTCTGTGAAGATTTTTTATCCCGGGCAAAAGCAGATGACTATTGTCTCTTGGAAACCTGCTCTGTGAAAGAGGATGAAGAGAAGATCCGGGAACTTTTCATATTCCGCTGGAACAAAGTTTATCCGGCAGACACGTATTTTGATCTGGACTTATCGCTCTGGAATCTCGCAGAGCTTGAAGAGCTGGAGGGATCCTCTCACAGCATCACAAAAGAAAGATATATAAAAGGAGATTACGAAATATGAAATTAAGGAACAGAATTTCTATCTTACTTTTCGCACTGTTCATGGCCTTTGGCCTGACAGCATGCCAGGACAGTTCGAAAGAAAAACAGCCGGGCAGCCACACAGCGGAAACCGAGGTTCAGACCGCCTCCAATTCCTCACAAAAGAACATATCCGTAAACAATATCCCTGATTATTCGGGGAAGATGTATGTGGAACTCAACGGCAGCCGGCCTGAATTTCAATCCAGGGAATTAAAGACCAAATCTTACGAGTCATACAGCAAACTGGATTCTCTCGGAAGATGCGGCACTGCCCAGGCAAACATAGGAAAAGATATCATGCCCACGAAAAAAAGAGGCGCCATCGGAATGGTCAAACCTACCGGATGGCATACTGTCAAATACAGCAATGTGGACGGAAAATACCTCTATAACCGCTGTCATTTGATCGGCTATCAGCTCACCGGCGAAAATGCAAACGAAAAGAACCTGATTACCGGAACCCGTGCGATGAATGTAGACGGAATGCTGCCATTTGAAGATATGGTAGCCGACTATGTCAAAGAGACCGGAAATCACGTTTTGTACCGGGTCACTCCTGTTTATGAGGAAGAAGACCTGGTCGCAAAAGGCGTTCAGATGGAAGCTATGTCTGTGGAAGACAGAGGAAAGGATATTGAATTTAATGTCTTCGTATATAACGTACAGCCTGGAGTCTCCATTGACTATAAAACAGGGAAAAGCAAAAAAGCACAGAATACAGAGACTCAGACAGCCGCTTCAAAGAAAAAACGACATGCCGAAAGCGGCCAGAGCCATCACAATGAATCCGTCTATATCTGCGGCAACTCAAGATCTAAGGTTTATCACTGCCCAGGACAGAGGGATTATGAAAAAATGAAAACCTCAAAATATCTTGTGAAGTTTAAAAGCGAGAAGGAAGCACAGGCTGCGGGATATCGCAGAGCAAAACGGTAATATCGGCAATCAAAGATTGGAGGATCATATGAAATATGAAGAAATTTTGAAGACGGCCAGAAACTGTATGGGACCATACTGCAAGGCCTGTTCAGTATGCAATGGCAGGGCCTGCAGAAATCAGATACCGGGGCCCGGAGCAAAAGGAAGCGGTGATACAGCCATCCGCAATTATCAAAAATGGCAGGAAATTCGTGTCAATATGGATACCCTGTGCGAAAACCTGCCCGCTGATACCAGCCTTGAACTGTTCGGAAAAACTTTTCGCTATCCGTTCTTTGCAGGTCCGGCAGGGGCTGTGAATCTCCATTACAGCGAAAAATACACTGATGTCACATACAATGAAGTATTGGTCTCTTCCTGTGCCGATGCGGGAATTGCAGCTTTTACCGGTGACGGAACCAATCCGGAAGTGATGTGCGCCGCAACAGAAGCAATCCGGAAAACCGGCGGACTGGGTGTCCCTACCGTCAAGCCGTGGAATCTTCAGACGATCCGGGAAAAGTTCGCACAGGTACACAGCTGCGGTGCTTTTGCTGTGGCTATGGATGTGGATGCGGCAGGCCTTCCTTTTCTTAAAAATATGACGCCGCCTGCCGGACGAAAGTCAGAGCAAGAATTAGCTGAAATCATGAAAGAGACCAATCTTCCTTTCATCGTCAAAGGTGTGATGACTGTGAGAGGTGCCTTAAAAGCGAAAGAGGCAGGTGCCAAAGCCATCGTAGTCTCCAATCACGGGGGACGTGTGCTGGATCAGTGTCCTTCTACTGCAGAAGTACTGAAAGAGATTTCGGATGCAGTAGAAGGATCCATGAAAATTCTGGTCGACGGCGGAATCCGTTCCGGCACTGACGTGTTTAAAGCCCTGGCCCTGGGAGCAGACGGTGTTCTCATATGCCGGCCGTTCGTGACTGCCGTATATGGAGGGGGTTCTGACGGTGTCAGGACCTACATAGATAAAATAGGAAGTGAATTGGAAGACACTATGGTGATGTGCGGTGCAGATTCTTTGAAAAAGATCACAAGGGAAATGATTCGCTTCTAAAAACAGTTGACAGCCTGGTCAATATATCATGACATTTTCCACATGATTTCCGTTCGGCTCTTAGAATGCCTCACTCCAAT